>Ga0189284_100246_pt1 | contig 50711 bp, 45 predicted proteins | sample N32C7minimetaG_FD_130314 | JGI IMG/M metagenome (GOLD analysis project Ga0189284, IMG submission 130314) | Marine microbial communities from the Costa Rica Dome - N32 C7 mini metaG | ecosystem: Environmental > Aquatic > Marine > Oceanic > Photic zone | place: Costa Rica: the Eastern Pacific...
CTAGCTCTCATCGTTTACGGCGTGGACTACCAGGGTATCTAATCCTGTTTGCTCCCCACGCTTTCGCACCTCAGCGTCAGTACCGAGCCAGTGAGCCGCCTTCGCCACTGGTGTTCTTTCCAATATCTACGAATTTCACCTCTACACTGGAAATTCCACTCACCTCTCTCGGTCTCTAGACTTGCAGTATCAAAGGCAGTTCCGAGGTTGAGCCCCGGGATTTCACCTCTGACTAACAAATCCGCCTACGTGCGCTTTACGCCCAGTAATTCCGAACAACGCTAGCTCCCTCCGTATTACCGCGGCTGCTGGCACGGAGTTAGCCGGAGCTTCTTCTGTGGGTACCGTCATTATCTTCCCCACTGAAAGTGTTTTACAACCCTAGGGCCTTCATCACACACGCGGCATGGCTGGATCAGGCTTGCGCCCATTGTCCAAGATTCCCCACTGCTGCCTCCCGTAGGAGTCTGGGCCGTGTCTCAGTCCCAGTGTGGCTGATCATCCTCTCAGACCAGCTATAGATCGTCGCCTTGGTGAGCCATTACCTCACCAACAAGCTAATCTAACGCGGGCTAATCTAAAGGCGATAAATCTTTCCCCCGAAGGGCGTATACGGTATTAGCACCAGTTTCCCGGAGTTGTTCCGTACCTCTAGGTATATTCCCACGCGTTACTCACCCGTCTGCCACTTTCCACTACCCGAAGGTAGCTTCTCGTTCGACTTGCATGTGTTAAGCCTGCCGCCAGCGTTCGTTCTGAGCCAGGATCAAACTCTCAAGTTGAGCTGATCCGACTGTATCTCGGTGGAATGCCGAGATAGACGCATTCTTCAAACTTCAAAATGTCTTCCAACTGTTGCCAGTTGAATGACAGGGTGTGTTTGAAACGTCTTCAGTCAGTATCTTTTGTGTCCAGATCGCCCCGTTAGGGGAACCTCCGTGAGGAGGAAGACCTGAACCAGCTAGGATACCGCCGTCCACGTTTCTCTTTCTCAAACTACAATGTCAAAGAGCGTGAGCATTCATCAACAAAAGCCGATCAACACTCATTTAGAAAACCCTTGGTCCGGGCCGGGCTCGCTGCTTAAAGCATTTGAGACCGAAGTACAACCCGCCACCCCTTCTCCCGAAGAAGGAGGCCGATCATTTTTTCCCATACAGAGGATGTTCTACTTAGCCACAGTTTCCGTTCCAAATCAAGCGACTTACTCTCATTTCTGATCGTCCGTTGCTTGTCTGTTAGGCCGCTGCCGCTTGGCGTTGGCCAGGTCCCCGTCGCCGGTGTGTGGCGGGTTATATGGGGAAGGCCCGGACCTGGCAAGTGCTTTTTTGCACTTTTGTAAAAAAACTTTTTGGCGGTTTTCTGCGGTTCCGAGTCAAACCAGCGGACTCGCCCCTGAATCCGCCGTGTTTCAGCGTCATCCCGCGCCCGATCTCACCCCCGAACATCGCCGCGGAACAGACACACGCGCAGCACCCTTCGCAGCGAGGACAGGAAAGCAGGTTCGAACACCGGCGAGATCCTATGACAGACACCGCACTTCCTGCAGAAATCCGCCACTTCTACGCAAAGAAGCAGGATCCCGCTTCCGCCCATCACCCACACCCCGGCGGTCAATCCAGACCTACACTCTATACTAGCAAAAGAATTACTCCGAAGAAGCACAGCATTTTTGCAGGTTCGCAATCCGCGCACACCAGCCACCTCTTGCTTTCGGCACGCTTCCTGCGTCATACGCCCTACCCCCTTTCAGGGGAAAACAAACCAGGGGTTCAACTACCCGGCCTTAACTTCGCATTAAGCATGGAGGGTCAAAATATGGACTGAACAGGATGCGCCTGCACATTACGCAAGATTTTCATGTGAAATTTTCCGTAACACTTGGCAGGAAGAAGGCGAAAAACCTATATGGTTGAGTAACTTACAAACTGACTTTGCCTCACCCGTTGACACAATCTGAGGCAAGCGTCATCGTTAGAGGAAGGCTTGTGATGCCCTTTGAACTGCCGTTTTTCGGCCATGTTCAACCGGCAAAACAGCAGGCTCACGAGGGTAACTTACAGGCGTGTCACTTCAGCGTCGGCGTAAGTGTTCGATTTGGGGACATCAGTGCGAGACGATCATTCTAATTCATCCCGTTTTGGCAATTTGCCGGAAGCGCTGACAGGCGCACTCACAACAGCGGGCGGCGCCTTTACCGAGGCCGTCAGCAAACTACAGGCAAAACGTCACTTGCTTGGCAAAACAAACCCCAGCGACAACATTGCCGCGAGCCTGAAGGCCGCGCAGGGTCGCTGGACCACCGCCTCTACCGCCATCGGCGCCCTGTCCCTGGGCATGGCGACACTGGCGGTAGGTGCCCTCGTGTCCCCCTCCAGCAGCACAGCCGTGCCGGCTGCAGCCCAACAAACGAATGTCCGTGTCGTGACGGCCCTCCCGCCCATCAAACTGGCACCGGAGACAGTAACGGCAGAAGCGGAAATTCTCGACACTCCGCCCACTGACCAAGAAGCATCGCAATCCATCGCCCCCCTTGCTGCTCAGGCGTTGGAAAGTCAGGCAACAGATGACGCGAACACGAGTGTCGGCGTACTGAATTCTGTCGTCGCGGCTCTTTCATCTGAAACAACGACAACGGACGACACTTTCGCTGCCCCCGCAGCCCCGATCACATTTCAGACCGCCCACACTCTGTTGACGGAAGAATTGAGAAGAACGGCGCACGAAACTGTAACCGTCGGACGCGGCGATACATTGATGCAGCTCCTGCTGGGTGCTGGCGCCGCCAGATCCGACGCGCATCGCGCCATCGCGGCCATGAAGCCCCTCTACGACCCACGCAAACTACGGTCCGGCCAGGAGCTGGATCTGACCTTTGACGAACGTTTTGAAGCCAATGAAGGTGAAGAGGCGGAGCTGGTTCGCACCCTGTCTGCCATCACCATGAAAACGGACGTGGACCGCGAAGTCGCAATCCGTCGCACGGACGAAGGTCAATATGCCGGCCTCGAACTCATTGCTGAACTTGAGACAGGCAATGTCCGCGCCCGTGGCACAATCGATTCGAGCCTCTTTCTCGCAGCCGCTGAAGTCGGCGTCCCGGCCGCCATCACGGTTGAGATGATCCGCATGTATTCCTACGACATCGACTTCCAGCGGGATATCCGCCAAGGCGATACGTTCGAAGTTCTGTTCAGTCGTGATTATGACGAAAACGGCACCCCCGTAAGGGAAGGCAACGTCCTCTACGCCTCCATGACCGTGGGCGGCAAAGAACGCGCCCTCTGGCGCCATGATCCGGGCGATGGCAGCTGGGATTATTTCGACGAGCAAGGTCGCTCGATGAAAAAATTTCTGATGAAAACGCCCATTGATGGAGCGCGAATCTCTTCCAGTTTCGGCAATCGTCGCCATCCGATTCTTGGCTATACCCGCCTTCACTCGGGCACAGACTTCGCGGCACCAACCGGCACACCGATCTACGCCGCCGGCAATGGCACTGTAGAAATGGCAGGGCGCAATGGCGGATACGGCAACTATGTCCGCATTCGCCACGCCAATGGCTACAAAACAGCTTATGCCCACATGAGCCGAATCGGTCGCGGCGTTCGTCAGGGCACGCGCGTTCGTCAGGGAGAGATCATCGGTTATGTTGGCTCCACGGGTCGTTCCACCGGCCCCCACCTTCACTACGAAGTCATCCGCAATGGCAACAAGGTGAACCCGCAAACTATTCGCGTTCCCACCGGTCGCTCACTGAGCGGGCGAGAGCTGGCAGCATTTCAGGCTGCTCGAGCCGGCATCGAAACGCTGATGGCGGAAGCTCCATCACTCACACGGGTTGCGGAAGCCGATATCGGCAACTAAGCGAAAAGCCAAACCCGCCAAGAAACAAAACCCGCCTTTCCTGAAGGCGGGTTTTTTCTTGGTCACGCCCCCTGAAAAGGGTCAACGAAGAAAGGCGATGATCGCAGGCGTTACTTTCTCTGGCGCCATAAGCGGTGCGTAATGATCTTCCCCCTCAACAATAATGAGTTTTGCCCCCGGGATAGCCGACGCCATTTCCCGGGTATGCGCATCCTCGATAGAATCAAACTCCCCCGCCATAACCAGCGTCGGTGCTTCGACAGCCCCAAGCTCATCAACAGCGAATCGGGGATACGCACGCCACATGGCAACCACCTTCCCAAGAAAGACAGGCCAGTGATCCGGATCCGCAGCGACGTCCTTGTAGAAGGAGCGAACAGGAGCCCAATCATCAGAATCAGCATCAACATCGGAGGCGAGGTCACCCCCTGTGCCTGAAAAATGAAAGTTAGATCCGTACATCACCAGACGATTGACCCGCGCAGGATGGCGCAACGCCATATCCAGGCCGATATTGCCACCATCACTCCAGCCGACAATGTCGACTTTCTCAATGCCCAACTGGTCAAGCAGTCCCACCATGTCATCAGCCATCAATGCATAGGTCAGGTCCACCCCATCAGAATCACTTGAACGTCCATGCGCACGGCTATCTGGCGCAATGACAAACCGCGACGCCGCCAATGCACTGATCTGATGATGCATGGTCTCAAGAAAAGCGGTGCCACCGTGCATAATCAACACTGGTGGTACAGCATCATTTTGCTGACCAAACGTCTCGTAGTAGAGGGAAATGTCATTTACGGCGGCACGGCCACTGACTGCCTCCACCCCTGACATAGTTTTCCAGACATAAAAACCGACAATGCCGTTCGACTGGCGGTCAAGATAATGAAAGCCCGCCACCGCACCCAACGCCAGCACAGCAAGCAGACTGAAAACAATTTTCTTCATCTCATCTTCCCCGAAACACGCCTATCCCATGAAAGGGATTAGCCTAGAGAAGAGTGAATGAGGGCGAAAGAACCAATCAGAAACGACAAAAGGCCGGGCAATGCCCGGCCTTTTTTCCGAAGAGACAGAAACTACTCCGCTGCCTGCGCCACTTCGTGACCATTAATAACGAGGCCGCCCGCGCCTGCCGTCACTTCAACGCTCTCGCCATCCTTGATAGCGCCTTCAAGCAACAGATCCGCCAGCGGGTCCTGAACATTGCGTTGAATGATTCGCTTCAAAGGTCGCGCGCCATAGACAGGATCGTACCCTTTGTCAGCAAGCCAATGCCGCGCCGCATCATCGAGCGTGAGCGTGATCTGCCGGTCCTCCAGCAGCGCATCCAGCCGTTTCATCTGAATAGCGACAATGCCATCCATCTGCGGTCTCGTGAGTCGGTGGAAAAGCAGAATCTCATCCAGCCGATTGAGAAACTCCGGCCGGAAGCGCGACCGCACGACGTCCATTACCTGCTCACGCACTGCGCCTGTATCTTCGCCTTCTTTCTGATCCGCAAGATATTCGGCCCCGAGATTCGATGTCATGATGATGAGCGTGTTCTTGAAATCAACAGTACGCCCTTGACCATCCGTCAGCCGGCCATCATCAAGCACCTGCAATAATACGTTGAAGACATCCGGGTGCGCCTTCTCAATTTCGTCAAACAGGACAACCTGGTAAGGCCTGCGACGAACCGCTTCGGTAAGGGCACCCCCTTCCTCATACCCGACATAGCCAGGCGGGGCCCCGATCAGACGTGATACCGAATGCTTCTCCATATATTCCGACATATCCAAACGGCAGATTGCCTGATCGTCATCAAACAGAAAGTCGGCAAGCGCCTTCGTCAATTCCGTCTTACCCACACCCGTGGGCCCAAGGAACATGAAGGACCCGATGGGTCGTCCCGGGTCTTGCAACCCGGCGCGCGCCCGGCGTACTGCACGCGAAACCGCACTCACAGCTTCGGCCTGCCCGATAACGCGCGCGGAAAGTCCTGCCTCCATCTGAAGCAGTTTTTCCCGTTCGCCTTCCAGCATCTTGTCCACGGGAATACCGGTCCACCGCGAAACAACCTGCGCGATATGGGTTGCGCTCACGGTTTCCTCAACCATAGCGCCATCATCATCCGACTTTTCAGCCAATTGCTTCTCAAGGCCGGGAATCACGCCATACGAAAGTTCACTGGCTCGCTCCAGATTGCCGCTTCGTTGCGCCTGCACCAGTTCGTTACGTGCCGCGTCGAGTTCTTCTTGAACCTTCTGCGCACGACCGAGCTTCTCCTTGTCGCGCTGCCAAACCGCCGTCACCGACGCCGACTTTGATTCAAGGTCAGCAAGCTCCTGTTCCAATTTCTGCAAACGATCCTGGCTGGCTGGGTCCGTCTCCTTCTTCAGCGCTTCACGCTCGATCTTCAGCTGAATGATCCGTCGATCAAGCTCATCAAGCTCTTCTGGTTTGGAATCAACCTGCATCCGCAGACGACTGGCCGCCTCGTCCATCAGATCAATCGCCTTGTCCGGCAAAAACCGGTCCGAAATATAGCGATCCGACAATGTTGCAGAGGCAACCAGAGCCGCGTCAGAGATGCGCACCCCGTGGTGCAGTTCATATTTTTCTTTCAGGCCACGCAGAATGGAAATGGAATCCTCTACCGTTGGCTCTTCAACAAAAATGGGCTGGAAGCGACGGGCAAGCGCGGCATCTTTTTCGACATGTTTGCGATATTCATCAAGCGTCGTCGCGCCCACACAATGCAATTCACCACGTGCCAACGCCGGCTTCAGCAAATTGGACGCATCCATTGCGCCATCTGTTTTGCCCGCGCCGACAAGCGTATGCATTTCATCAATAAAAAGGATGATACCGCCATCCGCCGAACCAACTTCGTTCAGCACCGCTTTAAGACGTTCTTCAAACTCACCGCGATATTTGGCACCGGCAATAAGCGCGCCCATGTCGAGGGACAACAATTTCTTGTCGCGGAGACTTTCAGGTACATCCCCGTTCACAATCCGCAGCGCCAGCCCTTCAGCAATGGCTGTTTTACCGACACCGGGTTCACCGATCAGCACCGGATTGTTTTTTGTCCGCCGGGACAGAACCTGTATGGAGCGCCGTATTTCTTCATCACGCCCGATCACAGGGTCAAGCCGTCCTTCGCTCGCGTCCTCAGTCAGGTCACGCGCATATTTTTTTAGTGCGTCATAGCTGTCTTCCGCAGATGCGCTATCTGCCGTCCGGCCTTTTCTCACCGAGTTAATGGCTTCATTGAGTTTCTGCGCCGTAACGCCCGCATCTTTGAGAATTTTGGCGGCATCAGTGCCTTGCTCCACAGCAAGTGCAAGCAGCAAACGCTCCGCCGTGACATAAGAATCACCAGCCTTTTTGGCAACCTGTTCTGCTTGTTCAAAAACCCGGGCTGTTTCCGGGGCCAGATAAATCTGCCCCGCGCCACTACCCTCGACTTTCGGCATTTTTTGAAGTGCGGCCTCGACAGCTTGCAACGCAAGCTCCGGGCGACCGCCAGCCGCACGAATGAGGTTAGCCGCAAGCCCCTCGTTATCATCGAGCAAAACTTTAAGGAGATGTTCCGGTGTAAACCGCTGATGTCCTGACCGCAGAGCAAGCCCCTGCGCGGATTGAACGAAACCACGGCTTCGATCAGTATATTTTTCTAGATCCATTACGAACCCCTTCTAAGCACGTATCACCCGCCCAGTCTGGATCCGTTTCCAGACATTGGCACAAATGACCGCCTTTGGCCTGTTCATCAGGATGAACCTAATCACGCGGACGAAACATGGCCCAGATCAATGACCAAACGCATCTGCCCGCCCCGCGTCTCAAGTCAGCGCTTCACACCCACTCTAGTGAAGAGAGGCGGACAAATCGTTGACGACCCTCTCGGAGGCATCGTCTCCCCATATATGGGTGTTGCCTCAACGCAACACAAGAGAGCGACTCTCGCGAACACTCAAAAAACAAAAAAAGGGCCGGTAAAACCGACCCTTTTCCAGATTTTTCTGTAGCATCCACTTACGCGTCAACATCTTCCGGTGCAGGCCGGTCCGCCCCATCCGCTTTTGGGGTCCGCCGCCGACGCGGTGCCCGACGCCGGGGAGCAGGCTTCTCCTCCCCCTCATCGCCACTCGCATCCGCCGCACTGCTTTGCGCGGCAGGCGCATCCACATTTTCGTCCCCATCGTTCCCGCTGTCTGATGGTTCATCAGCAGACCCATTGCTTCTATCAACAGCCGGGTTGCCGCGTGCACTCCGCTCCGCGCCATTATCGTCCCCGTCATTATCCTGATCGTCGCGACCATTTCCATTATGACGTGGCTGATTTTCCTGCCGGTGCTGTTCTTGCTGCGCCTGGGCGGCAACAATCAAACGGTGGTAATGCTCGGCATACTGGAAATAGCTTTCCGCCCCGATACGGTCGCCCGATGTTTGGGCATCCCGCGCCAAAGCCTGGTACTTCTCAAAAATATGAACCGCTGTACCTCGGATTTTTACGTCCGGGCCATTGCTCTCCATATTACGGCTGAGTGTGTTTTGGGGTTTACGACCACGCCCGCGTGAGCGCTTTGGGTTCTGACCTTGCCTCATGGTTCTCCGGCTCTGTCTACCATCTATACAAATAGTTCAATGTAAGAACAGAACAGCGCGCATTCTTTCCCGCGCGGGGAAAGTCCGCGAAGCATCCTGCCCAAGTATCGGCGAATTGCCTCTTATAATCATGCGTCAGGCATTACAAATTGCGCGATGTCAGCCACATGTTAGCAATCCATGTCCAATGCGTCCCTCCTGCGAAAGAGGCAATCAGTCATGATTGAAATTATCCGGGTGCTCTGCTCTCAACGAACCTTGGTATCGCTGTGAGCCATTGCATCACCCAATCGGCCCTGCCCCTCAGGACCACAATTTGGAAGCTGCGCTTCCACCCCTTCAATCTCCAGCAGATGCCAACAACATCTGCGAAATCTCATCAGAGGCTTGAATCTCTAGGCAGAAAGTACCCTCTACCTCGTTCTATTCCAACTGTTTTTTTGTCCCACGGAATTTATGGTTTCACTATTATGACCCGCTCCAGGCCAGCCAGATCGGAATGCAAGCCACAAACGGTAAGCCCTGCCATACGCGCAATCGCGGCAATGTCCGCCCCCTGCCCCTCGCCAAACTCCAGAACGCCGAAACCTTCCGGCGCCAGAAGACGCCTTATTTCAGGCATCAGGTGCCGATAAGGGTCAAGCCCGTCCGCACCGCCGTCAAGCGCCGTCACAGGGTCGAATTGCCTCACTTCAGGCGAGAGCCTGTCAATGTCAGCACTCGGAATATAAGGCGGATTGGATACGATCACATCATAATGCCCCGTCAGCCCGTTTGCCCAATCACCTTGGACAAACGAAGCCCGCCCTGCAAGCCCCAGCCGGACCGCATTCTCGTCCGCCGCATCAATCGCTGTTTCAGACACATCAACGCCCAGCCCCTGCGCTTGCTTGTATTCAGATAGCAGCGCCAGCAAAAGACAGCCTGTGCCCGTTCCCAGATCAAGAATATGCAAGGGGGCGGTCGTGTCGCCCGCGACCCTCAAAACCGCCTCGATAATTGTTTCGCTATCGGGGCGGGGATCAAGCGTTGCACTGTTCAGGTGAAAGGCAAGCCCCCAGAACTCCCGACACCCGAGGATCCGTGAAACCGGCTCGCCCGCAAGGCGCCGCTCAACCATCACTTCAAGGCGGGAAAGCGCCGTCGCCGGCACAAGCATTTCCGGTTCCGCAATCAATGCCACATCATCAATATCGCATGCAGCGGCTAGAAGAAGGCGCGCATCCAGTTCAGGCGTGTCACCCCCCGCAGCTGCCAAGCGTTTTTTCACCCCGGCATAGAGTGCACCACGGCGTGACGGCAAAAGGCTCAATCCACAACCTCTTCACCCAAAGCCGCCAACTTGGCTGCCTGGTCCTCACTCACCAGGGCGTCGATCAACTCTCCCAGCGCATCACCTTCCAGCACTTTATCAAGCTTGTGCAATGTCAGGTTGATCCGATGGTCAGTCACACGACCTTGCGGAAAATTGTAGGTACGAATGCGTTCCGAGCGATCCCCGGACCCGACTTGCCCTCGTCGCTGGTCTGCGCGTTCCTTATCCGCCCGCTCACGCTCAGCATCAAACAGGCGCGCACGCAAGATCTTCAGCGCTTTGGCCTTGTTCTTGTGCTGCGATTTCTCGTCTTGTTGCTGCACAACAAGCCCGGTTGGGATATGTGTAACCCGCACAGCACTGTCAGTCGTATTGACATGCTGTCCCCCAGCCCCGGACGCCCGAAACACATCGATCCGGATATCCTTATCCAGCAATTCAATATCGACATCTTCCGGTTCCGGCAAAACCGCAACTGTCGCCGCAGATGTGTGAATACGCCCGCTGGTCTCCGTGGTGGGTACTCGCTGCACCCGGTGAACACCACTTTCAAACTTCAGTTTGGCGAAGACACCCTTCCCGCTGATCGAAGCCGAAATCTCCTTAAATCCACCCACTTCGCCAGCCGCCACGGAAATCGGTTCCACCCGCCACCCCTCTGCAGCGGCATAGCGCTCGTACATGCGGTAAAGATCGCCAGCAAACAAGGCAGCCTCATCACCCCCCGTCCCGGCGCGCACTTCCACGATCACGTTCAACTCATCTGCCGCGTCCTTGGGCAGAAGCAATATCTGCATCGCACGCTCAAGCTCTGGCAAACGCTCTTCCAGCGCTTCCAGCTCTTCGCGCGCCATTGCCGCCATCTCCGGGTCCGACAACATTTCCCGTGCATCCCGCTCCGCCTGCCGGGCATTTTCCAAGGCACGTGCTGCTTCGGCCACCGGCTGTAATTCGGCAAACTCTTTGGACAGCACAACAAACCGGTCCGGCGGAACATCCGCATTCATCTCGGCCTGAACGGCATCAAAATGGTCGAGAACTTTGGCAAGCTTGTCGTGCGGTATCATGGGCCTGGTGTCATTGTGTTGAGGAAAAAGAGAGCGAAACGATGACGAAGTTCGCTAACCTCCCGCCAGAAGCCGTGCTTCCTCCGCAGCCCGCACTGCCTCGATCTCCGATGCTTTCTCCTCAACGAGTGTCACCAGATGATCCACCATCTTGTCATTGGTCATCTTGTGGTCGGGCAAACCACGCAAATAGACCATGCCTGATCCTGCACCACCCCCGGTAAACCCGATATCTGTTTGCGAAGCTTCGCCCGGCCCGTTGACCACACAACCAATGACCGAAAGCGTCATCGGCGTCGAAATATGCGAGAGCTTTTCTTCCAGAATTGAAACCGTCTCAATCACATTGAAGCCCTGCCGTGCACAGGACGGGCAGGAAATAATTGTCACACCACGGTGGCGCAGATTGAGAGACTTCAGAATTTCAAAACCGGCCTTGATCTCTTCAACAGGATCAGCCGAGAGCGAGACACGAATAGTATCGCCTATCCCCGCCCAGAGAAGAGAACCCAGACCAATCGCCGATTTGATCGTGCCACTGGTCAATCCACCAGCCTCGGTGATCCCCAAATGCAACGGACAGTCAACGGCATCCGCAAGCCCCTGGTAGGCCGCAACGGTCATGAAGACATCCGATGCTTTCACGCTGATTTTGTAGTTACGAAAATCATTGTCTTCCAGCAGCCGCACATGTTCCAGCGCACTTTCCACCATTGCCTCCGGACAGGGTTCACCAAACCGTTCCAGCAAATGCCGCTCCAGGGAGCCCGCATTCACGCCAATCCGAATGGAACATCCATGGTCTTTGGCAGCCTGCACAACTTCACGCACGCGCGCAGCCGACCCGATATTCCCCGGGTTGATGCGCAGGCACGCAGCACCCGCTTCGGCCGCTTCGATCGCCCGTTTATAATGGAAGTGAATATCAGCAACGATCGGCACCTTCACGGCGCTTACAATTTCCCTGAGTGCTGCCGTAGACGCTTCGTCGGGACAAGAAACCCGCACGATATCAGCGCCCGCATCTTCAATCGCCCGCACCTGAGAAATTGTTGCCGCCGCGTCCGATGTCGGCGTATTTGTCATCGACTGCACTGCAATGGGTGCGTCTCCACCAACCGGGACAGACCCAACCATAATCTGCCGGCTTTTCCGCCGTTCGATATGACGCCAGGGACGAATATTCATGTGAAACCACCGTCAACGCTCAGGTCGAAGTTCAAAGTCTCGCGATACGCGACACCAACATTTGACAGCTCTATAGCAGATGAAGCGTCAGAACCCCAGAAGAACCCCGCTTAACACGCGGTATCGCCAAACTGGCATACCTGTGACGGGTCCAACCCTCACCCGCCGGGCAGCACATTCTCACACAGCACGACGGTTTCAGCGGCGAAGCAGATCGTCCGGGTTCAAGGACTTACCGGTCAGCACCAGCCCGGACGGACCGGCTTTACCAATATCCCGACCGTCCACAAAAAGCTCAAAGGCCCCGGCATCACGGGCCACCAGAATCGCGCCGTAGCTCACCGGCGCTCTGTACATTTCACCTTCATTCAAGGTTTCATTCAAAAGAACCGTGCCGTCACCGGCCTCAATCCGAAGCCAGGCAGATTTGGCCGCACGAACAACAACGCGTGCCCCCTCGTTTTCCAGCCCGTAAACGCGCGCGCCCCCCATCACCAAAGAAAGGTCCGTCGCAATCGGGGTCGTCTCGACAGACGAGGCCACATTGCCCGCATCCGTCTCTACACTACCCTGTGCAGGGCTTGTATCTGTCGCAGGTGCCGGCCGCGCAGATACATCAGGCAGAGCGGCAGGTGTAAGCGCCGCCACAGCCGTTTCCGCACCCGATGTCGCCGCATCAGACGTCGTCACAAGCGGTTCAACATTCGTGGCCTCGGGCGTGGAGACAACAGCTTCAGGCACGCTCGGTGCAACAGGTGCAACCGCACGCACGGGCTGGTTAACCACCGGCAAAGCACCATTGCTCGTCGCCGCAGAAGCACTATCACCAGCCAGGCCACGTGTTGTTGCCTGCGGTGCATTGGGATTGGCAACATCTGCCACAACACCTGCAACATTACGTTGAGGTTGTGCGCGCTCTGTGACCATACGGTCAGCAGAAATTGACAGAAGCCATGCGCCGTAAACCCCTGCACCTAGCAAAACAGCAAGAATAAACAAAGACCCACGCGGCAGCCGTGCCTCCTGTTTCACTTCCGGAAAAGCAAAACCATCGGACGAAACCTGCCCTGGCAACGTCGCCTCAGGGGCTGTCTCCTTTTTGTAGCGCTCAACCATCTCGCTACAGCCAAGCCCCAAATAGCCCGCATAGGTGCGAACAAACCCAATCGCATACGGTCGTCCCGGCAGGTCGTCGTGGCGGCTTTCTTCCAGCGCCTCCAGATAGACACGGCGGATGCGAAGCCGGTCTGAAACCGATTTGAGGTCTTCCCCGGTCTTCAACCGGGCAGAACGCAGGGCGGCACCAACGGTATCATCGTCGAGCGGCGTCTCAGCCGTGATGTCGCGCAAATGAATGCGCCGCCTTGCTTCTTCGCCGGAAGCCTGGCCTGCCATATCAACTTGGTTCTCTTCGGAGCTCATTGCGCGTCCTGATCTCATCTTTTTCTCGGACTTGAAGGACATCGCAATGTCCGTCAACTCCATGCCCCGCTTTCGTCAGACCACCCCGCCCCCACGGGGTTAGATCTGGCATGAACAATACCCGCCGACCCGGCGGCCCCGTCCTTTCCGTATGACCGTACACGATCATCGCCTCGTGCTGCCCGAGAACAAAATTGCTGAGATCCCCTTCAAGGCCGCACAAAATTTGCGCCAAGAACCCAAGAACCACACCAAAATCGCCCCATTCCACGGCAAAAAGCCACCAAAACAGCCAATTGGGCTGCAAATGGCAGGAAAGACGCATATTTTGCACATGCTAAGGTTAAATAAATCAAAAGACGCGCGCCGCCGCAATGGTGACAAGGCCTAAAACGAGAAATCATTCTTAGATTGCAATCCCTTGCGCATCCGCAAAGGCCTTGAGCTCTTCTCTCACACTGGCATCCGGCCGCAAATAGAGATCTGCCATCAACACTTCCAGCTTCGCAACATCAAGTGAACGGACCATCATTTTCACCGGACCAATCGCAGCCGGCGACATGGAAATACGGCGAAGCCCCAGTCCAAGCAGGGCCATCGCCTCCAATGGCCGACTCGCCATTTCACCACAAAGCGACAAGGGCACATTGTGTTTCTCACATGCCAAAACCACCTGCCGCAGAAAATTCAAAAAGCCCGGACTTAGCAGATCATAGCGCTGCGCGACCCGCGCATTGCCCCGATCACTTGCAAAAAAGAACTGAACAAGATCGTTCGAGCCAATTGAAACGAAATCCACCTTGGGAAGCAGCGCCTCAAATTGCCAGAACAGGCCCGGCACTTCCAACATGGTACCGATCGCAACAGATTTCGGCGGCTCATGATTGTATTTCTCGCCCCGCGCCAGCTCTTTTTCAACAATGGCGCGCGCTTTGTCATACTCCGCAACCTCGGTCACCATTGGAAACATAAGGTTGAGATCACGGCCGGCACCCGCCGCCAACAACGCCCGCAATTGATGCCGCAACAGCGCAGGACGATCAAGTGCGATCCGGATAGCACGCCACCCCAAAGCCGGATTTTCTTCCTCCGTCTGTTGCATATAGGGAAGAACCTTGTCGCCCCCGATATCCAACGTCCGGAACACGACAGGCTTGTCGCCGGATGCCGCCATCACCTCGTTATAAAGCTCAACCTGATCTTTCTGACTGGGCAGTTTCGAGGCAATCATGAACTGCAATTCCGTCCGGAAAAGACCGATGCCATCTGCACCGCTCTCCGTCAGATGAGGCAGATCGACCAGCAACCCCGCATTGATATTCAGATCAATGGAAATTCCATCCGTCGTGATGGCAGGCTCGTTACGAATGGCCTGATATTGTGCCTGACGCCGGGCACGAAAACGTGCCTTCTCCGAATAGGCATCGATAATATCCTGACTGGGCCGGAGATAGACTTCCCCCGTGTCGCCATCAACGATAATAGCATCGCCATCTTCGATACGGTCGAGCACCCCTTGCGCCCTGCCGACAGACGCAATACCCAAAGCGCGCGCTACGATCGCAACATGGGCACTGGATGCCCCTTCTTCGAGCACCAGGCCGCGCAACCGTTCCTTGTCATAATCCAGCAGTTCAGCCGGCCCCATATTGCGCGCAATAATAATGGCATCTTCCGGCAACGTGCCGCTCGCAGACGTTAACGCCACTCCTGTCAGCAAACGCAACAAGCGATTGGCCAGATCATCCAGATCATGCAGACGATCCCGAAGATAAGGATCTGTCTGGCGCATCATGCGCGCGCGCGTATCGTTCTGAACGCGCTCGACCGCAGCCTCCGCTGTCAGACCGGTTTTCACCGCCTCCAGCATACGTTTCAACCAGCCGCGATCATTCGCAAACATCCGGTAGGCTTGCAAAACCTCCCGATGCTCTCCCGCATGCGACAGGTCAGATGTCGTCAGCAATTTGTCGATCGATGATCGCAGCTCGTAAACGGCTTTTTCGAGACGCTCGGATTCAACTTCAACATCTTCCGCAATCAGACGGGAAACATGTACTCGTGGCTCATGCAGCACCGCATGACCCAGCGCAATTCCATCCGACAGGGCGTTCCCGTTAATGTAATGAGGTGGGCGTACCCCATTGTCTTTTTCGGCAGCCTCCGGTGCGATCATATCCGCCGCAGCCGCAAGCTCCGCCAGGACCATGGCAATAGTCTCCAGCGTCTCCACTTCTTCTTCGGAATAGTGCCGCATGGTCCGGTTCTGCACGACAAGAACGCCGACAACACGACCGGACCGCAAAATGGGCACCCCCATAAGAGACTTGTAAATCTCCTCACCTGTTTCCGGGCGATAGGCGAAATTGGGGTGAGATTGCGCATCAGAAAGATTGAGCGGTCGGGCATGTGCGGCAATGTCACCGACAAGACCGGTCCCCACTTTCAACCGCGTCTTGTGAACAGCGGAAGGCTTCAACCCCTCGGTCGCGAAAAGCTCCAGCTCATCACCCGGCTGCATCAGATAGATTGAACATACTTCGGCAACCATGTTCTGCGCTATCAATCGCACAACCTGATCAAGACGGGATTGGCTCCCGTCCGCCTCCGCCATGCTCTCCCGCAAACGGCGCAGCAAAAGGCGTGGCCCCACGCCCCCCAACGGCATCAGAAATGCCCTCCGGCAGCATGCAAACCCCAAACCCGGACTGCAATCTTATGCGCCTTCATCGTCGCCATATTATGTCACCGTGAGCGCCGCGCGAAATTACGCTGCCGTATCATTATCGAGCCCGTAGGCTGAATGCAGCGCACGCACCGCAAGCTCCGTATATTCAGACGCGATAAGAACACTGACTTTAATTTCAGATGTAGAGATCACCTGGATATTGATGCCCTTGTCCGCAAGGGTTTGAAACATTTTCTGCGCCACACCGGTATGACTGCGCATACCGATGCCGATGACAGAGACCTTGACCACATCCGTATCAAACACGACCTGCTGATAGCCGATAACGTCGCGCGCTTTTTCAAGCACCGACCGTGCCCGCGCCAGATCCGCACTCGACACTGTAAATGTCAGGTCCGTGCGCTTTCCATCATCCGAGACGTTCTGCACGATCATATCGACATTGATGGCGGCATCCGCGAGAGGACCAAAAATCCGCGCCGCAACGCCCGGCTGATCGGAAACCTTGATCAGGGTGATTTTGGCTTCATCTTTTGCATACGCAATACCGCTTACAACTTCTTGTTCCACGATTTCTTCCTCACCGCATACGAGAGTACCCGGCCCAACATAATTGGCGCCGCTTCCTTGTCCTTGCGCTGCATCAGGCGCATCAAAGCTCGACCGCACCTGAATGCGCACACCATGTACCATCGCAAGCTCAACCGAACGTGTTTGCAACACCTTCGCCCCGAGCGACGCCATTTCGAGCATTTCTTCGTAAGATATCTTACCAATCTTACGAGCTTTTGACACAATACGCGGGTCGGTCGTGTATACACCGTCCACATCCGTATAAATGTCACACCGCTCCGCCCCGATAGCCGCAGCCACCGCCACCGCGCTCGTATCGGAGCCGCCACGCCCAAGCGTTGCAATACGCCCGTCGGGACTGATGCCCTGAAAGCCGGCGATCACCGCAACCTGCCCCTGCGCCAGACGCTCATTCAGCTTTGTCGCATCAATGTCGCGAATACGCGCCGCACCATGCGCACTATCGGCCAGGATCGGCACCTGCCACCCCAGCCATGACCGGGCCGACACTCCCATTTCCTGAAGCGCAATCGCCAACAAACCGACGGTAATCTGCTCGCCAGCAGCAACAACCGTGTCATATTCGCGTGCATCATGAAGCGGGGCCGCTTCTTTCGTCCACGTCACAAGCTGATTGGTTGTACCCGACATGGCAGACACCACAACGGCCACTTCATGCCCAGCCTCAACTTCACGCTTTACGTGTGTGGCGACATTTCGGATGCGGTCTACGTCTGCAACCGAGGTCCCACCAAATTTCATGACCAATTTGGCCATATTTATCAACCTTCACACCTGTCCTCGGGCACGATAACTGGACCGCACGCGGGATTTGCACCTATACCTAGTCAGAAGAGGATCGGAGAGCCAGAACTGGCTACCCATGCCGATCCGCCGTCAGCGGGGCCATACATACGCGGATGAGGCTCCAATCGCAACCGGACTGCACCCCATCTTCGACCCTTGCCCCTAGAGAACGGGGGGAGAAGAGACCGAGGCGGGAGAGCGAAACAAGACAATGAGGGACCCAAAGGTGAGTGAGGCAACAACGCAATCACAGACATTCTCCGCCGGAAGCGTTGATCCGGAGGAAATTGCTCGTTTTTCCGCGATTGCAGCCGAATGGTGGGATCCAAAAGGTAAATTTGCGCCCCTTCATCGCTTCAATCCGGTACGGCTCACCTATATTCGCGATCAATTGATCGATCATTTTAATCTGGACGGTACCGAAATCGCGCCCCTGCAAGGCCTCAAACTGCTCGATATAGGCTGTGGCGGCGGCCTTTTGAGCGAACCGATGGCCCGACTGGGGGCTCAGGTGACTGCCGCCGACGCTGGAGAAGCCAACATCAAGGCCGCCAGCGTCCACAGCACCGAGCAAGGCCTCACAATTGATTATCGCGCTACGAGTGCCGAGGAACTGGCTACAACCGGCACACAGTACGATGTGATCCTGAACATGGAGGTGATCGAGCATGTGGCCGATGTGCCGGGGTTTCTGGCAGCCTGCGCCACAATGCTGAAGCCCGGCGGATTGATGTTTGTGGCGACCCTCAACCGGACCGCGAAAGCCTTTGCATTGGCAATTGTCGGGGCGGAATACGTGCTGGGCTGGCTGCCACGTGGAACACATAATTGGCAGAAATTCATGACCCCAGCGGAGTTTTTCCGGCATCTGGAAGGGTGCGGTCTCAAAGTCATCAAAGATGATGGCGTAACCTACAACCCGCTTTCTGGCCGCTGGTCCCTTTCCCGCGATATGGATGTTAACTATATGATGGTGGCAACCAAGGAAATCAGCGAGAAATGACCCAGCCAGCTGGCGACCCCGTCGATCTGCAGCCCAAGAAGCGCCCGCGCCAAAAAAGAGCCATCGCCACTTGGGAGCGATTGCTCGATGTCGCCGCGGAAATTCTTGAAACCCAAGGGGTTGAGCGCATTTCAACCAACCTCATCGCCGAGAAAGCAGGCATCACACCCCCCACCCTCTATCGCTATTTCCCCAATAAATATGCGGTTTTATGGGCCTTGGGCGACCGCTTGATGCAGCAACAGAATGTCGTCTTTGAAAAATTCATGGCGGAAAGCGGCACAAACATTTCCTTCCAGATCGAACGCTCATCAAAACTCATGCGGGACACGCTGGAAGTGACCGAAAAGCACCCCGGCGCGCTCGCCATCATGCGCGCCATGCGCGCGGTGCCCGTGCTGCAGGAAGTGCGTCTGGCGTCGCACCATCAGGTCACCGACGCCTGGGCCGAACAATTGAGCGTCATGCTGCCCCACCTCACGAAAGAGGAAATCTGGGCCAAAGCGCGATTGTCCGTCGAGACGGGCTATGCGGCCATCGAAATGGCTATGGAAGAAACAGACATGGACCGGGAAACAATCATTCAGGATTCCTCCCTGTTTCAAACCGCCTATTGGCGTTCCCTTCTCCCCGAATAAGCTAGTTATAGCTATTTTTTGTTTGACCCGCTCGCCAATTCGGTCTTTCATGTCGCAAACGAAAAACGCGAGGCAGGGATGCGACCGACCACCCGATTACTTCACACCACGCTGGGGCTCTCCCTCTGCGTGTTGCTCACCGCCTGTGGTGAACCCGCACAAACACCGGAAGAACGGGCCGCCCTCATAGCAGCTGCCGAAACGGCCGCACCGACAGACCCCACCCTGGCTGAAAAATACGAGCGCGCCTGCAAAGCCTGTCACGCTGACCCTGAAAACGCCGCCCCCTTAACCGGTGATGTACGTGCATGGGAACAACGCCTTAACACCAGAGGACGCGCCGGGCTGCTGGAGAGCAGCATCAATGGCTTCGGTGGCATGCCACCACTGGGTGCGTGCGTGGACTGCAGCGCTGACGATCTCGATCAACTCATTACCTTTATGATGGGAAAATAACATGACCCTCTCCCGCCGTGACCTGCTGATCCGCGCAAGCGCCGTAACCGCCCTCGCCGCCGGCAGGCCGTTGCCGGGTTTCGCGGCACCCGAACTGCCTCCCGGCAATCGCCGCATCAAATGGCAAAACTGGTCTGGCGGGCAAAGCTGTCTGCCGGCGGCAAGACTGGCTCCCGCCAGCGCCGACGAACTTGCCGGTATCCTCGCCTCAAGCCCAAAGCCAATCCGCGCTGTCGGGACAGGCCACTCCTTCACCGCCCTGGTACCCACGGACGGCACGATCCTCTCACTCGACAGACTGAACGGCCTGATTGAAGTAAATCACGACACGCTGGAGGCAACCGTCGGGGCGGGCTCAAAACTGGGTGATCTCGGTCCCCTTCTGGAAGCAGAAGGCCAGGCCCTCATCAACATGCCAGACATCAACCGCCAGACACTCGGCGGCTCCATCGCCACATCCACACACGGAACCGGAGAAACCTTCGGGTCGCTTTCCACCTTCGTAACCGGCCTGGAACTTGTGACCGCAAACGGCGACACAATCTGGTGTGACGCGACGCAGAATGCAGACATCTTCAATGCCGCCCGTGTGTCGCTGGGCAGCCTTGGCATCATCACAAAAATTCGGCTGAAAAACCGCGAACCCCACCGCATTAACAAGCGCACCTGGGTCATGCCCTTTGAAGACATGATGGAAGAGGCAGAGAGCTTCGCGAAAACCAACCGTAATTTTGAGTTCTATTACATCCCCTTCTCCGGCATGTGTTTGGGCATCAGCCACAATGAAACCGACGAACCCATCACACCACGCACAAGCGACGACGATGACGACGGCGTGATGACCTTGAAAGCGCTGGCCGACTATCTTGGCTGGAGCCCGTCACTGCGCGAATATCTGATCAAGTCTCAACTGGAAGACTTACCCGACGATGTATTCGTCGACACATCCTGGAAAATTTATCCAAGTGAACGCGGCGTGCGCTTCAACGAAATGGAATATCATCTTCCCCGCGAAAACGCCCTCGCAGCTTTGCGCGAAATTCGCGAACATGTGGAAGGAAACAATCTCGATCTCTTCTTCCCCTGGGAATTTCGCTATGTGAAATCGGACAATATCTGGCTGTCTCCATTCCAGGGGCGTGAAAGCTGTTCGATTGCAATCCACCGCTTCTATGAAGAAGACTATCGCCCGCTCTTTGCTGCAGTTGAACCGATCCTGCAAAAACACGGCGGTCGCCCGCATTGGGGTAAACTTCACACATTGAAAGCGGACGGATTTTCCAATCTCTATCCACACTGGAACGAATTTCTGGACGTTCGCCAATCACTCGACCCGACAGGCACTTTCCTGAACGATCATCTGAAAGAGGTATTCGGCCTTGCGTGACAGCTTTGAAAAGATAAAAGAAAAACTCAGCACACTAAGCCGACGCCAGATCATCCTTGGGGGCGGCACCCTGGCCGCAGCGGGCTTCATCGCAAACCAGCGCCCCGCCAAAAACGCAGGCGCGCATAATGACTATTTCCTCTCCCTGCAAAATGCCGTGAAACAGGCGAACCTTGCACGCCCGACCCTCGTAATCGACAAACAGCGGCTGGACCAGAACATCGCGACTCTCAGGTCGCACCTGCGCACGGGCATGAATTATCGTATCGTGGCCAAATCTCTGCCGTCTCTGCCCATGCTTGAATATGTCATGAAAGAAACAGGCACAAACCGCCTGATGGTCTTTCATCAGCCGTTTCTCAATCTTGTTGCAACCCGCTTGCCCGATGCGGATATTTTGCTCGGCAAACCAATGCCGGTGGCAGCTGCTGCAAGGTTCTATGACGAATTAGGGCGTGGCCGTTTTACCCCCGCCCGCCAGATACAATGGCTGATCGACACACCGGCACGGCTGGCAGAATATGCCGAACTTGCCACCGCAAAAAACATCGACATGCGTATCAATTTCGAGCTGGATGTCGGCCTGCACCGCGGCGGCCTGCGAGAGCCCGGAGAACTGCCGGCGCTGTTGAATACAATCGACGCTCACCCCCGACTAAGCTTCAGCGGTTTCATGGGGTACGATCCGCATTTGGCCTCTGTGCCCGGTGTTCTGGGTTGGCAGGCATCCGCCTTTGAAAGCTCCACCGGTCTCTACAAAGCCTTCATCAATCAGGCCAAGAGCCACTACGGAGATCGCTGGCAACAAGACCAGATGACCTTCAACACAGCCGGTAGCCCGACCTATCAGATGCACGAAGAAAGCACGCACGCGACCGAAATCGCGGTTGGCTCAGCACTCGTCAAGCCCACCCATTTTGACGTCGCCACGCTGGACGATCACGTGCCGGCAAGCTTCATCACAACGCCCGTTCTGAAGGTGCGGAACAAGACCGAAATACCAGCTCTTGAGGCCATCGGCCCCCTGACCCGTTTCTGGGATCGGAATTCGGCCAAGACCTTCTTCATCTATGGTGGCAACTGGTTGGCTGAACCTGTTTCGCCACCCGGCCTCCAGACCAATGATTTGTTTGGACGCTCATCAAATCAGGAAATGCTGAACGGATCGGACGAAGTGGCACTCACAACGAACGATTATGTCGTACTCCGCCCGACCCAGTCAGAATTTGTTTTTCTGCAGTTCGGCGATATGGCTCTATTTGAAGCGGGAGAAATCACAGACACCTGGTCCGTCTTTACCCAGGGCGCATGAAGAGCATTCCCGGTTGGTGCCAGAAAAGGAAAAACAGGGTCCGGTAAACGGTGTTGCCTAATTCGCCTTGCGCTTGTTCATGCCCGGCAGAGGTGCAACAGAAACACCTTCTTCAATAAGATCGTGCGCCTCTTCAAGTGTCGCCTCACCATAGATTTCGCGCGCACTGGCTTCGCCGTAGTGAATACGGCGCGCCTCATCAGCAAACTGATCGCCAACATAGTCAAAATTGGCTTCCACATGCGCGCGAACCTTGCTCATGAACATCTGAACCTGCTCCTCACCCGCCGCAGGCCCGGCCCCGCCTGAAGACCTCTTGCTCTTGGAGGTGACAATTGAGGGTGCCATCAATGCCTTGGTAACGGTGCAGCTGCCGCACATCGGGCAGGCAATGTCGCCCTGCTCCACCTGCTCATCAAAGGCGGCAGAACCGGCGAACCAACCATCAAACTCATGCTCTCCATCACAAATCAGGCGGTATTTGATCACGACTTTACTCCGGACGCGAAAGGACCGGTTCTTTTATATCACGATCATGAGACAAGCTAGGCACCCGTGAGCGCGCCTCGCGCACCCGCGCCACATCAATGTCCGCAAGAATGACGCAAGGGTCGGTCCCCGCTTCTGCAAGCACCTCCCCCCAGGGAGCAATAATCATTGAATGACCAAATGTCTCGCGCCCGTTTTCATGGGTGCCCCCTTGCGCTGGCGCAAGGACGAAACAGCCGGTTTCAATCGCCCGCGCCCGCAGGAGAACATGCCAATGCGCCGCACCCGTTTGCTGGGTAAAAGCGGACGGAACTGTCAGGAAGTCCGCCCCACCATGCGCAAGTACCCTGTATAAATGCGGGAACCGAAGATCATAACAGATCGAAAGCCCAAGGCGCCCGAATGGCAGGTCCGCGAGAACAGCGACCTCACCCGCTTGGTAGTTCTTGCTCTCCCGGTAGGCTTCGCCATTGCCCAGATCAACATCGAACATGTGGATCTTGTCGTAGCGTGCCAGAATACGACCATCCGGCCCGATCAGGAATGATCGGTTGGCAGCCTTTCCCTCCCCCGCCAGAACGGCAAGAGAACCGATCAGAAGGTAGAGACCAAGTTCCGCGGCAAGATGGCGAAAGGCCAAAAGTGCACGGTCATCTTCCTCCCGCACAATATTGGCAAAAAGCCTTTCCGCCCCCAGTTCCATCAACGATGTCGTCTCAGGTGTGGCAACGAATGACGCACCCTGAGCCGCCGCCTGCCGAATGAGGCGCGAGGCAGCCTCGATGTTGGCATCCACGCTTTTTCCCGTCCGTAACTGGACAAGAGCCGCTTTAAACGTGGCAGGCGCTGCAACACCGGTTGAAGCCGCACTCATCACCGGCTAACTCGCCAGGAGGACATCAAGTGCGCCTTTGGCTTCAAGTGCATAAAGCTCATCACATCCCCCAACATGCTCAGACCCGACAAAAATCTGCGGCACCGTATAGGCACCACCCGATTTGTTCTCCATTTCCCGACGAAGATCAGGGTCCATCCCCACATCAACTTCCTTGAAGCTCACACCCTTGTTGGCAAGAAGATGCTTCGCCCGATGGCAATAAGGACACATCATGGTCGTATAGATCGTTACTTGAGCCATTCTACTCTCCAAACTGGTGCGGTCATTCAACGTGAGGCGATGATATAGGGGTCTCTTCCCCCGGAACAACCCGCGCCAACGTAAGAATGTCGACAGACACCGCCCCTTCCGCGATCAACTTTTTGGCACATGCCTCTGCCGTCGCCCCTGTGGTTAACACATCATCAACCAGCAACACATGTGCCCCCTCAACCAGATGCCCCTGTCCGGGCGTCAGAATAAAAGCACCTGCAACATTTCGCCGACGCGCTGCCGCCGTTAGCCCCACCTGTGCCCGTGTCGCGCGTATACGGCGCAAAAGATCCGGCACAAAAACCCGCCCGGCGCGTCTGGCAATCTGCTGGGCAAGCACAGCTGACTGATTAAATCGCCGTTGAAAAAGCCGGGATCCATGCAAAGGCACCGGTGTCACCAGATCTGCATCTGCCAGCAAGTCTGCCCCGGCACGGACCATCCAGCGTGCAAATACCGGCACGGCATCCAACCTGTCTCCATATTTGAGGCGGGAGATCAGACGCCCGCTCGCCGCATCATAGACAAGTGCGGCCCGCGCACGGCCATAGGCCGGCATCCGTGCCAGAACTTCCGCACTCAACGCACCCGTGCCGGGGTCAAAGGGAAACGGTAAACCGCTCACCGCACAAAGCGGCGCGTCAATAAACTGCAACCTGGCCCAGCAAACGGCACAAACCTGAACCTGCCCCAGCACCGGCTCGTTGCACCCGATACAGCGGGGCGGCAGAACAATATCCGCCACCCACTGGAGTGCGGCCCGCCCGGCCCTCACATGCGCAACCGCTGACAATCTGCCCATCATAAACGCCACAATACGCCATAGGGGGTGGCCGCCAAAGCTTTTCACCACCAAGACCCTGAGCCAAAAGGACCCTCGTGACGGAGCTTTTACCGACCTAAAGCGCTTGCGACAGCAGACAGGATCACGATAGTGCAAGGCATGACCAGTCACCCAACCCCGTTTGATCGCTTTTTACGCCGCGCGCGGCGTGTCCGCGCCTGCGAGACACTGTCTGAGGCTGACTTCCTTCTACAGCGCGCCGCCGACGAGTTTCAGGACCGGTTGGCCGCAACCAATCGGCACTTCGAGACTGTGTTGGATATCGGAGCCCATAAAGGTCTCCTGGCCAGCCGGTTGGCGCCAACGCTTGGCCAGCCCCCTATCTCCATGGATGTCACCATACCCATGGTGGAAGCTGCACCAGCCCCCCGCTTTGTGGGCGACGAAGAATTTCTACCCATCGCAAGTGAGAGCCTGGACCTTGTCGTGAGTGCATTAACGCTCCACTGGGTCAACGATCTGCCGGGCACGCTCCTGCAGATCAGAAAAGCACTCAAACCCGACGGCCTTTTTCTGGGTGCTCTCTTCGGGGGTGCCACCCTCCACGAATTGCGCGATGCCATGTTGCAGGCAGAAGCCGAAACATCAGGTGGGGTCTCGCCGCGGGTTGCGCCCTTTGCCGATCTGAAAGACATTGGCCATCTGATGCAGCGCGCGGGATTTGCGCTCCCCGTCACAGATGCCGACATCGTCACCGTGCGCTATGACACCGTGTTTCACCTGTTCCGCGACCTTAAAGCCATGGGCGAAACGAGCATCCTCAATGATCGTCGGCGCGTACCGGCAACGAGAAAATTGCTGCAGCGCACCGCAGAAATCTATCAGAACCGTTTTGCCGACAAGGACGGACGTCTTCCCGCCACCTTTGAAATTCTCTACGCCACAGGCTGGGCACCGCACGAAAGCCAACAAAAGCCCATACGCCCAGGCACGGCCAAAATGAGCCTCGCGGCAGCCCTTAAGGATCAGGAAGACAAAAAAGGAAGATGAGAGCGCCGTTCAGCCTGCAAAATCAGTCGAGACGCGCTGAAACACATCTGCGATATCAGCACCGACTGTGAACAGGATACTGATCAGCGTGACCGACAGGATCGCAACCAGCAGGGAATATTCGATGAGCGTAACGCCCTCGTCATTGGTGAGCCATCTGCGAAACATGCTCATCACAAAAAATCCCTCAACATCGCAACCAGTGGTTCGTCCGCGGGCGGCATGGGAAAATCCCCCATGCGCAGGGGTTTCACCCATTTGAGCACTTGCCCCTCAAGAGCCTGGGGAATGCCCTGCCATTTCCGGCAGAGATAAAGTGGCATTAAAAGGTGAAATTTTTCATACGCATGACTGGCAAATGTGAACGGTGCAAGACACGAAGCGGTAACATCAATACCAATTTCTTCCCGCAATTCACGAATAAGTGCCGTTTCCGGTGTCTCGTTGGCCTCGACTTTTCCCCCGGGAAACTCCCACATCCCGGCAAGGCTTTTCCCCTCGGGGCGCTGCGCCAGCAAAACCCGCCCCTCCAGATCAACAAGAGCGACGGCCGCGACCAACACAATAGGACGTTCAGAAACAGGCTCACTCATCAGGCAACCCGGCTCTCATTCCGCTGAGACTGGCCATCAGCTATCCCGAACACCGTCCGGAAACGTCGCACAAGACGGTTACCACCCCGCTCAGGCACATGAATGGTTTCGAACCGCAGTTCCTCAAAGTGAAGTGCCTTCAACACCGCAACCGACGCCGTGTTTTCCGCATAGACAAGTGCATCCATCTGCGGCAGCCGGAGAACGTCTCGCGCAAACGCAAGAGAAGCCAGCGCAGCCTCCTTCCCGAACCCGCGGTCCCAAAAGGGACGGCCGAGCCAATATGCAATCTCCGGTAAATCGCTTGCGCACCGTTCCAGAGCCGCAACGCCAAGCAGGCGATCCTCTAGACGGTCCAGCACCGCAAACCGGAACGCCGTCCCCTGGGCTCGCAATTGGGCAGACTGCTCAATCCAGGACAAAGCCGCCTGCAGATCAAACGGGTAAGGAATAGTCTCCGTACGCTCCCGCACAACAGCATCCGCCCCGAGAGCGGCAAGGGATTCCGCATCACCGGCATGAAACCAACGCAGACTGAGACGTGGCGTAAAAAGCGGACGCACCCAAAGCGTGCCCTCTCCCGCCCGCGCCAAGTTCCTGTCTGTTGTCTGTCTCATGTTCGAGGCATTCCAAAGCAAAAAGAAAATCCACTGCTTCCAGCCTCAAGCTGGTCACGACCCCCGCCTGGCCGGTTGGCACAGGCGAGCTGTGGCCCTCCTAGCTGCGATAATCCGCATTGATACGAATGTAATCGTAGGTAAGGTCACAGGTCCAGACCGTAGCTTCCGCCTTGCCTACGCCGACATCCACCTCAATCTTGATATCCTGCCCCTTCATATGGGCTGCGACAGGTGTTTCGTCGTAACCCTCTACAGGAGCACCATTTTTCGCGATATCCACATCGCCGACCCGCACCACGAGCTTGTCCCGGTCCGCAGCTTCACCCGCCTTGCCAACCGCCATAACAATCCGCCCCCAATTGGCGTCTTCCCCGGCAATAGCCGTCTTGACGAGCGGAGAATTGGCAATCGAAAGCGCAATCTGACGGGCCGCCTTGTAGCTTTCTGCACCCGTAACCTTCACTTCAATGAATTTCTGGGCGCCTTCACCATCCCGGACGACCTGATGAGCAAGTTCCAACATCAATTCATCAAGCGCCTGACGAAACTCGCGCAAACGCGGATCGCCCGCCCGGGCAATCATCGGTACTTTCTGCCCATCGGTCTCTGCCGCGCCAGTTGCAAACAACAGCACCGTATCTGAGGTTGATGTATCGCTATCTACCGTGATCGCGTTAAAACTGTCCCTCACACCCAGCAGCAGAAGTGTCTGCAAAACAGCTGCAGGCAGTGCCGCATCGGTAAAGAAGAAAACCAGCATGGTCGCAAGGTCCGGCTGGATCATGCCCGACCCTTTACCGATCCCGTTAATGGTGACGTCAACCCCGCCGATCTTTACCGTCCGTGTTACAAATTTCGGGAACGTATCCGTAGTCATGATCGCGCGGGCAGCATCCTCGTATGATGCCTCCTTGCCAGCACGCGCCCGCTCAAGGCTACCGGCAATCGCCTCACCGTCGAGCACCTGCCCGATCACCCCCGTAGAGGCAACAAACACATCCTTCTGGCGGCACCCTGTCTGCGCAGCGGCCGCAGCTGCTGTAGTACGAACCGTGGCAAGGCCTGCCTTGCCGGTAAATGCATTCGCATTGCCCGCATTCACAACCAGCGCCCGCCCAATCCCGTCTTCCAGGTTCGACCGGCACCATTGCACGGGGGCCGAAGCGGTCTTCGATGTTGTAAAGACACCCGCAACCTGCGATCCCTCGACCATCTGCGCAAACAGAAGGTCATCACGCCCCTTGTACCGCGTACCGCTGTTAGTGGTGCTTAGCGTGACCCCCGCCACAGGCGGCATAACCGGGTAAGAGGTCGGCGCCAATGGTGACACTTTTGGCGCAACCTTCTTTTTGCCTTTCTTGACAGCGGCCTTCTTCGGCGCAGCTTTCTTCGCAACAGGCGCCCCTGCTTTTGCAGGCGTCTTTTTGACAACCCGCTTTTTCTTTGCTGCGGGTTTCGCCTTGGCAATAGCGCGCTTGAACTTGGCGACCTTGGCCTTGCCTGTCTTGGAGGCCGTCCGTTTCTTCGTCTTCGCGGTTTTGCTTGTCATCGCGGGTCGCCCCCTATCAGCTCAAAATGCAGGGCGCGAACCACAAACGGTCGCGCACAACATGATATCGCTTATTCCTGCGGCGCAATCAATGGGCGACCAGATGCTTCTTCCGCGCCGACAATCTCAATCACTGCGGCGGCACGCATTTCTTCCATCAGTTTACGCCCCTCTTCCTGCGCCAGCGCGGCCATCACCTGGTCACGCACGGCTTCGAAGGCGGGCACTTCCTGCAATCGGCGATCTTCCACCTTGATCACATGCCAGCCGAAGCGGGTTTTGACAGGCTGGGACACCTCGCCCGCCTGAAGAGCAAAAGCCGCATCATTGAATTCATCTACCATTGTGCCCGTCGTGAAGTATCCCAAATCACCCCCTTCCGGACCACTGGGTCCGGTCGAGCGCTCTTTAGCCAACGCCTCAAAATCCGCGCCGCCATCGAGCTCGGCCTTCACTGCCTTCGCATCCTCCTCCGTTGCCAGAAGAATATGTCGCGCCCGGATTTCTTCCTGCGGCTCGGCACCTGCAACCTGCGTATCATAGAATGCCTGCGCGGCTTCGTCCGTGATCCGCGCCGACACCAGCTGCGTCCAGTAAACATCCCTCAATGCCTTCGCCTGATAATAGGCCATGCGCCGCTGCACACCGGGATCATCAGCAAGCCCTTTGTCCCGTGCTTCCCCCGCAATGATGGAGCGGTCAATCAGCAGACTCAGCAGATATTCAAACTTTACTTCCTCCGGCACCCCTTGAAGGGCCTGCCCCATTTCGTCTTCTGCCATCAACAGATCAGAAAATCGGACATCTGTACCGTTAACGCGCGCCACAACATCATCGCCTGCCTCCTCGGCAAACGCCGCAGGGGAGACAAAAAGAAAAGACGCGGCAGCAAGCACAAGCCCGAGCGAGCGCAGGAGAGAAAATGACATCAGAGGAAAACCTTGCACGATTGTTCGAAACCCGGTTCATCCGGGCTTCATGGAGTTTGTGCATATTGAAGCCTCACATCGCCTCACACAAGGGTGAGGCGATTAAGATTTCGCAATGAATTGAAGCCGTTAACGAATGCTCTCCGTTCATCTCCACAATGGCTTAACATTGACAAGCCCCCTGCCCCCCCTTACATCATTTGGGCCCGGTCTAACGCACAATTTTCGCGCAACGGCCGGTTGCACGGTAACCGGGCAAACCGGCGTAGGACGTCCTGTCCGGCGCCATCGCCCCAACAAGGTGACATTTCCTGATGGCTAGCTTTGGCGCAATTGCCAAGCGGATCTTTGGCTCCAGCAACGACCGCAAATTGAAGTCCTACAAAGCCCGCGTCAGCGTAATCAACGCACTGGAACCGGAGATAACGGCGCTTTCTGACGACGCACTGCGGGGAAAGACCGCAGAATTCCGCGCCCGCCTGGAAAATGGGGAAAAACTGGACGATCTGTTGCCGGAAGCTTTTGCGGTTGTCCGCGAAGCAGCCAAGCGCGCGCTCGGCCAACGTCACTACGACGTCCAGCTGATCGGCGGCATGGTGCTCCACGATGGCCGGATTTCCGAGATGAAGACCGGCGAAGGTAAAACCCTGGTGGCCACGCTGGCAGCCTACCTGAACGCGCTGCCGGGCAAGGGTGTTCATGTCGTCACCGTCAATGACTATCTGGCCAAGCGCGACGCGGAGTGGATGGCTACGGTCTACGACTTTCTGGGGCTGACCACGGGCAGTATCCTGCATGGCCTCACCGACCCGGAACGCCGGGCCGCCTACGCCGCAGATATCACCTACGGCACCAACAATGAACTGGGCTTTGACTACCTGCGAGACAACATGAAGTACCAGCTCACCGCTATGGTGCAGCGCGGACATCATTTTGCAATTGTAGACGAAGTGGACTCCATTCTCGTGGACGAAGCGCGTACACCACTCATTATTTCCGGCCCGCTGGACGACAAATCAGACCTTTATGTCGCGGTTGACAAAATCATTCCCGACCTGATCGACGAAGATTTTGACCTGGACGAGAAGGCCCGGACCGTCAATTTCACCGAAGAAGGCAATGAGCATCTTGAAGTGCTGTTGCGTGCTGCCGGTATCATGGAAGAAGGCTCTCTCTACGATGTGGAGAACATCTCCCTCGTCCACCACACAAACTGTGCACTGAAAGCCCACAAGCTTTTTCAGAAAGACAAGGACTACATCGTTAAAGGCGGCAAAGTCGTCATCATCGACGAATTCACCGGTCGCATGATGGAAGGTCGTCGCTATTCCGAAGGCCTGCATCAGGCATTGGAAGCAAAAGAACAGGTCACCATCCAACCGGAAAACCAGACACTCGCGTCTGTCACCTTCCAGAACTATTTCCGTCTTTATGAAAAACTTGCCGGCATGACCGGGACGGCACTGACGGAGGCGGAAGAGTTTCAGGACATTTACGGGCTTGAAGTTCTGGAAATTCCAACCAATCTCGACATTGCGCGCATTGACGAGGATGACGAGGTTTATCGGACGGCACGCGAAAAATATGATGCGATCGTTCTCGAACTGGAAGACTGCGCCAGGCGCGGCCAGCCTGTATTGGTGGGCACAACATCCATCGAGAAGTCGGAACTCCTCTCCGCTCATCTGAAGAAGAAAAAGGTAAAGCACAACGTGCTGAACGCTCGCTATCACGAGCAGGAAGCCCACATTATCGCGCAGGCCGGGGTGCCCGGTGCCGTCACCATTGCCACAAACATGGCCGGTCGCGGTACAGATATTCAGCTGGGCGGCAATTTGGACATGCGAATTGCCGATGAAGTTGAAGAGGGTTTGGACGACAAGAGCTATGAGAAAAAAGTCAGCGAGATCAAAGCTGATATCGCTGCAAAAAAACAACGGGCCCTGGAAGCAGGCGGTCTCTATGTCATCGGGACAGAGCGTCACGAAAGCCGCCGCATCGATAACCAGCTCCGTGGTCGCTCCGGCCGTCAGGGCGATCCGGGGCGCTCAAAATTCTATCTGAGCCTTGATGATGATCTGATGCGCATTTTTGGCACAGACCGGATGGATGGCATCCTCCAGCGCCTGGGCCTGGAAGAAGGTGAAGCCATCATCCACCCATGGATCAACAAGGCACTCGAAAAGGCACAGCAGAAAGTCGAAGCGCGGAATTTCGACATTCGTAAAAACCTGCTGAAATTCGACAACGTGATGAACGATCAGCGTAAAGCGATCTTTGAACAACGTATCGAGCTGATGCACGCCGATGATGTTTCAGAAGATGTCGCGGATATGCGTCACCAATGTATCGACGACCTGGTGGCAACCCATGTGCCCGAAAAGGCATATGCGGAGCAATGGGACGTTGATGGCCTGAAAAGCGAGACAGTTCGTATTCTCGGCCTGGACTTGCCGATTGCAGAATGGGCGGCCGAAGAAGGTATTGCAGACGAGGAAATCCGCGAACGGCTCTATAAAGCGGCCGATACAACAATGGCCAGGAAAGTCGCTGATGTCGGACAGGATATGCTGCGCCAGGTTGAGCGCGCCATCCTTCTCCAGACAATCGATATGCGTTGGCGCGAACACCTGCAGATGCTTGACCATTTGCGCCAGTCTGTCGGCCTGCGCGGCTATGCCCAGCGTGATCCACTCAACGAGTATAAGACAGAAGCTTTTGCCCTGTTTGAAAGCCTGCTCACGCGTCTGCGCGAAGATGTGACACGCCAATTGATGCATGTGCAGTTCGCGGCGGAAACCCCCGCGCTGGAGGAACGTCCGCTGCCCGAAATGCAGGCGCACCATGTAAACCCGATAACCGGGCGCGACGAAATGGCAGAAGCCGATCAGGCCTTTGCGGATCGCCCGCGCGGCGCGGGCGGCGAAGTCGCCATGGATCCGAAAGACCCATCAACCTGGGGCAAGATTGCGCGTAACGCCTCATGCCCTTGCGGGTCCGGCAAGAAGTACAAGCATTGCCACGGCGCGCTCGCGTAAGCGAACTTTGCCATCCGTCGGCAAGACTGCGTACGAATCAGTCGCTCCGGCGAGCCCAGCTGTATGCTTGAAAATTGATTTCGGTGTCCACAAGTGAGGGCCGTGTTTTAACCCGGTCCCACCAGGCCGCCAGTGTTGCACGTTCGCGAAGCAAAGCCTGCCCCTCCACCGTCATGGCAAGGTAGGCAATCATCGGCGCCGCGTGTACGTCAGCCAGTGTAAAACGGTCTCCACCGAGATGCCCCCGGGCAAAAAAGTCACGCTCAAGCACAGGTAGGGTTTCAGACAGACGCTTCACCATACGCTCCTTGATACTATCGTCGGGCCACCCGCCAACAAGGCTCGTGAACAGCGATTGCGTCACAAGCTCGCGAATATCCGGCCAGAGGTAATGATCCAAAACGGATATACATCCGTTCATCTGTGCCCGCGCCACGGGCGACACCGGCCGCAACGCCGGTTCTGGAAAACGCTCGTCAAGATAGGTCGTAATGGCGCTCGTTTCGATAAAATGCACATCGTCATGCGCAAGCACAGGCACAACGCCATATGGATGCCGGGCTTTCTGCGCGGCCGGCATACCAGATGAAATAAAATCAACCTCTTCCAGCCGATAGGTGATCGCCTTTTCCTTCAGCGCCACACGCACAATGCGCGTGTAGACGCTGTAGGAAGGACCATAAAGCACAATGTCAGACATGCGTCAGCTCGCAGCCTTCATCGCTTTGCCAGCCAGGTAATAATGCCATGCACCCCAAAGGCTGATGAAACTGGTAATCAGCAACGCATAGCGCAGTGACTCCACTCCATACACCGGAGCCAGAAGGTCGCTCACAATCCCCACCATCTGAGGCCCAAGCCCAAGCCCGATAATATTGAGGATAAACAGCATGATCGACGAAACAGTCGTCCGCATGGAGAGCGGTGCCCGGCTCTGGATCAGCGCAAAACTCGGACCGAGATAAAATGCCCCCAGAATGGTGACCGGCACATAAACCCACAATGCCACATCCATCGAAGACAGGTAGAAAACCAGAATGAGCGGCGCGGCAACCACCTTTGCCAGCGCCACAATCCATGGGCCCCACCTGATATCGCGCGCACCCAGATGGTCGGCAAGCTTGCCCCCAAGAATGGCACCCGTTGCCCCGAAAATACCAACCGTAAGTGCCAGAAACACCCCGGTATCCACCGGGTCCATCTGAAAGCTGCGGATAAAAAACGAATACCCCCAGACAGCCCCGCCATACCCCACAAAGGAAATCAGCGTGACCCCCATGATCGTATGGAAGGATGCCTTGTCCGACCAGATATGTTTAAAACCGGCCCCGATCTGCGCATAAAGCTGGCTCCATTCGATGGGCCCCGCAGCCTGCTCCACCTTGCCATCCGAATGCCCGCGCGGGGGCTCCACCAGCGTAAACCGAACCAGCGCGGCAATCACAAGCCCCGGCAGACCGACCAGCAAAAAGGCCGCGCGCCAGCCATATTCCGTCACAACAAATGCACCGACTGCAAACGCAATCATCGTGCCGAGATAAACACCAAGCGCATAGATCGCGAGGGCCCCATTACGCTCTTCAGCCGGATAAAGGTCCGCAATCATGGAGTGTGAAGGAGGGCTCGACCCCGCTTCGCCCACGCCCACCCCAATGCGTGCAAAAGCAAGCGTCCAGAACCCGGTGACGAATGCACAGGCGGCCGTCATGACACTCCAGATAGTGATTGCCCAGGCAATAATGTTTCGGCGGCTGGAGCGGTCTGCCACAAAGGCAATCGGCATACCGAGCGTCGCGTAAAAGATCGCAAAGGCTATGCCGGAAAGAAAGCCCAGTTGCCAGTCAGCCAGAGCGTACTCTGCCTTGATAGACGGCAGGACAACGCCCATGATCTGCCGGTCCACATATGACGAAATATAGGCCAACAACAAGACGCCGAGTGCATAACGCCGATAGTTCTTCGAAATGCTTACCCCCGACGGCACAGCATCCGATTGAGCAGCAGCCGTTTCTGCAGCCATTTATCCCCCCAGACATATCTTTACATTTAGAAATTATGATCACATGAGCGTATCTGTGCCGGACCCGAACGGCAATCAAAAGCCGCTATCTTTCTCGTGATTGCGATCCGCTCTACCCCTGTCATAATACCGGCAACAAGAACAGCAAAGCCCGGGAGAAGGACATGAGCAGCCCCCAACCGTTTAAAGTTGAAGTGGACCAGGCGGTACTCGATACAATTATCGAGAAAGTACGCGCCTATGACTGGCACGAAATGCCGGAGATTGCAGCCGGCGGTGACCGTTGGGCATACGGCACCGACATGGTCTACCTCAAGGAACTCTGCAGCTATTGGACCAAAAGCTTCAACTGGCGGGCCGCTGAAGAACAATTGAATGCGTTTCCTCAATTCACCTGCGAAGTGGACGGGCAGAGCATCCACTTCTATCACGTCAAAGGATCAGGGTCCGCGCCCCAGCCAATCATTCTGACCCATGGCTGGCCCGGTTCCGTGTTTGAGTTTGTGCACATACTTGATCATCTCGCCCACCCGGAAAAACATGGCGGAGACGCGGAAGATGGTTTGACACTGATTGTACCGTCACTGCCCGGCTACGGCTTCTCCGGCAAACCCCAAAAACCGCTGGGCCCCAAACGCACTGCCGCCCTGTGGGACAAGCTGATGCGCACACATTTGGGATATGACACATATATCGCCCAGGGCGGCGATTGGGGATCTGTTGTAACGGGCTGGCTGGGTTACAATCACGGCACAGACAAAGACGGAGGCTGCAAAGCGATCCATGTGAACATGTGGGGATTACGTCCCGCAGGCGTTCTGCCGGAGACCGAAGAAGAACAGGCATGGGCGGGAGCCTTGGGTGCAACCATGCAGGCTGAAAGCGCCTACCTGCAACTGCAGGCAACCAAACCGCAATCTCTCTCCTATGCGATGATGGACAGTCCGGTTGGCATTGCCGCCTGGATCATCGAGAAATTCAATACCTGGTCGGACACACGTGGCTCGGATGGCAGCTCAAACATTGAGAATGCCTACACAAAAGACCAGCTTCTCACCAACATCATGATCTATCTCGTCACACGGACATTCAACACGTCAACCTGGTTCTACCGTGGGTATTTCGAGGATGGTGGTTCTGACATGGCCCCCGACACCCGCGTTGAAATACCGACGGGCATGGCCGTGTTTCCCGAAGAGTTTATCAAACTTCCACCTCGTTCGATGGCCGAAAAAGGGTACAACATCACCCATTGGTCGGAGTTTGATACGGGCGGGCATTTCGCGGCACTCGAAACAGGATCAGTGTTCGCCGACGAGATCATCTCATTCGCCCGGACGCAGAAAGGCTGACGCCATGACCCGTCGCACTATTCCAGCAGACCCCTTCACCATCCATGTCCCGGATCACGAAATCGCGGATCTGAAACACCGGCTGGAACAGACACGGTTTCCGAACGAACCAGAGGGAAATGATCAATGGAGCTACGGAACAAATCTCTCCTACATGGAACGGCTCATTGCCTATTGGCGTGACGATTTTGACTGGCGCAAACAAGAAGCCAGGTTGAACGCCTTCCCGCAATACAAAGTCACCCTGACCGATGAAAACGATCAGGACCATGAAATCCACTTTCTCTACGAAAAAGGGTCTGGCGACAACGCGATACCGCTCATCATGACCCATGGATGGCCTTCAACATTCCGGGAGTTTCTGGATGTCGTGGACCAACTCGCCCACCCGGAAACCTATGGCAAGCAGGGGCCAGCCTTCGACGTTATTGTTCCTTCCCTTATCGGATATGGCTTTTCGTCAAAACCGCGCATTCCGGTCGGCCCGGCAATCATAGCGGACCTCTGGCACGAATTGATGACCCATGTGCTGGGGTACGACACTTATGTGGCTCAGGCAGGCGACTGGGGCAGTTTTGTAACGTCACGCCTCGCATTGCAGCATGCGGACGCCGTCAGCGCCATTCACCTCACCATGCTACCTCTTCGCCCCCACCTCAAACATGAAAGCCAGCCCCCGGTGACGGAGGCGGAAGCAAAATGGATCGCTGAGATGCGGGCCTGGTGGGCACAGGAAGAAGGCTACCGGTCCATTCAGTCCACCAAACCAATGGCCCTCGCGTTCGCACTTATGGATAGTCCGGCAGGCCTGGCAGGGTGGCTTGCAGATAAATATTACCGCCTCGGTGACACGGATAAAACACATACATGGAAAGGCATGGATACCCGCTTCCCCATGGATACATTGCTCACGCAATTATCAATCTACTGGTTCACCGGCACCATCAACGCCGCCAACACGCTTTACAAGGCGGGCCCGGCGGAAGGGTCCGCCCTCCTCAAGCCGGGTCAAAGAGTGACCACGCCGACGGCTTACACCGAATATCCGATGGATACACTCCCCATCACCCCGCGGTCTTGGGCGGAACGAAGCTACAACCTGAAACGCTTTCGTGTGATGGAGAAGGGCGGTCATTTCGCTGCCATGGAGGAACCGGAAATCTTTGCCCATGATGTACGGGAAGCATTTCGGGAGTTACTCGACTAACCGTACCCCTCAGGCCATGCTTTAAGACCCCTCCTTGCCTTGCCACAAGATTCTAAAGCTCCGTCGGTGCCCCCGCACCCAGATCAATCCAATGAGCAAAGGCAGGCTTTGCAAAATTCGTCTGAGCCTCGCCATAAGGCAGCTCTTCAAGAATGGCAAAATGATTGACGAGACGAAATCCCATCCCCGCCTCATCTCCCAATGGCAGGGAAAGCGTTTCAAACAGACAGTTTCGTCCCGTATCCGACCGGGCCTCCACAGTGAAATAGCGCCCACAAGGACGGGTAAGTGAGGTCTCAATGTTTCCGAAATAAAAGCGCCGGGCAGCCTCATCCATCCGAGCACCAATCTCCTGCCCGGTCATTTCCTCACCATAAAAGTCACACACGCTCGTGCCGGCAAACCGCAGCCGAAAACCCGTCGCCCCTCCCCGCTCAATGATCGTGCACCACGGCATCACCTTGGGGACGCGGATCGGGTCCCATGCCGCCGCGCGCGGCATCTGCCCCCCGTTTAAACTTTGCCAATAGGACCACATCTCCTGAGAGCGCGGGTTAACCAGCGTCTCCCCAGACCAACTCATATTTCACTCATTTTTGCAGGTCGCACATTGCCGTTCTCAGGCACCCCTGCGCCAATATCCAGCCAGACAGAAAGCGAAGGCCTGGAGAACTCCGAACGCGCATCGCCGTAGGTGATCGTATCAACGATAGCCTGATGATTAACGAGACGAAGAGCCGAGCCATCATCATCGCTCAGTGGCAAGCTCAACACTTCAAACTGACAGACCTTGCCCATATTCGAGCGGCCTTCAATGCGCGTCAGGCGGCCGCAAGGGCGGGCAAGCGCTTCTTCAATACTGTCCAGATACTGATCCCGCGCATTATCCGCAGCAATTCTGCCGACAGGATTACCTGTCATCTCAAATCCATAGAAATCGCAAATCGCGGTGCCGGCAAACCGGATACGAAACCCTGTCTCCCCACCGCGCTCAAAAATTGTACACCATGGCATCAGCTTCGGAATGCGCACAGGATCCCAATCGCGCGCAGACGGCATACGCCCCGCATTCAAACCAGACCAGTAAGACCACATGGTCACCGATCCCGGGTGTTCAAGAATATGAGGAAAACTCTCGGCCATTTGCACTCCCAGCAGACGCGGTCTGTCGCATTTTTCGCACGCGCCATTGACACTTACGGTGGGCCGACTTTCTTAGTTTTCTGTTGCCCTTTAACCTAACTTTCCGTTGATCGGATTAACTGTACCAGCGCAGAAACCCAGTCTATCTCAGCGGAGGAGAAAACTCACTCACTGGTTCTCCCTCCCCTTCAGCGATAATCACATCATCGGGCACCCCCGCCCCCAGATCAATCCACTCCAGATAAATCCGGCTGCCAAACTCCGGGCCACCAGCCCCATAACCCCGTGTTTCCAAGACCGACATATGAACAACAATCCGGTCGCAAGCATCGTGGTCAGCAGCCAAGGGTAAAATCAGAAACTCGACCCGAGCCATTCGCCCGGTCGCCGTCCGGGTGATGTTACGCAGCAGAACACCACAGGGAAAAGACAGTAAATCATCAATACTGGCGTGGGCCCGATGCCAGTCTCGCGGTTGCAGCATCGCATCGAGCGCAAGACCGGTTACTTCCTTGCCCAGAAACTCCCCAACGCCGGTTCCGGCAAACCGATAAAAATAGCCACCTTCCATGTGCCGCTGCACAATGAAAATGTCCCTCATAAATTTATGGATTTTGACCGGATCCCAGTCTTTATAGTGCGGAACGTTGCCAGCATTAAGAGAAAGCCAAAACTTGAAGACCGCTGCGGAGCGACCGTCTCGGAAATCCGGCACACGTCTGTCCCAAATCGTGTGTAGTCAAATCTATCTATGAAGGACTAGCACAATTCCGGGATCATGACAAAACAGCCTTTCATGATGAAAGGGCCGAATTGAATCAGGCGAAGCCATTCCGTCCGATAGCCATGAACTTTTCCTGCCTCAAACGTCGCAACGTCTGCCCGTCATATCCGGAAAGATCGCGAAGTTCCTGTTCAATCGCATCTCCGGCTTCTTCAATCATCCGGGCCCGCTCGCGATGCGCGCCACCGACAGGTTCAGGCAATATCTTATCAATCACACTGAGTTCCAGAAGGCTCTGCGCCGTCACCTTCATCGCGGAGGCTGCATCTTTTGCCTTATCAGAATTCCGCCAGAGGATAGAGGCCGACGCCTCCGGTGAGGCAACCGTATAAATTGAGTGTTCCAGCATAAGAACACGGCTGGCCGTCGCGATCGCCAGAGCCCCGCCAGACCCGCCCTCACCAATCACAAGCGTCACCAGCGGCACTCGAATATCCAGACATTTCTCAATTGAACGCGCAATGGCTTCTGCCTGACCGCGCTCTTCCCCCTCACGTCCGGGAAACGCACCCGCTGTATCGACAAGCGTTACAACCGGCAGGTTGAACCGCTCTGCCAGCGACATCAACCGCACAGCTTTGCGATAGCCTTCCGGCTGCGCCATGCCAAAATTATGGCGCATCCTCGTCTCCATATCGTTACCCTTTTCATGCCCAAGGATAACGATGGAGCGACCCCGGAACCGGCCCATACCACCAACAATGGCCTCGTCTTCCCCAAACACGCGGTCGCCTGCAAGCGGCGTGAAATCTTCGATCAGGCCATCAACATAATCGAGAAAGTGAGGACGGTTTGGGTGCCGGGCAACCTGAGTCTTCTGCCAGGTGTTCAGATTTGCATACATGTCCTTGAGGACTTGCGCCGCTTTCTGCTCAAGCTTCGCAACATCGTCCGAAATACCCGCCGTCGGGTCTTCCTGTGCCAGACGCTTAAGCTCCTGCACTTTACCTTCAAGTTCGGCCAGCGGTTTTTCAAATTCGAGATATGTATGCATGCGTTTTTGTTAACTTTTCCAGACTGCCATGATTACCTGTTTTAGCCCCCGAAAGGATAACTCAGAAAATCTCAACAAAACTAATACTTTAACTGGAAAACGACATGCGAGCCGCCCCCCAAAGTCACCCCAATGCCACTCAATCACCCCTGTACAACCCGGGCTGGGTTGAGAGCTGGAGCCCGAAAGCCGCGGCACACTGACCTTTGCCCTCGGGCTTGTCAACCGTTCGACACATAGCCGGTCAAGCGTGGCGTAAATGAGGCATATCCTCATTTTTCCACCCCTCACACATCAGGGATCCCTTTTCCCGAGCGGATGCTTGGTGACAACGAGCTCCTGCAGGCGTTCTTCCAGAATATGCGTATATATTTGCGTGGTTGAAATATCCGCATGCCCGAGCAATTGCTGCACAGCTCGAAGATCTGCACCATTCGCCAGCAGATGGCTGGCAAAAGCATGCCGCAGTGTATGTGGCGACAAGCGTGCGGGGTCAATTTCCGCTATCACCGCCAGCTCTTTTAGCAATTGTCCAAAACGGTGCCGCGTTAAATGCCCAAGCGCACCACCGGAAGGAAACAGCCAGGGGCTCTCCTTCTTGTCCAGAAAAGCCCGACGTTGCTCAATGTACAGCGCCGTTGCTTCCGCAGCCTCTGCGCCCAGCGGCACCAGCCGCTCACGTCCGCCCTTGCCTCGTATCGCAATCATATGCTGGGCCCCAGCCACCGCACCGAGCGGCAAGGTGACAAGTTCACTAACGCGCAATCCCGTTGCATAGAGGACTTCCATCAGGCAAACAGCCCGTGTCCGTCGATATTCACGTTTGACCGGATCATTGATCGCAACCTGATAGTCCCGCGCCGCCCGCAAAAGACGGTCAACATCTTCAACACTCAACGTTTTGGGAAGCGCGCGCGCAAGTTTCGGACCTTCAATAATACTGCACGGATCATCCACACGTACCTGATCACTCATCAGGAACTGGCCGAACTGGCGGATAGCAGATAGACGCCGGGCCGAGGTGGAGGCCGCCAGGCCGCTCGCCTCCAGCGCTGCGAGATAGGCCTTAACATCCCCCCCCTCAAAGCTGGCGAACAATTTTCCCCGCTGCACAACATGCGCCCCGAAATCTTTCAGGTCCCGCTCATACGCATCCAGCGTATTCTTCGCCGCACCGCGCTCTGCACTGAGCATCTCCAGGAACGCTTCCAGACGAAACGCATCCGCAGGCAACCCGGCAACATCGGTATCCTTTTTCTTGTGTCGCCCCATCCTCAGCGCCCCAAAGACATGGCACCTGCGCGCGCAGACAAAGCCTCAAAGGCAAGACGACGTGCATCACGCTCCAGCCCAACCTGCTGGAGCGCAGAAACAATCTCAGCCATCGGTTGCGGATGAAGTTCACCCGGGCCGGCCTCTCCCAGCGCGATCAACGCAACAAGGACAGTCTCGCCAACGCGCCCCGCATCGCTGGCAGCTTTAAGACGACGCATCACATCAGGGGCCGGTGCAGCTCCTTCTGGCAAATCGCCGGTGACAAGAAGAGCATCATAAACCGATTGCGGGACAGGAGCCCCGAGCGCATCCATCAAAACAATCTCGATGGCGGCAAAATCGCGAGCCGCACCGCCCTGCGGAAGATCGTCCAGCGCGTCCTGCAGAAAGGCAGGCACAGCACCACCGCCCGCTGCCTCAGTTGCAACGTCCAGGGCCAGAGCGCTAGGGTCAATCAAACGCAAAAGCGCCCGCACTTCCCGTGCAGCACGCGGATCCACCCCACTGTTTTCAAGAACCGCCAGCCACATGGATGCACGCACCCTGTCACCCAGCTCAAGCAACGCGCCAGCTGCGTAGGGTGAAAAAGCACTAAGCGCCCCCGACGCCGGCACGCTGGAGAGTGAACTCTTGTGTACCTGCAAAGTGGCGCGATGAGCTGGTCCACCCAGTTCGCGCTGGAACACAGCCGAGAGAATGTCAGCAAGCCCGACCGGTACCCGCTCATCCAGAACGGCTTGATGAAACAGAGCCCGGCGGCGATAGGGTGAAGCAGGTTCCCGTCCCGACCGCACCCCATCAACATCATCGCGCGTGTAGGAAAGAGCAAGATAGGCGGAACCAATCTCATCCCCCGAGATCAGACCGAACAAGGCCGCTTTCTCCGCGACGGCGATACGCTGCTCACCATCAATCTGACGATCACCAGCCAGAACAGACAGCAAGCTCGGGTGCAATCGCGAAAGCCCGTCATCAGGAAGGGCACGGTCAGCAAGAACCATCATACGATATGTAAGAGGGTCAATAACCGACGGCATCTCAGCGCTCAGCCGCAGACCATCAGTGGCCGCCGCGGCCAAGGCGAGAAAATATTCATCGTCCAGTCCCTGCTCACGCGCAAGGTCACTGGAGAGATTGGCAGACGCTTTATCACCCGCCGCGATCTGACAATAGATTGAAAGCTTGACGGCAAAGGCGGCGACCGGGTCAATCGCAACCTCTCCGCCGACGGGCAACACGGTCAGAAAATGACAAGCACTCTGTCCGTCATCATCAGCGAGGGCCGCCATGGCATATTCCAGCGCCGCTGCCGCGCTGGGTCGCGCACCACCAGAGCGCGCACGTAATTGTGAAACAGCACTCGCGTACCCCGCCTGGTTCAACCGGTTCAACCTGAGAGCCAGCAATGAAACCCCATCGGTTGCACCTTGGGGAGCTCGCGCCGCCGTCAACAAAAGACGACGGGTCAAATCCGCCATGGCAGGCGTCGGCGCGGGTGTGACAAGCTTACCGAGATTAACCTCGACAAACCGCCGCGCTGTCCCCTCCCACATGCGGGAACCAAACCCGCCCGACTGATCATCAAGCAGGCCGGCACTGGCCTCATCCACATCACCCAGTGTGCCGATCTGAATACCCGTTCCAGCCTCACCGGGGCGTGCACCGAGCGCGCGCACCGGAAGGTTGGAGGCTGCATCCGGGTTTCGCCCGGAGGGGTAGAGAATAAGATCTTGTGACTCACCGGCAGGAAGAGGCGGCTCAGCCGCATTACGCGTTGGCGGAAGAATGGAAAGCGGCCCGCGCTGCACCGGCGCTGTGCCGTTTGCCCCACCGGACACCGGTTCATAACCATAATCTGAATTGTATGGCGTCTCTCCACGCACCCCGGTTCCCTCGCCAGATGCCTCGACCGGATCGTCTATACTGCCCGTTGTCTCAGACGCCCCCTGCCCGTTCTCCGCATCCCGGTTGAACGGCCATTCAGACCCCCAGCGCGGGCGCTCTTTGAACGGCCAGTCTTCAGCTGCAACAGCGACAGAACCGCCTGCAATCCCGAAAGCGCCGACCGCCACCCAAAGTCCCAGAAAGCCCTGGGAACAGAGACGTTTCGTAGCTTTCACAGAGATATTCTGTTGCCGCACACCTTGCCGGGACATCGGCCCCGGAAATACAGGCCGCAAACGCTTAACGTGCAAAATTTTCATTGGAGATCGTCTTTTCGACCGGCTGGACCTGCGGTGCTACCGTTTGGTCGAGATAAAGGAGGCCTATAAACCCTGCAACACCTAGAATAACCAAAAGTACCACGGTCCGAACAAGGCTTTTCATGGCTATCGCCCCCTAACTCATTTGACGAGACAAAACGCAATCAACGCCGTCGGCTAAGTAGCTCGTCCACAATTACCTGCAATCACACTCGCGCCCTGTTTAGAGGCTACATTTGACCAAATTAGGGCATAGCCCCATATAAAGGGCATCAAACGGCAACAAACCGTCCCGAGCCAGGCCGAGAAACCCTGATCTCGAGAAAAAACGATGAAAACCAACCACACAAGGCAACAGGTTGCGGTAAACTGAAAAATCCATCAAATAACCGAACGAGCCCTGAAAAAGCTTTATACATCTCCATCTACTCACATGACATCCCGAGCGTTTAATCTCGACGTCATCCAATCCACACAAGGCTGGCTCCCCGCCGCCCAACGAACAAGAGCAACACGTGCAAGGCACCGAAATTTCCGAACAGGCGAGCACAATTAACGCCGCATTGGGGAAGAAGTCCCTTGTCCTCGTCGGATTGATGGGCGCGGGAAAAACCACAATCGGGAAACGGCTGGCCACCCGCCTGGGCATTAATTTTGTCGATGCGGACGCGGAAATCGAGAAAGCGGCCGGCAGCACCATTGCGGATATTTTCAAGGATTTTGGTGAAACCCATTTCCGCGAGGGGGAGCGGCGTGTCATCGCACGCCTGCTGGACGAAGGCCCCCAGGTACTGGCGACAGGCGGCGGCGCTTTCATGGACCCGGACACACGTGCTGCCATTGCAGACAAAGGTATCTCCATCTGGCTGAAGGCAGACCTTGATGTGCTGATGAAACGCGTCATGCGGCGCACGCACCGGCCTCTCCTCCAAACCGAAAACCCTGAAGCCGTAATGCGGGGGCTCATCGATACACGCTACCCAACCTACGCACAGGCTGCGCTCACAATCATCTCCAAAGAAGGTCCACATGATGCCGTGGTTGACGATATTGAAGAAGCGCTCCTCGCCCTGCTCCCCGTAAGTCGCTAAGAGAACAAACCTAGAATGACCACTAAACAGGTAAAAACAGTCAATGTCGGTCTCGGTGACCGTGCTTACGACATATTCGTGGAACCGCAGCTCATCGCAAATGCGGGCGCGCACCTGAAGCCGCTCCTGAAGCGGAACCGTGTCGCCATTGTCACCGACGAAAATGTCGCCAAACTGCATCTGGCAACGCTGGAGGCAAGCCTGACCGCCGCCGGGATCACCGCCACGCATTACATTCTGCCTGCCGGTGAAAAAACCAAAACCTTCGAACATCTGCAAAATCTCTGCGCGCACCTTCTGGACAAGGGCGTGGAGCGCGGAGACCTGGTCGTGGCCCTGGGAGGCGGTGTCATAGGCGACCTGACCGGTTTTGCAGCCAGCATCCTCAGACGCGGCGTGGACTTTGCGCAAATACCCACAACACTGCTCGCGCAAGTGGACTCATCCGTTGGTGGCAAGACAGGCATCAACGTACCCCAGGGTAAAAACCTGATCGGCGCCTTCCATCAACCGCGCATCGTGCTCGCCGACACAGATGCGATCCAGACCCTGCCAGCCCGTGAATTTCGTGCGGGATATGCAGAGGTCGTGAAATACGGACTGCTCGGCGACGCTGGTTTCTTTGACTGGCTTGAAGCAAACGTCGAACGGCTGATGAACGGCGATATAGACGCCCTCACCCATGCCATTCTGACAAGCTGCAAGGCCAAAGCCCGTATCGTTGCGGAAGACGAGCGCGAAGGCGGGAAGCGCGCCCTTCTCAATCTGGGGCACACGTTCGGCCATGCACTGGAAGCAACAACTGGTTTTTCTGATCGCCTCATCCACGGGGAAGGGGTCGCCATTGGCATGGTCATGGCGTTTGATCTGTCCGTTCAACTGGGCTTTTGCAGTGGCCAGGATGCAACCCGTGCCGCCAAACATCTGGAAAAAGCAGGCCTCCCTACCCGTCTCCACGACATTCCAGGTACCATCGGCACCCCGCAAGAGCTGATTGATCTGATGGCACAGGACAAAAAGGTCGTGGATGGGACCCTGACCTTTATTCTGGCCCGCGCCATTGGCGACGCCTTTATCACACGGGAGGTTGCAAACAGTGACCTTCTGACGTTCATGACCGCGCAAGAGACTGCCTGATGGTCATCATAGACATTGCCCTGACGCTCATTCTGATTTTCGTATTGCTCGGCCTTTCAGCCTTTTTTTCCGGCTCGGAAACGGCCTTGACTGCCGCATCGCGTGCGCGCATGCACCATCTGAGCGAGGGCGGCAACAAACGCGCGCGGGTTGTGGAAAAACTGACCGACGATCGCGAACGCCTGATCGGCGCGATCCTGCTGGGCAATAATCTCGTTAACATTCTCGCGTCATCCATGGCCACCAGCCTGCTCATCACTTTTTTCGGGGATGCAGGTGTCGTCTACGCCACCCTTGTCATGACGGCTTTGGTCCTGATTTTCTCCGAAGTCATGCCTAAAACCTATGCGATTGCCAATACCGACAGAACCGCCCTCGCGGTCGCACCAATCATTCGCTGGGTTGTCCGTCTGTTTGCGCCCGTGACTGCCGCAGTTGCCTTTATCGTTCAGCGCACCCTGACCCTGTTTGGCATTTCAACAGACGGCGCAGATCACGCACTCTCCGCACATGACGAGCTGCGCGGGGCCATTGCTCTCCACCATCGGGAAGGCCAGGTGGTGAAACGCGACCGTGACATGCTGGGCGGTATTCTGGACCTGCGCGAGCTGGAAGTCAGCGAGATCATGGTTCACCGCAAGAACATGACCATGGTAGATGCCTCCCTGCCCGCACCGGACATCATTCGTCAGGTCATGCAAAGCCCGCACACGCGCATTCCATTATGGAAAAACGAACCGGAAAACATTGTCGGTATCCTGCATGCCAAAGATCTGCTCCGCGCAATTGCCGGCGAAGAGACAGAAACAGGCACGCTCGACATTCTGGCGCTCGCGGCAAAACCATGGTTCGTGCCAGACAGCACCAGCGTACAACACCAGCTGAATGCCTTCCTGCGCAAAAAATCACATTTCGCCCTGGTTGTTGACGAATACGGCGCGCTAATGGGCCTTGTGACGCTGGAGGATATTCTTGAGGAAATTGTCGGTGACATCGCGGACGAGCACGACATCGCATTGACGGACCTGAACCGCCAACCTGACGGCTCCGTGATCGTTGACGGCTCTATTACGATCCGCGACCTGAACAGGGCTATGGACTGGTCGCTGCCCGACGATGAAGCCACGACAATCGCCGGGCTCGTCATCCATGAGGCACAGACCATTCCCGAACGGGGGCAGGCCTTTACATTTCATGATTTCCGCTTCGTCATCGAGGCACGTCAGCGCAACCAGATTACCAAACTGCGCCTGACCCCGGTCCGCCCGAAAGGCATCCGCGGCGCGGAATAAGCCACGCCGCCTACCTGTCGTCTGCCGCATCCTCAGCCGGCGTCAATGTCGTTAATTGCAGGGCATGCACTTGAGTGGCCAGCAAAGACGCCAGGAGCGCATTCACCCGCCGGTGGCGGGCAACCCGCGTCAGCCCGTCAAAAACGGCTGCAACCACCGTGACATGAAAGTGACTTTCACCTTCCGGGCGCGCGCCCGCATGTCCGGCATGCAAATGTGAATTGTCTTGCACCTCCAGCCTGACCGGCTGAAGCGCTTTTTCCAGTATCTCGCGAATTTGATCTTGCACACGCATGGGCTCTTGAAACTTTCCTTAACAAATCAGCAGGGCGGGACTGTCATGCTCCGCCGAAACAGGTAAACTTCGGAACCATAATCGACAAGTCAATCCACAAGATCATCCGGCGATCCTCACGGCAACCCGGCTGTTTCTTGAAAAGGCCCACATCAGACAGCATATTTATTTTCGTGAAACTGAACTCCAAATACTTCGATTCGATCCGCATCGCCCCCGCCAAGGCGAAAGCAGAGGCCGCAGCCCTGCGCAAATGCGAATGGGCAGATTGCACAGCCGATGCCCCTCACCGGGCGCCAAAAGGGCGCAATCATGAGGGCCAGTTTGCCTGGTTCTGTGGGGATCATATCCGTGACTATAACAAAAATTACAATTTTTTTGCGGGTATGACCGACGACGATGTCAGAGGTTATCAGCGCGAAAGCGGCACAGGACACCGCCCAACCTGGAAAATGGGCATGAACCCGGAGGGTGTCGGCGGCGGGCGTTTCCGTGCAGATCCCAGTTTTGACGATACATATGGCTTTTTTCGCCAGAAAAACCCTTACGAACGGGAGCCGGACGGAACGCCCAAAAGGCCGCCTCGCAATGCGGAGCGCAAAGCCCTGCAGGCACTTGGCCTTGACGAAACAGCCACATTGGCCGACATAAAGGCGCGCTACAAAGAGCTTGTGAAAAAGTTTCACCCCGACACAAATGGGGGCGACCGGGCAGCAGAAGACCGGCTCCAGAAAGTAATCCAGGCCTATGACTATTTAAAGAAGAGCGGTTTCTGTTAAGTTTCGCCGCCCTTTTAGAGACAGTCTCGCTTGAGCCTACCCCCTCTGGCGAGCATGCCCCCTGAAAAGGGCCTTTTGGTGCAGCCTGCTTTGCCGATTTGCAATCTAGGGTCAGGGCACCGGAACATGAGAGACTGAACGCCAGAAACGACCGCAACGCGGGATATAAAAACGACCGCAAAGCGGGAAAGAGAGAAAAGCAAAATGACAGCCGAAGTACAGGGAAGCATGTCGATCGAAGGCCCGGACACAACGATTAACGTCCGGGACGTATTTGGCATCGATATCGACATGGAAGTTCCAGCTTTCTCGAAGCCGAACGAGTATGTCCCCGATTATGACGAGAATTACCTCTTCGACCGGGAAACCACACTCGCCATCCTGGCCGGCTTTGCCTTCAATCGGCGTGTCATGGTGCAAGGTTATCACGGCACCGGAAAATCAACCCACATCGAACAGGTTGCAGCCCGCCTCAACTGGCCATGTATCCGCATCAATCTGGACAGCCACATCAGCCGTATCGACCTGATCGGTAAAGATGCGATCGTCCTGAAAGACGGCAAACAGGTAACTGAGTTTCGCGAAGGCCTGCTGCCATGGGCCCTGCAACACCCTGTCGCGCTCGTATTCGACGAATATGATGCCGGTCGACCGGACGTGATGTTTGTGATCCAGCGCGTACTCGAAGTGCAGGGCAAACTCACACTCCTCGACCAGAACAAGGTAATCCGCCCGCACCAGCATTTTCGCCTGTTCTCAACGGCCAATACCATTGGCCTGGGCGACACAAGCGGCCTCTATCACGGCACACAGCAGATCAACCAGGGCCAGATGGACCGTTGGAACATCGTCACGACGCTGAACTACCTGCCGCATGACGCAGAGACCGATATCATTCTCGCCAAGGCAAAACACTATGCTTCAACCGAAGAAGGCAAGAAGACAGTATCTGCCATGGTTCGCGTCGCAGATCTGACCCGGGCCGCTTTTATCCAGGGTGATGTCTCCACGGTTATGAGCCCGCGTACTGTGCTCACCTGGGCGGAGAACGCAGAAATCTTTGGCGATGTCGGCTTTGCCTTCCGCGTCACGTTCCTCAACAAGTGTGATGAGCTGGAGCGGGCAACCGTTGCCGAATTCTATCAGCGTTGCTTTGGGGAAGACCTGCCGGACAGCGCAGCCAAAATTATGGTGGCATAAGCGCTATCCATGCCCTTCACGGGGCGCGCACGCACCCCACCCGAATGAGAGTAAGTTAGGGTTCCGATGTCAAACAAGGAAGGTCCGGTCGAACCGTTCAAGCGTGCCTTGACCGCGACCATGAAAACCATCGCGGAACGCGAAGAGCTGGCGGTAAGTTTCGGAACCGAACCGCCCGGCCTGCGCGGATTGCGCGCGCGCCTGCCCTTGCCCAGCCGGGACCTCCCGGCCAATGAAGTCGCGGAAGTACGCGGCTTCGCCGATGCTTATGCCTTGCGGCTTGCACACCACGATGACGCACTCGACATGCGTCTGTCCCCTGAAGGCTCAAACGCGCGCGCAATTTTCGACGCTGTCGAACAGGCCCGCGTGGAAGCTATCGGTGCCACCCAGATGAGCGGCATGAAGGGAAACCTCTCCGCGGCCCTCGACAAACGATGCAAAGCACGCGGCTTTGACAAGGTAACGCATAAAGACGAAGCCCCTCTGGCCGAAGCTGTAGCGCTGATGGTGCGTGAAAAATTGACCGGTGATCCGGTCCCCGCCTCTGCGTCAAACCTTGTGGATTTCTGGCGCGAGTGGGTTGATGCCCGCGCAGGCAAGGATTTTGAGCGTCTACCTGAGATGCTGGAAGATCAGGCTGGTTTTGCACGCGTATTGCGCGACATTCTGGTCGACCTGGAAATGGGGGACGAGCTCGGTGAGAGCCCGGACGATCAGGACCAGCAAGAAGACAATGAAGAAGGTGGCGAAGACCAGCCCGATCAGGATTCCCAAGCGGGTGAAGCCGAGCAGCAGGAAGGGGCCAGCGCCGAGCAGGCTGAGCTGTCAGAAGGCGACGGCGAAGAAGGCGAAGAGCAAATGGTCGAAGTCGACACGGACGAAGTGCCTGTCGACGGCGAAGACACAGAAGAAATGGGCGACGGCAACCAACCCTGGCGACCCGACGGCGCGGATGATGCCGCGCGCGCCGCTCTCTATCGTGTGTTTACCCAAACCTATGATGAGGTCATTACTGCCGAAGAGCTCTGCGACGTCGAAGAACTGACGCGTCTGCGTCAATATCTTGACCAGCAACTCCATCAATTGCACGGGGTTGTCTCGCGGTTGGCAAACCGTCTCCAACGCCGTCTGATGGCGCAACAAAACCGCACCTGGAATTTCGATCTCGAAGAAGGCATTCTGGATGCAGCCCGCCTGACCCGGGCGATCACCGATCCGATGATGCCGCTCGCTTACAAACTCGAAAGCGACACGGAATTCCGCGATACCGTCGTCACATTGCTGATCGACAATTCCGGCTCCATGCGCGGGCGCCCCATCACGGTTGCCGCACTCTGCGCCGATATCCTGGCGCGCACGCTGGAACGCTGCAACGTGAAAGTCGAAATTCTGGGCTTCACCACC
>Ga0189284_100248_pt1 | contig 50210 bp, 49 predicted proteins | sample N32C7minimetaG_FD_130314 | JGI IMG/M metagenome (GOLD analysis project Ga0189284, IMG submission 130314) | Marine microbial communities from the Costa Rica Dome - N32 C7 mini metaG | ecosystem: Environmental > Aquatic > Marine > Oceanic > Photic zone | place: Costa Rica: the Eastern Pacific...
GAAAGCCCGTCAAACTGGCCGTAACCGCCTGCGCGAGAAAGCTCCTCACAATCCTCAACGCAATGCTCAGAGACGGAAAGGACTATGTCAAACCGGCCATGTGAAAGACAGTTGCTACGCCAGTGTCGGCGGGGCTCCGCCTCGATCGCCGGATGACCTGCGCGGCGTCTTGATCGGCGCGCGGCGCGGAGGGAGGATGCAGACCCGTCCGCATCGTCAGGAGACCGCCATGTTCCGCCCGTTCCTTGCCCTCGCGCTGATGACCGCGCCCGCGCTGGCGCAGACCGCCGACCAGGAGGTGCGGTTGGCCGATGCGGTCGCGGCGATGGAGGCGCAGAGCCTCGCCTTCTATGCCTCGATCGACCCCCGCTTCGTGCCGATCCTGACACCGCCCGAGGACGCGCCCGATTTCAGCGACAACCGGCGCTGTTTCATGGCCAGGCTGGAAGAGGGTGGCGGGCCGGAGATGCTGGAGAACTATATCACCGCGCTGGAGGAGATCAGCGCGACGGAAATCACCACGCTGCTGGACCTGGGCGCGAATGTGCCGGAGGTGATGATGTCGGATGTGGTCTTTGCCGCATCCTCCGAATGCGGGTCGCTGTCCTATTCGACATCGAAGATGGTGACACCGGAATTCCTGGCGCTGATGGATGAGCCGGAGGTCAGGGACGCCTTGATGGGTCAGGCCCGCTAACCGCCAAGCGTCACGCTGTAGCGCGCAGGCCCCGCCATGCGCAGCACCTGCCGGATGATCGCAGCGCCGTCGGTGTCGTAGGCCACGCGGGTCAGGCAAAGCAGGGCCGTGTGGCGATCGACCGAGAGGGCGACGGCGTCGGACATGCTGGTCTCCTCGGCGCGCAGCCTGTCCTCGACGCGGGAGGCCGTCAGCCCAAGCGCGTCAAGGATGTCGGCCAGATCGGCGGGCAGGTCTTCCGACGCCTCGGGCGCAATCGAAACGGGGATGTGCAACTCCTCCAGCACAAAGCGGGCACCGCCGGATTTCAGCGTGCGGGCAAAGTCATGCAGCCGACCGGGGCCGAAAAGCGCGTGTTCGCCTGCGTCCGGACCGCGGGTGGCATGGCGGCTGCGGAAGACCTCCAAATCCAGGGCCGCGCCATCCGGGCCGCGCAGACGGTCGATGTCCGGGGCGTCGGTTACGGGGGCGGCGGGGCGCGCGACGATGGTGCCGCGACCGGGCTTGCGGTGCAGGTGCCCCATGCCCTCCAGCGTCATCAGCGCGCGGCGCATGGTGCCCTGGCTGACGCCAAACTCCTCGGCCAGCTCGAATTCATTGCCGAGGCGCATCCCCTCGGGCCATGTGCCGGACCTGATCCGGCGCAGCATCTCGGCTTCGGCCTTTTTGTAGAGCGGCTCACGGGCCATATCGGGTATCCTCGTCCTCAAGGGGCGGTCAGTTCAGGTGACGGATCAACCTGGCGTGCCGGTCGAAGGCCGCGATGGCCTGGCCCAATGTCGGCAGGCTTGCCGCCTCCATCATCGGGATCATCTTGGCAAAGGCCGTCGCCGTGGCGATCGCGTCCCCGATGGCTGTATGGCGGTCCTGTTCGGGAATGCCAATGGCCAGACGGTCGCAGAGCGCATCGAGGGTATGTTCCGCCGACCCGCCGAAGAGGATGGCCGACAAAAGCACTGTATCGAGGATCGGCTGATCAAAGCGCAGGCCGATCTCGGATTCGCGGCGTTGCAGGAAGGCCATGTCGAAAGGCGCGTTATGGGCCACCAGCGGACAGCCGCCCGCGAAGCGGTGGAACCGGGTGAGGGCCTGCGAGACGTCCGGCGCGTCGGCCACCATCTCGTTGGTGACATGATGCACGGCGGTCGAGGCGGGCGGGATCTTGCGGCCCGGATTGACCAGCATGTCGAAACGCTCGCCCGGTTGCAGCTTGCCATTGACGACGCGCACGGCGGCGATCTGGCAGATCTCGTCCACCTGCGGGTTGAGGCCGGTGGTCTCGGTGTCGAAGATCACGAAATCGAGCTGGCGCAGGCGCGCTTCCGATAGCTGATCGGGCAGGCGGGCATGGAGCAGGTCGAAATCGTAGCGCATCGCGGCGGGGCCGGTCCGGCTGCCCGAAAGCGACAGGCGCAGGGGGAAGCGCAGCGAGGCGCGGCCATCCGAGGCGGGCTCGACCGTGACGCGGGTGCCGTGGAACAGCACCACGTCGCGGCCCGAGAAGCGAGTAAAGCCAGGGGTCAGCGGCGCGGCGAGCCACTGGGCGATCTTGTCCGGCGTGGGCGTGGGGCCGGTGGCCGAAAGCGTGACCATCGCGGTCATGGAATCGGCGATGGAGACCGAGAGGTGAAAGCCGGTCGCGCCCGCGCCCGCCCAGGAGAGCGCGAGTTGTTCCAGAAGGCGCACCGCCGCGAAACCATCGAAGCGCATCCGCAGATCGGCGATGTCATCGGTCAGCGGCAAGTCCTTGCGGGCAAGTCGCGCGCGCAACCCGGTGGCCAGGGTCTGGGCGGGTAGCGCCTCCAGCGGCCACCACTTGGCGTCGGTCTCGGATTTCTCGCGGCGGATGCGGGCGGTCAGCGCGGTGAGGTCGGCGCGGGCCGGGTCGGGGAGGGTCGGCAGCGCCTCGGTCACGCCTTCCAGCAGGTCGTTCAGAAGGTGCGCGCGTTGCGCCTGCACCAGGAGGCCGCGGCCCTGGTCGCGCAGGCGCAGGACATAGCCGGGGGCCTCGGTTTCCTGGCCCTCAAGGTGCATCAGGTGCAGGCGCGCCTCCAAGAGGCGGGTGCCCTCGACGGTGGCGCAGAGGATGTCGGCGCGGTCCTCGGCCGTTGCGGGGTCGCGCAGCCGGTCATAGGCTTGCAGGATCGGGCCTGGCAGCAGCAGGTCCGAGAGCGGACGGTTGAGGGAGAGTGCCTCGGTATCGCCCAGAACCCGGCCCGCCTGCGCATTGTAAAGCGCGATATTATGCTCGGGCGTGCAGAAGAGGACGCCATCGGGCGAGCCTGCCAAGAGCGCCTCGAGCCGGGCCTTTTCGCGCGACAGCTTGGCGGTTTCGCGGCCCACCTCCATCGCCATGGCGTTGCGGGTTTCGGTCAGGTGATCGGCGACGGCGGCGGCGGCGGGGGCCAGATCGCCCAGATAGCGCGCGGGTGCGTGGTCGATGCCGGTTTCCACATCGGCATGGGCGCGGGCCCGCATCTCGGCGGCCAGCTGCTCGACCGGGCGGGCGACATGTTCGTCGAACTTGACCCAGACCCAGGTTGTCAGCCCGATAATGGCCAGCGATGCCACCAGCCCCGCGACGATGAACGCGGGCAGGGCGTCGGGATCGCCGAGCCGCATGTAGCCGAGCACCATGCCGCCCACCACCAGCGCCGCCCCGCCAAGCGCCAGCAGCGCGAAAAAGAGGAAGATGCGCAGGCGGAGGCTGAGATGGGTGAGCATCGGGCGGCCTTTCGGTTATGCCTCGTCGCAGAGGGCCGCGCGCAGCGGGTCGCCTTCGGGCATGGCGTTCCAGCGCGCGTCGTCGCCAAGCGCCGCTTCGGTCAGGTCGGGCTGGTCGATCAGGGTCATCTGGCGGCCCGCCTCGCAATCGACGGCCATCGGCACCTCGGTGATCGCGGCCCACCGGCCATAGACATAGAGGTTGACCAGCTGCACGCCGGGCAGCGCGTCATTCATGCGGATCGAGGCGCGGTCGAGCGCGATGAAGCCGTTTACATAGGGGCGCACATAGGTCCAGGGCTGATACCAGGCGGTGTGTTCGCGCGAAACGATGACCTCCATCCCCTCGGGCAGGTTGCCGACCTGGTTGTCGAACCAGGTATATTCGGTCGAGACCGTCGCCGCGATCATGGCCCCGCCCGCGAAGAGGGGCGTGATCCAGGCGGGCAGGCGTCCCCGGAAGGTCATGCGCAGGAGCATGGCAAGCCCCGCGCCGCCGATCCCGGCGATGAAAACGGCAATGAGGGTGAAGAACATGCGCGTTCCTTCCGCGTCTAGCTGAGGATGCCGCGGCCCTGGCCGGCGGCGGATTGCATCGTCTTGACCACCACGAAGGCGTCGCGCAGGTGGCTGCGCTCGAAATCGGAAAGGTCGGTGGGGGTCATGAAATTGTCAGGCGTCTCGCCGCGCCTGATCTGCGCGGCCTGATGCGCGAGGCGGATATCGGCGATCATGTCATAGGCGTCCAGCAGGTCGCGCCCGCCGGTGGGCGAGACCTGCCCGCCGGTGATCGCAGCCTCCAGCCTTGCGCGGGTATTGGCGGCGCGGTGGCGTCCGCGCAGGGCGTAGATGCGGCCCAGATCGACGATCGGCACGACGCCGTTATGCTTCAGATCGACGCTGTTCTTGTTCTCGCCCGAGCGGATCGTGGCGAAGCCGCGAAAGAGGCCGAGCGGCGGCTGATGCTTGAGCGAGTTGGAGACCATATGCGCCACGAAGATCGAGTTTTCCGAGGCCCGGCGCAAGGTCTCATCCTGCAGGCCGTCAAAGAGGCTCTCATCGCCGCCGATGGGGCGCAGGTCGAACATGACGCTGGCCAGCATCTGCGCCTCGGGGTCGGGCGAGGCGATCCAGCGCTCGAAATACTCGCGCCAGACGCGCAGGGGTTGGCGCCAGCGATCCGCCGTCGCCATCATGTCGCCGGGGCAGTAGAAATAGCCGCAGGCATCCAGCCCGTCCGAGACGATCCTGGCCAGCGACTTGAAATAGGCGTCATGCGCGGGGGTCATGTCGTCATGGAGGATCAGGCAGTTGTCCTGGTCCGAAACGCCGGTCTGTTCCTGCCGCCCTTGGCTGCCACAGGCCAGCCACAGATAGGGCACCGGCGGGGGGCCGAGCCTCTCTTCGGCCATCGCCAGCAGGCGGCGGGTGGTGGCGTCGCAGATGTCGGTGATCAGGCGGGTGACGACCTGGTGCGCGTTATGGCCGCCGACCAGTTGCACCAGAAGCTGCGGGATGGTGTGGACCACCCGCGCGAGATCCTTGATTGTGGGCGCATCCGCGATCTCGCCGATCATCGCGGCCGAAGATTGCGCCTGGAACCGGGTCAGGTCGGTCTGGGTCAGGATGCCGACGAGGCGGCCCGCCTCGACCACGGGCATGTGCGTGATATGGCGTTCCACCATACGGTGCAGCACGTCCGAGACCAGCGCCGAGGGCGGCAGGGTGACCGGATCGGGGGTCATCACCTGCGCCACGGGTGTCTCGGGCGGCAGCCCTTCCGCGACGGCGCGGTTGGTCAGGTCGCGGGTGGTCAGGATACCGGCAAGCTTCGCGTCCCGCATCACCATCAGCGAGGAAACGGAGTTGTCGCGCATCCGGCCCGCGGCGGCCCGGATCGCGGTGTCGGGCGTGCAGGTAAGGGGATCGCGGGTCATCACATCGGCCAGCGACATGGTGGTCAGGTCCTGGCGCTTGGCGCGGGCGGGGCGGCTGCGGTCGAAGAAGCGCGCGATACCGGGATGGTCGGCGACCAGCGCGGTGAACACATCGGCGGGGATCGACAGGAGGGCCGTCGCGTTGGTGGCGCGCGCCGAGGTCGCGGCGGTGCCGTCGCGCAAGAGGCCGCGTTCGCCGAAGGAATTGCCGGGGCCGAGCTGCGACAGGACGGACCCGGCCTCGTCGCTGACCTCGACCCGGCCCTCGGCAATCAGGTAGAGCGCGGGCAGCCGGTCGCCATGGGCATAGATCTGTTGATCGGCCTCGAAGCGCGCCTCGCCGACATGGGCGACCAGATCGCGCAGCGCATCGGCGTCGAGACTGTCATATGGGTGCGTCCGGGCGAGGATGTCGGCGATGGGCAGCGGCATGGATCGGTCCCGGATCAGGCAAGAAATGGAAAACGGCGCATCCCGAGGGTCTCAGGATGCGCCGGTCTTGGGGTTCCGGGGGCCGCATGGTGGCGCGGCCCTCCGGATCATTGCGCATCTCAGTGGTCGGCGGCTGCCGCACCCGCGCCACGCGGCACGCGGATGCTCTCGACCAGGTCGACGATCTCCTGCGGCGGCTCCTCGGTCGCGTTGGACACGATATAGGCCACACCGAAGTTGATCAGCGCGCCGATGGCACCGAACGAGGTCGACTTGATCGGCCCGAGAAGCGGGTCGGCGTCATCGAAGCTGGCGGTGCCGGGGATGAAGAACCAGCCCTTGTGCAGGAAGATGTAGAGCAGGGTCACGATCAGACCTGCCAGCATCCCCCAGACCGCGCCCTTGTTGTTCACGCGCTTGGAGAAGATGCCCATCATCAGCGCCGGGAAGATCGACGCCGCCGCCAGACCGAAGGCCAGGGCCACGGTTTGCGCCGCGAAGCCCGGCGGGTTCAGACCCAGGTAGGTCGCCACCACGATGGCACCGGCCATCGCGATACGGGCCCACATCAGTTCACCCTTTTCCGAGATGTTCGGATTGAGCTGACCCTTGATCAGGTCGTGACTGATGGCACCCGAGATGGCCAGGAGCAGACCCGCAGCCGTGGACAGCGCCGCTGCCAGACCACCGGCAGCCACCAGCGCGATCACCCAACCGGGAAGGTTGGCGATCTCGGGGTTGGCCAGCACCAGGATGTCGCGGTTCACGGTCAGTTCGGAGCCTTCCCAGCCACGCGCTTCGGCGGTATCGGCGAAGCTTGCCGAGCCATCATTGTACCACTGGATCAACCCGTCATCATTGGCGTCGTTGAAGGTCAGCAGGCCGGTGATCTCCCAGTTGCGCATCCATTCGGGACGCTCATCATAGGCGATCGGTTCCTCGGCGGTCCCGTTCGGGTAGACCGTGTCGATCAGGTTCAGACGCGCCATTGCGCCAACGGCGGGGGCCGTCAGGTAGAGCAGCGCGATGAAGACCAGCGCCCAACCGGCGGACCAGCGGGCATCGGCGACGCGGGGCACCGTGAAGAAGCGGATGATGACATGCGGCAAACCGGCCGTGCCGATCATCAGCGACAGGGTGAAGAGCACCATGTTCAGGGTCGAGCCCTGCGCGGCGGTGTATTCGGCAAAGCCGAGATCCTGCACCACCTGGTCCAGACGCTCCAGAAGCGGCACGCCGCTTGCGGTGTGATCCGAGAACAGGCCGAGCGCGGGGATCGGGTTGCCGGTCAGTTGCAGCGAGATGAACACGGCCGGAATCGTGTAGGCGGTGATCAGAACGATATACTGGGCAACCTGGGTATAGGTCACGCCCTTCATGCCGCCCAGAACCGCGTAGCAGAACACAACCGCGGCACCGATCATCAGGCCCCAGAAGTTCGACACTTCCAGGAAGCGCGAGAAGGCCACGCCGACGCCGGTCATCTGGCCGATAACGTAGGTCACCGAGGCCACGATCAGGCAGACCACGGCCACCATGCGGGCGGTCGGGCTGTAGAAGCGGTCGCCGATAAACTCCGGCACGGTGAATTTGCCGAACTTGCGCAGGTAGGGCGCGAGCAGCAGCGCCAGCAGCACGTAGCCGCCGGTCCAGCCCATCAGGAACGAGCTGTTGTCATAGCCGGTGAAGGCGATGAGACCGGCCATCGAGATGAACGAGGCCGCCGACATCCAGTCGGCCGCCGTGGCCATGCCGTTGGTGACGGGGTGAATGCCGCGGTTGGCGGCGTAGAATTCGGACGTGGACCCGGCACGGGCCCAGATCGCGATGCCGATGTAGAGCGCGAAGGTCGCGCCCACGAACAGCAGGTTGAGGGTATATTGATCCATAATCTCCGCCCCTTATTCTTCGTCGACGCCATACTGGCGGTCGAGCTTGTTCATGCGCCAGGCATAGAAGAAGATCAGCGCCAGAAAGACGAGGATGGAGCCCTGTTGGGCAAACCAGAAGCCCAGATCGGTGCCGCCGACCGCGATGCCGGAGAGCATCGGGCGCAACAGGATACCGAAGCCGAACGACACCAAGGCCCAGATTATCAGGCAAATGGTGACGAGGCGGATATTGGCCGCCCAGTACTCGTTGTTTGATGGCGTCTCTGCCATGAGGTAGTCTCCCTTTTGTTTTGGTCCCCCCGGCGGGTGATGGAAAGCGTGCCAGGGCCGGAACGTCGCCGGTGCCCGTTTCCCGCGGGCATCGGCTTCTTGAAAGCGGGTCAGCCGTCCGAGACCTCCTTGACGATCTGGGTCAGCTTCTCCGCAACATCGTCGATCGGCGCCATGGCCGGGACGGGCTTGAGGTTTCCGCGCAGCGCGTAATAGTCGATCAGCGGCGCGGTCTGCATGTGATAGGCACCGAGCCGCGTGCGCACGGTCTCGGCGTTGTCGTCGGGGCGGCGGGTGAACTGGGTCGATCCGCATTTGTCGCAGACGCCCTCGCTGGCGGGGGGCTTGTTGTCGTCGTGATAGCCCTCGCCGCATTCGGCGCAGGTGTAGCGGCCCGCGATGCGGCCGACCATGGCCTCGTCATCGACCTCAAGGCTGATCACGGCGCTGATCGGCGCGCCGCGGTCCAGCATCAGCGCGTCCAGCGCCTCGGCCTGGGCCTCGGTGCGGGGAAAGCCGTCGAGGATGATGCCCTTGCCGGTGTCGGGCTGATCAAGGCGGTCCTTGAGGATGGCCAGCACGATCTCGTCCGAGACAAGCTGCCCTTCCGCCATCACCTGCTTGGCGACCTTGCCCGCGGGCGTGCCCTGGGCCACCGCCTCGCGCAGCAGGTCGCCGGTCGAAAGCTGGACCAGTCCAAACGCCTCGGTCAGCATCCGCGCCTGGGTGCCCTTGCCCGCGCCCGGAGGCCCGAGCAGGATCAGGTTGACGGGATGTGTCTGGGTCTCGGCGTCCATGTCCTATCCTTCCGCGCGGTTGGCGATCAGGTCATCGACCACGGACGGATCGGCCAGCGTCGAGGTATCGCCGAGCGAGCCGGTGTCGTTCTCCGCGATCTTGCGCAGGATGCGGCGCATGATCTTGCCCGAGCGCGTCTTGGGCAGGCCGGGGGCCCATTGGATCACGTCGGGCTTCGCGATCGGGCCGATCTCGTTGCGGACCCAGTCGGAGAGGGTTTTCTTGAGGTCGTCCGAAGGCGTCTCGTCATTCATCAGCGTGACGTAGCAATAGATGCCCTGGCCCTTGATCGGGTGCGGGTAGCCGACCACGGCGGCCTCGGAGACGGTTTCATGCGCGACCAGGGCGGATTCGACCTCGGCCGTGCCCATGCGGTGGCCGGAGACGTTGATCACGTCATCGACGCGGCCTGTGATCCAGTAATCGCCATCGGCGTCGCGCTTGCAGCCGTCGCCGGAGAAGTAATAGCCCTTGTAGTCCGAGAAATAGGTTTTCACGAACCGGTCATGATCGCCATAGACGGTGCGCATCTGACCCGGCCAGCTATCGGCCAGCACCAGCACGCCCTCGACATCGTTGCCCTCGATCACCTCGCCCGTCGTCGGTTCCAGCACCAGCGGCTTGACCCCGAAGAACGGCTTTTGCGCCGCCCCCGGTTTCAGCTCATGCGCGCCGGGCAGTGCCGTCATCATGTGGCCGCCGGTCTCGGTCTGCCACCAGGTGTCGACGATGGGGCATCTGCCCTTGCCGACATGGGTGTTGTACCAGTTCCAGGCCTCGGGGTTGATCGGCTCGCCCACGGTGCCGAGCAGCTTGAGGCTGGACAGGTCGTGCTTCTCGACCGGCTCCGGGCCCTTGCCCATCAGCGCGCGAATGGCGGTCGGCGCGGTGTAGAACTGGTTCACCTTGTGCTTTTCGCAGACGGCCCAGAACCGGCCCGCATCGGGGTAGGTCGGCACGCCCTCGAACATCAGCGTGGTCGCTCCATTGGCCAGCGGCCCGTAGACGATGTAGCTGTGGCCGGTGACCCAGCCGACATCCGCCGTGCACCAGAAGATGTCGCCCTCGTGATAATCGAAGACATATTCATGCGTCATCGAGGCATAGACGAGGTAGCCGCCGGTGGAATGCACCACGCCCTTGGGCTGACCGGTGGAGCCGGAGGTGTAGAGGATGAAGAGCGGATCTTCGGCGTTCATTTCCTCGGGCGGGCAATCGGCGCCGACACGTTCGGCGACATCGTCATACCAGACATCACGCCCGCCGACCCAGGCGACCTGGCCGCCGGTGCGCTTGACCACCAGGCATTTGGTGTCGATCACGTTGTGCAGGAGCGCCTTGTTGACGTTGTCCTTGAGTTCCGTCACCCGGCCCCCGCGCGGCGCGCCGTCCGAGGTGATCACCAGCTTGGCGCCCGAGCCGTTGATGCGCGCGGCCAGCGCGTCGGGCGAGAAGCCCGCGAAGACGATGGAATGGACCGCCCCGATCCGGGCGCAGGCCAGCATGGCATAGGCGGCCTCGGGGATCATCGGCAGGTAGAGGACGACGCGGTCGCCTTTCTCGACGCCCAGATCCTTGAGGACGTTGGCGAAGGTGCCGACCCTTTCGGCCAGCTCGTTATAGGTGATGTGCAGCGCGTCATCGCCGGGCTCATCCGGTTCCCATATGATCGCGGTCTGGTCGCCGCGCGTGGCAAGGTGGCGGTCGATGCAGTTGGCGGCGACGTTCAGCGTGCCGTCCTCGTACCATTTCACATGCACGTCGTCATGCGCGAAGGAGGTGTCCTTGACCTTCGTGTAGGGCTTGATCCAGTCGATGCGCTGGCCATGCTCGCGCCAGAAGCCTTCGGGGTCGTTGATCGAGGCGGCATACATCGCGTCGTATTTGGCGGCGTCGATATGGGCGCCTGTCAGCAGGGCGGGCGTCTTTTGGGTCGTGTCGGGCAAGGTAGTCCCCCTCGTTCAGTCCGGTTCCTCATCCCAGGCAATCGGCGCGTCGAACCGGGTGCTGATCCGCGAAGAGCCCTTCGCCGGTCACGCGTCCCGCGCCTTGCACAGTTCAAACGGCGCGGCAGTTCTGCCGCCTCCGCGCTTTTCCGTCTCGCCCAAGCGGGCGGATATTCCTGGCTGGCCTCCCCAACCGTATCATCGCCTGCCCGGTGGCTTGCGGCGGATCGAGGCCGCCCCCTTGCGTTCCGGTGGTCGATGACATGAGGGCCGCGATGGGCCCGACTCCCTTGCTGTCAAATTTGCAGAGAGTGGGGCATTGGGGAATGGGGGGCGTTACGCGGCGTCACGATCCTGTCACGGAGTTTCGCGCGGAAGGCGAATGTGGTCAATAAATTTACTACTTCGTCCGTAAAGGCGTTGTTTATCTGGATGTTGCGCAGGGTCGTTTCGGGCCAGATTGAGAAAAGCCGCGTCGTTTTCTTTTCAGATCGACAGGTTTTGCGGGGTCAGGCCGGGTCGAGGCTGCGGAAACTGTCCTCCAGCCAGGGCATCTGGGCGAGGCCGGGGCGGGTGAAATGGGTTTCGATCAGGTCGCGCGCGAGGCCCGCGATCTGGCCCGGAACCTCGCCCGCCCAATCCGGCCCGGAGTAAAGCACGATGCGGCGGGAGAAGCCCTGGAAGGGCAGGGGATGCGCGTCGATGGCGTCGCGGAACCGGCCCGCGCGCAACAGGCTGAGCGGGGTGGTGATGGTCCAGCCGGTGCCGCCCGCGACCAGCGCGCTGATCGACTGGTTCGAGTCCAGCTCGAACCAATTCGGCGGAGTCAGGCCCTGGCGGGTCAGCACCTCCTCGATCTGTTGGCCCATCACCTGGGCCTGATCGCGGCGCAGGAGGCGCAGATGATCCAGCGCCTTCAGCCCGCCGCCCATATCGGTGCCATGCGGCACGGCGAGGATATAGGGATCCTCCAGCAGCGGATGCGCGACGGCGCCCGCGGGCGTGCTGCGGCCGGCGGCGCAGATCGCGATGTCCAGCTCACCGCCCGCGACCTGGTTCAGAAGAACGTGGCTGGCCCCGGTATGCAGGCGGAACTCGCAATGCTGCATGGTCTCGGCCAGCCGCGTGGCCAGAAGCGGCGTGACCTCGTTCTCGAAATCCTCGATCACGCCCATGCGCAGCGAGGAGACCTGGCTGAGATCGGGGGCGACCAGGTCGCGCTGGCCGTGGCGCAGCGCCCCGAGCGCGACCTCGACATGATGCAGGAACTGGCGACCGGCGGGTGTCAGCACCATCGGGCGGCGGCCCTGGTCGATCAGCGGCGCACCCACGGCGGCGGTAAGGTTCTTGAGCTGTTGCGAGACGGCGGGCGCGCTCATCCCCAGGCGCTTTGCGACCTCGCCGACCGAGCCGGTCTCGGCCATCGCCTCGAACACCTCCAGCCCGCGGATCGAGACGCCTTTGAGTATTCCCGGCATGGCGGTGTGGCGTCCTTGGGCGCGGAATCAGGCGTTGATGATGGTTTCAAGCAGGCGGGCCGGAATGGCGATGCCGGTGGCCTCGGACCGGCTGCGGGTTTCCTGACGGCGCGCGGCATGGGCGCAAGCGCGGGGCGCGGCAAGATCGGTGTTCAGAACCTCGGGCGCGATGGCGATCAGGGCGTGACCGGCGCGCAACGGACCGCCGAGCGGGCCGGTGAAATCGCCGCGCGCGGCCTCGTCCAGCGCGCCGGTGGCGAGGGTCTGGATGAGGGCGGCCAGGACGCTGCCATCTGCGGCGCTGTCTTGCAGGATCGTCGCCGGGTTGCCCGCCCCCGGCAGGGCCAGCGCCAGGTGACGCGGCAGGGCGGTGTCGGCCCCATCCGCCAGCGAAACCCGCGTCGTCGCCATGCACAGCCCGATCAGACCGGCCCCGGCGATGTTCTCGGCCACCAGCGCGGGCAGGGTCATCGGATAGGCGTTGCGGATCGTGAGGATCGCGATGCCGTGGCGGCGCGCGGCGGCGAGGAAGGGTTGCCACCCCGCCTCGATCGCGGGGCAGGCAAACCCGTCACCCGCGTCGACCTGAAGGCAGCTTGGCGTCACCTGCGTCAGGGCCGGGACCGCCTGGCCATTGAGGCGGCCACAGCGCAGATGTTCGACAATATCGGGTAGCGCGCCCAACCCCGCCGCGTGCTGCCCGTCGCGTTCGGCCTGACGCAGGCTCCGGGCGGCGATGGCGGCATTGGGGCGGGACGTGCCCGCGCGGATCAGGATGTCGCGGGCGAGGGTTTCGACATCGTCTAGGCTGAGCAACTCATTCATGGGCGAATATGTGTCACCGCAGCTTCCGCGCTGTCAATCAAAAGGGGGCGCGGGTGCTCAGGTATAAAGAAATTCGACATGGCCATCGGGCAGGATCGCAACCGTGGTCAGCGTCCCCGTCTCCCAGGCGCCGGTGTCGATGCCGATGCGGCCATCCTCGGTCACAGGCGTGCCCATCGGCGTGTGGCCATGCACGACCCAAAGCCCGTCGGCGCGGGGCCGGGTCTCGAATTCGGGGTGCCCCCAGAGCAGGACGCGTGGCGATTGGTGGTCCATCGGGTGTTGCGGATCGGCGGCGGCATGGACCGCCCAGAGGTTGCCCGAGGACCACGAGAGCGGCAGGTTCGCCAGCCAGTCCAGCATCCCGGCCCCCATCTTGGCGCGCAGCCCCTCGGCGGTGGCACGCAGCGCATCGGGGGCGGCACCGGGCAAGAGCTGGCTGCTGTGCAACCCGTAGCTGTCCAGCGTGTCATGCGCGCCGGTGCGCAGCCAGCGCGGCCCGCGCGTGACGGGATCGGCGAGGAAATCCAGCAGCATCCGTTCGTGGTTGCCCATCAGCCCGGTCACGTTGTCGGGCAGTTCTTCGGCCAGTTCGCGCACGCGGGCCAGAACGGCGGCGCTGTCGGGCCCGTGGTCGATGTAATCGCCGACAAAGACCACCTGCGGGTTGCGCGCGCCGACCCGGCCGACATGGGCGTCGATGAGGTCAAGCGCGCGTTCCAGCAGGTCGGCGCGGCCATGGATGTCACCCACGGCATAGACCGGGTCCAGAGGGCGCGGCAGGTTCACCTGCGCCTCGGGACTTGGCGTCACGGTGCGGGGCCGGGCCAGGATGGAGCGCAGATTTCGGATCATGGGTGTCACTTGCGCTGGCCGCTTGCGAAAAACAAGGGGCAGGGCGCGGTTGCGGTCTATTATCGGTGCCTATTGGGTGCGCAGGATACGGGCGGGGCGGGCGGCCAGCGGTCGCCAGGCAAAGACCAGCCCCGCCAGCAGGCTGAGGGTTGCGCCGCCCAGGATGATGGCGACGGCGGAGGCGGCGTGGAAGGTATAGCTGCCCTCCATCACGAAGCGCATCACCGCCCACCCCGCCAAGGCGCCCGCGCCAACCGCGATGACGCCCGCCGCCGCGCCCTGGATCGCGGCGCGCAGGGCGAAGCTGGCGAGGATGCGGGCACGGCTGGCGCCGAGGGTCTTGAGGATCGCGGCCTCCTGGATGCGCGCGCGTTCGCCCGCCGCCGCCGCGCCGATGAGGACCAGAAGCCCGGTCAGAAGCGTCGCCGCCGCGCCCCAGGAGGTGGCCGCTGCGATGCCTTGCAGGGCCTGCGCGACCTGGTCGATCGCGTCACGCACCCGGATCGCGGTGATGTTGGGCGCGGCCCCGGCGATGTCGCGCAGGAGGGGGGCCTCGGCGGGTTCTTCCGCGTAGACGGTGGCGATATAGGTGTGCGGAGCCCCGGCGAGCGCCGAGGGGTTCAGCGTCATGACGAAGCCGATGCCTGCGTCGGAGAAATCGACCTCGATCAGGGCCGCCACGGTCGCGGTGATGTCGCGGCCCAGGAGGTTGACGGTGATCTCGGAGCCGATGCCGATGCCGATCTCGCGCGCTTCTTCCGCCGCGAAACCCATCAGGGGCGGGCCGGTGTAGTCCTGCGCCCACCAGCTGCCCGCGACGATCTGCTCCTCGGGCGGCGGGGTGGCGCGATAGGTCACGCCCCGGTCGCCGTGCAGGATCCAGTGTTCGCCCGCGACCTCTTCCGCCGGTTGGCCGTCGATGCGGGTCACGAAGCCGCGCAGGATGGGTGCGGTCTCGACCCGGGTGACGCCGGGATCGGTTTCGGTACGGGCGAGGAAATCGGCCAGCTGGTCGGTCTGGATGTCGATGAAGAAATAGGAGGGCGCGCGGTCGGGCAGCTCGGTCTGGATCGCGGCGCGCAGGTTGGTGTCGATCTGGCCCACGCCGGCCAGCACCGAAAGGCCGAGGCCGAGCGACAGGATCGTGCTGGTGGTGTCCGAGCCGGGCCCGCCGACCGCGCCGAGGGCGAGGCGGATCGTGCTGCGCCCCCGTGCCAGGCGGGAGCAGGCCAGCGCGCGGGCGAGGCGGCGGATGAGCCAGGCGGTCAGGCTCAGGATCATGAGCGCGGCGAGGATGCCGGCAGCGGCCCAGAGGGTCATGCGGGGCAGGCCCGAGAGGAGCGCGGCGGACCCCGCGAGCGTCACGGCAAGCAGGGCGGTGAGGGCGAGGATGGGCCAGCGGGGCCAGCCGCGATTGCCGGTCAGCGCCTGCCGGTAGAGGGCGGCGGGGCGGATATCGGCGCCGCGCGCCAGCGGCCAGAGCGTGAAGATGAGCGCGGTGAGCGTGCCGTAGAGCGCGGCCTCGGCCAGCGGGCGGGGATGCAGGCCGACGGCGGCGGTGACGGGCAGTTGTGTCTCGATGATCGGGGCGAGCACCAAGGGGAGGAGCGCGCCGAGGATCAGGCCGAGGGCGAGGCCCAGAAGGGTCAGCGCGGCGATCTGCGCGAGGTAGGCGGCGAAGATGGTGGCCCTGGTCGCGCCGAGGGTTTTCAGCGTGGCGATGGTGGCGGTCTTGCCCTCAAGGTAGCTGCGGATCGCGGCGGATATGCCGATACCGCCGACGGCCAGACCGGCGAGCCCCACGAGGACGAGGAACGCGCCGATCCGGTCGGTGAAACGGCGCAGCGCAGGCGCGGCGTTGCGGGCATCGCGCCAGCCGAACCCGGTTTCCGCGAACTGGCGGCGGGCGGCGCCCTTCAGCGCTTCGATATCGGTGCCTTGGGCCAGCGCGAGGCGGTATTGGCTGTCGTAAAGCGTGCCCTGCGTGGCGAGGCCGGTGCCCGCGAGCGCCGAGAGCGCGACGATGCTGCGCGGGCCGGGGCCGAAATTGCCGCCGGCCATATCCGGTTCGTTCTCCAGCGCGGCGCGCAGTTCGAAATCGCCGGTGCCGAATGTGACGGTGTCGCCGATTGCCAGATCAAGTTGCGCGATCAGGGCGGGGTGCATGACCACGCCGGGCAGGGTGCGCGCCTCAAGCGCCTCCTGCATCGTCATCGCCGGGGCGAGGCCGACCGCGCCATAAAGCGGATAGGCCCCGTCCACCGCGCGGATCTGGGTGAGCGTACGTTGGGTTTCGCCGTCCCGCTCCACCACCGCCATGGCGCGGAAGTCGAGGGTTTCCGAAACCGTGGCGGCGCGGTCCTCCATCCAGGTGCGTTCCCCCGCACTGGCGCGGCGCAGGGGCAGGCTGATCTGTGCGTCGCCGCCCAGGATCACCGCGCCTTCGCGGGTCAGGCCCTGGTCGATCGAGACACGGACCGAGCCGACCGCCGCGATGGCCGCGACTCCGAGGGTGAGGCAGGCGAGGAAGATGCGGAAGCCCCTGAGGCCGCCGCGCAATTCCCGTCTGGCGATGCCGAGCGCAGGGGTCATGCGGCGATGCGCCCGTCGCGCAGGCGGATCACGCGGTCGCAGCGCGCGGTGAGCTCCGGCGCGTGGGTGACAAGGATCAGTGTGGCCCCGTGCCGGTCGCGCAGGCCAAACAGAAGGTCCATGATCGCGGCCCCGTTGGCGGCATCCAGGTTGCCGGTGGGTTCATCCGCCAGGAGGATCGCGGGCCGGGGCGCGGCGGCACGGGCCAGCGCCACGCGCTGCTGCTCGCCGCCCGAAAGCTGGCCGGGATAATGGCCGGTGCGATGGGCAAGCCCCACGGCCTCAAGCTCCGCCTCGGCGCGGGCGAAGGCGTCGCGGTGGCCGGCCAGTTCCAGCGGTGTGGCGACGTTCTCCAGCGCGGTCATTGTCGGGATGAGGTGGAAGGATTGGAAAACCACCCCCATATTGTCCCTTCTGAACCGGGCCAGCCGATCTTCGTTCAAACGGGTGAGGTCATGGCCCATGGCGCGGATGCTGCCGGTGCTGGCGCGTTCCAGCCCGCCCATGAGCATGAGGAGAGACGATTTGCCCGACCCCGATGGCCCCACCAGCCCGAGCGTTTCGCCGCCCGCCACCTGTAGCGTGATGGCATGCAGGATATCGACCGGCCCCGCATTGCCGGAAAGCCGCAGCGACACGTCATCGAGGTCGAGGATGGGGGCAGTCATGGCGTGGCTCCGGCGCAAGGTGTCCCCTCGATATGGGGCGATGGGGGGGATCGGCAAGGCGATAGCGGTCTGGTTGGCGCTTGCGGCCCCCGTTCAGGCCCAGGAGCGCGTTCAGGCCCAGGAGGTGGTGATCGCCGCCCTTGGCGATAGCCTGACGGCGGGCTACGGGTTGCCGCGCGGGCAGGGGCTGGTGCCGCAATTGCAGGACTGGCTGGATGGGCGCGGCCATGACGTGCGGCTGATCAATGCGGGCGTGTCGGGCGATACCACGGCGGGCGGGCTGGCGCGGGTGGACTGGACGCTTGGCGACGATGTCGACGGCATGATCGTGGCGCTTGGCGGCAATGACCTGTTGCGCGGGATCGATCCGGGCGTGAGCCGTGCGAACCTTGACGGGATATTGAGTGCGGCGGATGCGGCAGGGGTCGAGGTTCTGGTGATCGGGATGCGCGCCTTCAACAATTTCGGCGAGGAGTACCAGGCGGCCTATGACGCGATGTATCCTGAACTGGCCGAGGCGCATGGTGCCCTCTTCCACGAGGATTTCCTCGGCGCGATCTCGGGGATGGACACGTCCGGCCAGGAGGGGTTTCTGCCGCGCTATATCCAGGCCGACGGGCTGCACCCCAATGCGGCCGGCGTGGCGCGGATCGTCGAGGATATCGGCCCGGCGGTCGAGGCGCTCATTCAGCGGGCGGGGCAACCCTGATCTCGGTCGCCGTCACCTCGCAGCGGGTGCGCAGGGCGGGCGGCGGATCGCTGTCGGTTACCCAGATATCCAGCGCCCCGAGCGAGGCGATGCGCACCGGCGCCGCGCGTTTCAGCTTGCCCTGATCGGCGACGAGGATGCTGGTACGGGCCTGTTCCAGGATGGCGCGGGCCACCCGCACCTCCTGAATGTCGAAATCCAGCAGGTCGCCCTGCGCGTCCAGCGACGAGGCCCCTATGACGGCAATATCGACCTTGAACTGGCGGATGGTCTGCACCGCCAGGTCGCCGACCAGCCCGCCATCCGAACGGCGCAGCGCACCGCCGGTCAGCACCACTTCGCAGGACGGGTTGCCCGCAAGGATCTGCGCCGCGTTCATGTTGTTGGTGACCACCATCAGGCCGGAATGGGCGGAAAGCGCACGGGCCACCGCCTCGGTCGTGGTGCCGATATTGAGCAGCAGCGAGGCGCCATGCGGGATCAGGTCGGCGCAGGTGCGCGCAATGGCCTCCTTCGCCTCGGCATTGAGGCGGCGGCGGTCCTCGTAGCCGATATTGGTGATGCCCGAGGGCAGGACCGCGCCGCCGTGGATCCGCTCCAGGAGGCGGGCGTCGCACATCTCGGTCAGGTCGCGGCGGATGGTCTGGACGGTGACGCCGAAATCGCGCGCCAGGTCCTCGACCATGACGCGGCCATCATTGCGGGCACGGGTCAGGATGTCGGACTGGCGCGGGGTCATGGGCATGGGCTCTCTCCTTGTCGATCATTTTATAGCCGATGCAACCCTGCGGGGAAGGGAATAAAAGCGAAAGTGAAAATTGACAAAACGAACATTGAGTGGCAAGGGAGAAGTGAGCTTCAGAAGGATGACCCCCCCGTGAGTCGCATCTACGATCTCTTCATCATCGGCGGCGGTATCAACGGCTGCGGCATTGCCCGCGATGCGGCTGGCCGGGGCCTGTCGGTGGCGCTGGCGGAAATGGGTGATCTTGGCGGGGCGACCTCGTCAGCCTCCACCAAGCTCTTCCATGGTGGGTTGCGGTATTTGGAGTTCTTCGAGTTCGGGCTGGTGAAAAAAGCGCTGGTCGAACGCGAAACCCTGCTGCGCGCGATGCCGCATATCAGCTGGCCGATGCGCTTCGTGCTGCCCTATCACCCGGATATGCGCTTCGAATCCGAGACGCCGACCTCGCGCGTGCTGTCCTTCGTGATGCCGTGGATGCGCGGCCGCCGCCCGGCCTGGCTGATCCGGTTGGGGCTGTTCCTCTACGACAACCTCGGCGGGCGCAAGATCCTGCCCGGCACCGAAACGCTGCGCCTGCGAGGCAGCCCCGAGGGCGCGCCGCTGGACCCGAAATTCCAGCGCGCCTATGAATATTCCGATTGCTGGGTCGAGGATGCGCGGCTGGTTGTGCTCAACGCCCGCGATGCCGAGGCGCGTGGCGCGCGGATCATGACGCGGGCCAGGGTGATCCGGGCCGAGCGGGTGGAGGACGTCTGGCAGGTTACGGTGGAGCGCGGCGGGGCGGTCGAGACCTTCCGGGCGCGCGCGCTGGTCAATGCGGGTGGTCCCTGGGTGGGGCGGATCATCCACGAAGTGGCACATCTGCAATCCAATGAGGATGTGCGGCTGGTGCGCGGCAGCCATATCGTGGTGCCGAAGCTGCATGACCACGACAAGGCCTATTTCTTTCAGGGCGAGGATGGCCGGATCATCTTCGCCATTCCCTATGAGACCGATTTCACCCTGATCGGCACCACCGACCTGGATCATGAAGGCGACCCCGGCAACCCGGTCTGCACCGATGCCGAACGCGATTACCTGTGCCGCTTCGCCTCGGAATATTTCGCGAACCCCGTGCGGCCCGAAGATGTGGTCTGGACCTATTCCGGCGTGCGTCCGCTCTATGATGACGGCGCGAAATCGGCGACGGCGGCGACGCGGGATTACGTGCTGTCGCTGGATGCGACCGGGGCACCGGTGCTGAACGTGTTCGGCGGCAAGATCACCACCTACCGCAAGCTGGCCGAGGCGGCCTTGGCGAAACTGCGCGGGGCGTTTCCCGAGATGGGGGGCGACTGGACGGCGGGCGTTGCGATGCCGGGGGGCGATTGCCCGGTCGATGGCGTCGAAGACCTGATCGACGGCTTGCGCGCGGATTTCCCGTTCCTCGATGCGCGATGGGCGAAGCGGCTGATCCGCGCCTATGGCACCGAGGCGCGCGAGATCCTGGGCGATGCAGAGAGCGCGGATGACCTGGGCCGCGATTTCGGCGCGAGCCTGAGCGAGGCCGAGCTGCGCTGGCTGATGGCGCGCGAATACGCGGTGACGGCGGAGGATGTGGTCTGGCGGCGGTCGAAACTGGGGCTGCGCTTGAGCGAGGGCCAGATCGCGGAGATTGACAGTTTCATGCGCAGCGCGTGATCTGGAGGCAAAAGGGAGGGGGCCGCCATGACCCATATTCTTGCGATTGATCAGGGAACCACGTCGAGCCGGGCGATTGTTTTTGACGCGCAGATGCGGCCCGTCGCCTCGGCGCAGGAGGAGTTCAAGCAGCATTTCCCGGCCTCGGGGTGGGTCGAGCATGAGGCCGAGGATATCTGGGGCACGGTGATCTCGACGGCCCGCGCGGCGCTGGAGAAGGCGGGCGTTGCGGCGGCGGACCTGGCGGGGATCGGCATCACCAACCAGCGCGAGACGACGCTGTTGTGGGATCGTGAGACCGGCGACCCCGTGCATCGCGCGATTGTCTGGCAGGACCGGCGGACCTCGGGCCTCTGCGCGGCGCTGCGCGAGGCGGGGCATGAGGCAATGGTGCAGGAAAGGACCGGCCTGCTGCTGGACCCCTATTTCTCGGGCACCAAGCTGGCCTGGATGCTGGAGAACGTGGACGGCGCGCGCGAGAAGGCCGAGGCGGGCAAGCTCATGTTCGGGACCGTCGATTGCTACCTGATCTGGCGGCTGACCGGGGGCGCCTCACATGTGACGGATGCCACCAACGCGGCACGGACGCTTCTCTATAACATCCGCGAAGGGCAGTGGGACGCGGAGATCTGCGGGCTGCTGAACATCCCCCTGGGCCTGCTGCCCGAAGTCAAGGATTGCGCGGCGCATTTCGGCGATGCGATCGCGGATCACCTGGGCGCCGAGGTGCCGATCCTGGGCGTCGCGGGCGACCAGCAGGCGGCCACCATCGGGCAAGCCTGTTTCCAGCCCGGCATGATGAAATCGACCTACGGGACGGGCTGTTTCGCGCTGCTCAATACCGGCGATACGCTGGTCGAAAGCCGCAACCGGATGCTCGGGACGATTGCCTACCAGTTCGACGGCACACCGACCTATGCGCTGGAAGGCTCGATCTTCATTGCGGGCGCGGTGGTGCAATGGCTGCGCGACGGGCTGAAGATCATCAAGAGCGCCGCCGAAAGCCAAGCGCTGGCCGAGGCGGCGGATGCGGAGCAGGAGCTCTACCTCGTGCCCGCCTTCACCGGGCTTGGCGCACCCTATTGGGATGCGGAATGCCGCGGCGCGGTCTTTGGCCTGACGCGCGGATCGGGGCCCGAGGAATTCGCCCGGGCGGCGCTGGAAAGCGTCGGCTTTCAGACCCGCGACCTCTACGAGGCGATGCATGACGATTGGGGCGATGCGGGCGGCGAGAGCATCCTGCGCGTCGATGGCGGCATGAGTGCCTCGGACTGGACCATGCAGTTCCTGGCCGACATCCTCGGCGCGAAAGTGCATCGGCCGCAGGTGCTGGAGACGACGGCGCTTGGCGCGGCCTGGCTGGCGGGGATGCAGGCGGGGCTCTACCCGGATCGCGACGGTTTCGCCGAGACCTGGGCGCGGGAGCGGGAGTTCGAGCCGGTGATGGCAGAGGCGACCCGCGAGGCGCGCTATGCCGGGTGGAAGGATGCGGTGGCGCGGACCCTCAGCCGGTAGCGTATTGTGGCTTCGAATTGCTTCGCAATCCGACCGGTGCGAGGGGCCAGCCCCTCGCGCTCCCCGGGATATTTCCAGAACAAAGAAGTTTGAGTCAGACCCTCAATTGCCCGCGCGGTTAAGGTTAACGGCTCCTTCTTTGTTCCGAAAATATCCCCGCCGGAGGCATTGAATCTCTTTCTATCGCGCAGGCGGCGAGGGACTCAGCGGTCCTGCACCAGCAGGTGCATCGAGGCCCCCTCGCGGACATCCATCGGGTTGCGGTCGTCGATCTGCACCGTCAGGTAGCAGCAGCCGCCACGGGGAATGCCCCAGGCCGTCTGCCCGTCATCTGCGGGAACCGGCTGCGGTGTTTCATCGTAAGACGCGGCCAGCAGGGTCTGCGCCGTCCGCGATGCTTCCTCGGGCGGGGCGCGGGGGTCGTGGATCGTGCAGAACGGGTTTTCGGGATTGGCGGAACAGGCGCCCGTCATGCCGGTTCCCGCATGGCTGAACTCGGTCGTCATTCCGGTCGCCTGGACCTCGAACCCGCGACCGCGCAGCACGCCTTCGGTTTGTCCGAAGAAGAGATCGAAGGGGGCCGGGCAGGCGTCTTCGATGAGCGAGGCGAGCGTGAGGGTCTGGGCGGCGGCACCAAGCGGCGTGCAGCACAGGGTGAGGACGAAGAGAAACCGGGTCATCTGAAACCTTTCACTCAGCGGGGTCGCTGGGGCAGGCCCGGATCGGCCCGCCGGATGGCGGCTGGATTCCGTGATTCCCGTTGATATTCAAGGAAAGCGGTCGGGCTAGTCGCCGTTGGGGCGGCTGAGGATGAAGCTGGCGGCACCCGCAATGGCGAGCCCCTGGATGATCACGATCTTCACGCTCAGTCCGGCCAGAAGGCTCACCATCAGGATCAGTGCCATCGAGGTGCAGGCGAGGATCTTGTGGCGCGGGCGGATCGCGCCGCTGCCTTCCCAATCGCGGATCGGGCCGCCGAAAACCGGGTGCGCCAGCAGCCAGGCGCGCAGCCGGGGCGAGCTTTTGCCAAAGGCGATGGCGGCGAGGATCAGGAACGGCGTCGTCGGCAGGATCGGCAGCGCCACCCCGATGAAGCCGAGCACGACGCAGAGCCAGCCCAGGATGATCCAGGGCAGGCGGCCGAGGCGGGTCGGGGAAGGCTCTTGCATGGCGCGGGCATAGGCCGGGTTTGCGGTTTTGTAAATCAGGTCCGGGGCGGGGCATGGATCCATGTGCCCGGCGCAATGCCGTCAAGGCTCCAACCCCCGATGCGCCAGCGGATCAGGCGCAGGGTCGGCAGACCCACGGCGGCGGTCATGCGCCGGACCTGGCGGTTGCGGCCCTCGGTCAGGGTCAGCTCGATCCAGGCATCGGGCACCGATTTGCGGAACCGGACCGGCGGCACGCGCGGCCAGATCTCGGGCGGGTCGATGAGGCGGGCCCCGGCGGGGCGGGTGGGACCATCCTTGAGGGTCACACCGGAGCGGAGCGCCGCGATCTGCCCGGGCGATGGCGCGCCCTCGACCTGGGCCAGGTAGGTCTTGGGCATCTTGGCGCGCGGCTGCGTGATCCTTGCCTGCAAACGACCGTCATCGGTCAGCACCATCAGCCCCTCGCTGTCGCGGTCCAGCCGGCCTGCGGGATAGACGCCGGGAAACTCGATATAGTCGGAGAGCGTCTTGCGCGGGCTGCCGACGCTGCCCTTGTCGGTGAATTGCGACAGCACATCATGGGGTTTGTTGAAGAGGATCACTGTCGTCATGCCGCGCACCTTTGCCGATGCCGCAATCACTGGCCGATTGGTCGCAATCAGGCAAGGGGGGTGCCGGAAATGGTCTTGTCCGAAAGCCCCTAATGATTGAGCGTGGCCGGATACAGACAATCAGGAAGGACCCCGCCATGCCCGCCGGTGCCGCCCCGTTCGCGCAAGCCGAGTATGACCGCCGCATCGCCCGCACGCGCGCCGCGATGGCGCGCGCCGGGCTGGACGCGATCTTTGTCACCGATCCATCGAACCAGGCCTGGTTGACGGGGTATGACGGCTGGTCCTTCTATGTCCACCAGGGCGTGATCCTGACCCATGACGGCCCGCCGGTCTGGTGGGGGCGCTACATGGACAGCGTGGGCGCCGGGCGGACCTGCTGGATGGAGACCGACGCCATCCTGGGCTATGCCGACCATTACGTGCAATCCACCGAGCGGCACCCGATGCAGGACCTGGCCGGGCATCTGCGGATCATGGGGCTGGAGCGGGCGCGGATCGGCGTGGAGATGGAGAATTACTACTACTCCGCCAAGGCGCACCAGGTTCTTGTATCAGAACTGCCCAATGCGCGGATCACCGATGCCACCGCGCTGGTCAATTGGGAGCGGCTGGTAAAATCCGAGGTCGAGCTGGAATTTGTCCGCAAGGCGGGGCGGATTTCCTCGCATATCACGCGCGTGGCGTTGGAGAAGGCCGAGCCGGGGTTGCGCAAGAATGACCTGGTGGCCGCGATCACCCATGCCGCGATTGCGGGCGTGGACGATATCTGGGGCGATTATCCCGCCATCGTGCCGCTGACGCCGTCGGGCAAGGACGCGACCGCCGCGCATCTGACCTGGAACGGCGACCGGATGCGGGCGGGCGAGGCGACGTTCTTCGAGCTTTCCGGCGTCTATCGCCGCTATCATGCGCCGCTCTGCCGGACGGTGTTCCTGGGGCAACCGGGGCAGGAGGTGCTGGACGCGGAGGCCGCGCAGCTTGAAGGCATCGAAGCGGGGCTGGACGCGGCGCGGGCGGGCAACCGGACCTGCGACATCGCCAATGCGCTGATCGGTGTGCTGGCGCGCCACGGCATCCAGCGCGAGGGGCGGGCGGGATACCCCATCGGTCTCAGCTATCCGCCCGACTGGGGCGAGCGCACGGCCTCGATCCGGTCCGAGGACACGACCGTGCTGGAACCCGGCATGGTGTTCCACTTCATGCCCGCGCTGTGGATGGACGATTGGGGCCTTGAGACGACCGAGACCATCATCATCACCGAGAACGGCCCGCCCGAGGTTCTGTCCGATGTCGAGCGCAAGATCTTCGTCAAGCCATGACCGATCTGCCCACCACCACCGCGCTGCTGGCGGAACTGATCGGGTTCCCGACGGTCTCGACCGACAGCAATGTCGCGTTGATCAACCACCTTGCGGCGCGGCTGGAACAGGCGGGCGCGCGGGTCGAGATCTTTCATGACGCGACCGGGGCCAAAGCCAATCTCTGGGCCCGGATCGGGCCGGATGTGGCCGGCGGCGTGCTGCTTTCGGGTCATTCCGACGTGGTGCCGGTGACCGATCAGGCCTGGTCCAGCGATCCGTTCGACATGCTGGAGGAAGACGGCAGGCTCTACGGGCGCGGCACCTGCGACATGAAGGGGTTCATCGCCGCCGCCGTCGCCATGGCGCCCCTCTTCGCCGAACGCGCGCTGACCCGGCCGGTGCATTTCTGCTTCAGCTATGACGAGGAGACCGGCTGCCTCGGCGCGCAGGCGCTGGCCGACCAGTTGCGCGGGCGCGCGGTGATGCCGAGCATGGCCATCGTGGGGGAGCCCACGCGGATGCGGGTGATCGAGGGGCACAAGGGCTGCTACGAGTACTCGACCCATTTCACCGGGTTGGAGGGGCATGGATCAGGCCCCGATCAGGGTGTGAACGCGGTGGAATACGCGGCGCGCTATGTCGGGCGCCTCTTGGACCTCAAGGACCAGCTGCGCGCGCGGGTGCCCGAGGGCAGCCGGTTCGAGCCCGCCTGGACCACGATCAACACAGGCGCGTTGCAGGGCGGTGTCGCGCATAACGTCATACCGGGGCGCGCGCGGGTGGATTGGGAGATGCGCCCGGTGCAGAAATCGGATGCGGAGTTCGTCAAGGCGGACCTGGCCGGGTATTGCGCCCATACGCTGTTGCCCGCGATGCGGGCGGTCCATCCCGAGGCAGGCATCGAGACCGAGACCATCGCCGAGGTCGACGGGTTGGAGCCCGCCAGCGAGAACGAGGCGCGCGACGTGGCGATGGAACTGACCGGGGCCAATGGCGCGGGCCTGGTGCCCTTCGGGACGGAAGCCGGGCTGTTCCAGGGCCTGGGCATGTCCGTTGTCGTCTGCGGGCCGGGGTCGATTGATCAGGCCCACAAGCCGGATGAATATCTGGAGGTCAGCCAGTTGGGGGCCTGCCTGGACATGCTGGAGCGGTTGAGCCGGAAGCTGACGTAGATTTAGGTTTGAGTCGACACAGGGCACGGTTCCCGGCCACTATCCCGCAATCGGGACATAGGGAGACGGGATATGGGGCATGCGCGAAAGATCGTGTTTCTGCGCGAAGTGATCACCTCGGATGCGCATGGGGAGGCGTGCCCGCCGGTGACGCGGGTTGCGGTCGGGGCGATCTTCCAGAACCCGCTTGCGGGGCGGTTTGAAAGCGACCTGGCGCCGCTGTTCGAGATCGGGGCGGAACTGGGGGAACTGCTGGCCGGTCAGGCCGCCGCGCAGCTTGGAAATCCCCCGGTCTCTTACGGGAAAGCGGCGATTGTCGGGGTCGCGGGCGATATGGAGCATGGCGGGGCCGTGATCCATCCCCGGTTGGGCGCACCGATGCGCAAGGCCGCGGGCGGCGGCGAGGCTGTCATCCCGTCCAACGTGAAGCTCGGCGCCCTGGGGACGTCGATCGACCTGCCTCTGGGGCACAAGGACGACCCCTGGTCCTTCGATCATTTCGACACCATGACGCTGTGCATCCCCGACGGGCCGAAGCCGGACGAGATCGTGATGTTCCTGGCCTATGCCGATGGCGGGCGGCCGATTGCGCGCTGTGGGCGGGGGCCGGGTGGTGCAGCGTCCGGACCGGTTTGAGGGCAGGTCACGTCGCGCGGTTGAGCGGGGGGGAGGCTTTTCGAAAAGCCTCCTGAGGGCCTTCGAAGGCCCTCGCCGCCCGCGTTGCCCAAGCCCGCATCGATGCGGGCTTGCCCCTCAGCCCTCCTTACGCATCGTCTTGGGCGCGCCGGTGGCCATGTCGGTGCCGGTATAGGACAGGCCAGCCGCCTTCCACGCCCCGAAACCGCCCTTCATATGGGCGACGCGACCGAAGCCATGGTCGAGACAGAGCCGCGCCACCTTTTCCGACCGCACGCCCGAGCCGCAGTGGAACACGATGCGCTTGCCGTCCTGGGCGGGCATGTGTTCGGGGTGAAACGCCTGCATCGGGGCCAGAAGCGCGCCTTCGATCCGCTCGACGTTGAATTCCTGCGGGGTGCGCACGTCGATGACCACGATCTTGCGATCTTCAAAGGCCCTGGAGACCTCCTCGGGCGTCCATGTCTCCAATGTGCCGTTCTCGGTCTTCTCGGTGTCCATTCGGTTCTCCTTCAATAGCGGTTCAGCGGGATTTTCAGGTAGCGGTTGTCGTCGCTTTCCGGCTCGGGCAGGCGGCCCGCGCGCAGGTTCATCTGCAGAACGTGCAGCATCCGGTCGGGCAGGGCCAGGGTCTTGTCCCGGTCTTCCCTGGTCTTGACGTACTCCGCCTTCGCCACGCCGCCGCCGATATGGGCGTTGTGGCGGCGCTGTTCGGCCACGGTCGAGACCCAGTCGGGCGTTTCGCGAAAATCGCTGCCGTAATCGTGCCCGATGAAGAGGCGGGTGCGGTCCGGCAGGGACAGGATCGCCTGAAGGCTGTCGTAAAGCTCCCCGGCCGAGCCGCCGGGGAAATCGGCGCGCGAGGTGCCGACATCGGGCTGCATGAAGGTGTCATGGACGAAGGCCGCGTCGTCGCCGACCACATAGGTGATCGAGCCGAGCGTATGACCAGGGGTCAGCATGACGCGGACCGGCAGGTTTCCGATCTGAAATTCATCGCCATCCGCGAAGAGGCGGTCGAAATCGCGGGCCGGATCGAAGGCGTCGGGCATGTTGTAATAGTCGCGCCAGAGCTCCGCGATCTCTTTCACCTTCTCGCCGATGGCATTGGGTTTGCCGATCCGGTCCTTGAGGACGGAAGACGCCATCAGGTGATCCGCATGGGGGTGGGTGTCGAGGATCCATTCGATCTCGAACCCCTCGGAAGACGCGAAGGACAGGATCGCATCGACCCCGGCGGAATGGGTCGCGGCGCTTTCGGGGTCGAAGCCCAACACGACATCGACCAGGGCCGCTTTGGCCGTTTCGGGGTCGGCGACCAGATACTGGATGCTGCCGGTGTCGTCGTCATAGAACCCGAACACCTCGGGCGAGCCGGGGCCGGTGGATGGGCTGGTGCTGGAATAGGTCATCTGTCGAACCTCCTTTCGGGGGACAACAGGCGGGCAGGCGGCGGGGTTCCATCCGTTCCGGGTCAATCCGGGCTGTCCACTTCGCGCACATCGACGGACACGGAGAGGCCGAGGAAGCTCGCTTCGGTGCCGTCGTAACTGCCCGAGACCGGCGAGGCCTGTGCGGGTGTGCGGGTGGTCGCAACCCGGATCAGGGCGCTGCCTGCCGTGATTCGATTGGTCGGGTCGAACTCGACCCAGCCTTCACCGGGAACGAAGACGTCGGCCCAGGCATGGGTCGCGCCGCCGCCGACGGGCGCGTCTGGCCCGCCTACGGAATCGTTCAGATAGCCGGTGACAAAACGGGCGGCAAACCCGAAACGGCGCGTGGCCTCCATGAACAGAAATGCGAAATCCCGGCAGGTGCCTTCCCCCCTGGCGATGGTTTCGCCAGCTGTCTGCGTGCCCATCTCGTCGCGGCTGGAATAGCCCAGTTCGCGGTGGATTGCGTGGCTGAGACGACGCAGGAACAGGAAGGCCCCATCCGGTCGTTCGGTGAAATGCGCGTTCAGCCAATCGTCCAGCGTCCCGGCATCGTGTTCATTCTCAAGGCCAATGTAGGGAAACAGGTCGCGCGCTTCGTCTTTGGAATAGGTGAAGGGGTAGGGACAGACATGCGGCCCGTCCTGGCGGGACATGAATTCGGTGACATAGCGGCGCAGTACCAACTCGCTCTCGATCACCAGGCGATTGGCGGGCTCGGTGAACGTCGCTTCGGCGATGGAATTCCCGAACGTGTCGAAATACCAACGCAAACTCGCCTTGGGTCTGATCGTCAGGAACGCGTCATCGACCCACAGGTCATGTCCGTCGCGGGGCCGCAACATGAGGTGGTGCGGGTGCAGAAAAACAGGACGGTCGTAATTGTACTCGGTCCGATGTAGGATGCGCAGGATACGGGGCACACGGGAACCTTTCCGGGTTTGAGGCATTTTCCCCGATGGCACGAGGCCTTCCCGAGACACCGAACCCTGGCCGCCAGCGACCCTGAAAACAAGGATGAAGTGATGCTGATCCGTTTCGGATTCGAGATTGATGTCGAATGCACGTCACCTGTCCCCATGCTGCTGGCCCTTTCGACGCATCGTGACGTGATCGGGCGGCTGATCGGCGAGGATTTCGTCCGCGTTCCGGCCAACTGCCCGACGCGGACGTATGACGACCAGTTTGGCAACCGGATCACCCGTATCGTTGCGCCAGTGGGGCCGACGCGGATGTGGTCGGACTGTGTCATCGAGTTTGACGCGCAACCCGATCGCCAGGTGCCGGACGCGCGCCAGCACGCCATTGAGGATCTGCCCGACGACGTTCTGGCCCACCTCTTGGCCAGCCGGTATTGTGACAGCGACAACCTGATCCAGCAGGCTTGGGCGTTGTTCGGCTATACTGTGGAGGGATGGCCGCGCGTGCAGGCCATCACCGGATTTGTCCATAGCCACGTCACCTTCGGCTATCAATTCGGTCGCGCCAACAAGACGGCGTCGGACGTGTTCCGCGAGAAGACCGGCGTGTGTCGCGATTTCGCCCATCTGGCGATCTCGCTGTGCCGGGCCATGAACATTCCGGCGCGATACGCCAGCGGCTACCTGGGCGATATCGGCGTGCCGGATTCGGGGGCGGGCGATTTCTGCGCCTGGTTCGAGGTGTTCCTGGGCGGCGCGTGGCATACGTTCGACGCGCGCTACAACGAACCCCGGATCGGCCGTATTCTCATGGTGCGCGGCTCGGACGCGGCGGATGTGGCGATGATCACGTCTTTCGGGGATTACCGGCTGAGCTATTTCCGGGTCTGGACCGACCGGATCGAGGATGGGCTGGCGGATGGCGAGATCCTCGACATGTTACGCACGCGCCCCGAGGGCGAGGCGCTGGTCTTCCCGTCTTCCGCGCGCGTGGCCTGAGCGTTGGCGGGCCAAGGCTTTTCGAAAAGCCTCGTGAGGGCCTTCGAAGGCCCTTTGCGCACCCCCCGGGGTCAGTCTTTGTCCAGCCCCCGCGCGATCAATTCCTTCATGATCTCGTTGGTGCCGCCATAGATCTTCTGCACCCGCGCATCGGCGTAAAGTTCTGCTATAAGATATTCGTTCATGTAGCCATAGCCGCCATGCAGTTGCAGGCATTCATCCACGATCTCGCATTGCGCCTGGCTGCCCCACCATTTCGCCATCGCGGCCTTTTCCGCCGTCAGCGTCCCCCGTTCCAGTTCCGCAAGGCAGGCGTCGAGGAAGGCCGCGAGTATCTCCACCTTGGTGGCACATTCGGCCAGCCTGAAGCGGGTGTTCTGGAAATCCATGATGCGCTGCCCGAAGGCGCGGCGTTCGCGCACGTAGTCCAGCGTCTCCGCCAGCGCACATTCGGACGCGCCAAGCGCGCCGTAGCCCAGGATCAACCGCTCCCAGGGCAGTTGCTTCATCAACTGGTAAAAGCCCTGCCCCTCCTCGTCGCCCAGAAGATGCGTGCGCGGGATGCGGACATTGTCGAAGCTCAGCTCCGCCGTGTCGTTCCTGCGCATCCCCATCTTGTCCAGCTTGCGCCCGACGCTGAACCCCTCAAGCCCGCCGGTTTCCACCACCATCAGCGAGACACCCTTTGAGCGCGATTTCGGGTCGGTCTTGGCGACGGTCACAATGAGGTCGGCGCTGGCCCCGTTGGTGATGAAGGTCTTGGCGCCGTTCAGGCAGTATTCGTTGCCATCGGCAATCGCGGTGGTCTTGACCGCTTGCAGGTCCGACCCGGTGCCGGGTTCGGTCATTGCGATGGCGGCGACCATCTCTCCGCTTGCCAGTTTCGGCAGCCAGCGGGCGCGTTGCTGCTCGGTGCCATAGGCGGCGATGTAATGCGTGGCGATGTTGTGGACCGAGAAGCCCCACCCGCTGTCGCCGATGCGGCCCTGTTCCAGGAAGGTGACGACATCGAACCCGTAAGACAGGCCGAGGCCGCCATGTTCCTCGGGCACGGTCGCGCCGAGAATGCCGAGATCGCCCGCCTTGCGCCAGAAGTCTTTGGGGATCATCCCCGCCTCTTTCCAGGTATCGCGGTTGGGCTGAAACTCCTCGCTCAGGAACCGTTTGACGGTATCGGCAAAGGCGCGGTGGTCGTCGGTCATCCAGGCGTGGGTCGGCATGCTCTCATCCCCCTCTTGAGTCAGGGAATGGTGGCGCGGGGCGCGCGGTCTGGCAAGCCTCGCGCGACGTCAGGGACGGGGTACGGTGCCCTCCGCGATCCAGCCGTCGAGGATCTCCAGGGCCCGTTCGGCAAAGGCCGCGTCGTTGATATGGGCGTCCAGCGCCTCATAGCCCGGAGCCTCGGACAGCGCCCCGGCCAGTTGCGCCAGCCCGTCGGGGTCATGGAACGGGCCGCCGGGTCGGTCCCATTCGTCGATACCTTGAATGGGCATGAGAACACGCACCGGGCCTTTCGCAGCGGCGGCCTTCCGTGCGATTTCGCGGCCTGCCTGCGCCTTTTCCTCATGGCTCATCAGGGCGCAGGCGATCAGGCGGTTATGGGCGTGGATCTCGCGCCCCTCAAAGCGCGGGTCCGGATCGGCCCAGGCCTGCATGTCAATGAGGCTGACACCGCCCGGTGCGATGATCTGGGGAATGCCCGCGCGCCCTGCCGCGGTGAGGCGGGTGGCCCCGGCGCTGACGACCGAGCCGTGCAGGTGGTTCGAGACCTCGACCAGCGAGAAATCCATCACGCAGGCGAAGGCCCCCTTGGCGGCCAGCGCCTCGAAGGCCTGCCCGCCCATGCCGGTGGTGTGGAAGATCGCGACCTCGAAACCGCGCGCCTCCAGCGCCGGTTTCAGCGCCTTGATGTATTTGAGCGACGAGGTGCCGAGCGAGGTCATGCCGATGACGGGGCGTGTCGCGTCCGGGGCTTCGACCGCGCGGGCCGCGCCCAGCACGGCGCCGGCGGCCTGGCTGAGCGAGGATTTGCAGATCGCGTTCAGGCCATAGAGCCCGCCCGCCCAGAGGATCATCATCACGTCGGGTGTGATGCGGGGGCCGGGCAGGAGCGGCGAGAAGGCCACCGTGGTCACGATCACCTTGGGAAAGCCCATCGGCAGGGCGTTGCACACGTCAAGCGCCAGATCGGTGCCCATGGTGCCGCCGAGGATCAGGATGCCGTGGACCTTGCCCGCCTGCTGCAAGCGCTGCGCCAGCGCCGCCGCCCCTTCGGAGGTCTTGGCCATGGCGAGGTTCTCGTCGCCAAGCGCGATGATGTCGGCGTTCGTGGTGTTCGCGGCCTCGGCCACCTCGTGCCGCGTGATGTCGACATGGGCTTCAGGCTCGCCCAACACGCCGACATCCATCACCAGCGGGCGGGCGCCCTGGCCGGTGATGCAGTCCGACAGATAGCGCATCTCGTCCGATTTCGTGTCGCCGGTTCCCAGGATCAGGATTGTCTTGTCGCTCATCTTATCCTCCCCCCTTGCTTCAGCCCGCCGCCGTAAACCCGGCATCGAGCGCGTCGATGATGGCGCTTGCATCGGCTTCATCAAGGATCAGCGGCGGCGAGAGGATGATGTTGGGGCCGGAGACGCGGATCATCACACCCTCGGCATAGGCGGTTTCCTGAACCTTCGCCATTCTCGGCCCCGGCGCAGGCGCCTTGCTGTCTCGGTCGGCAACACATTCCAGTGCCGTCATCATCCCGTGCCCGCCGCGTACATCGCCGATGAGCTCGTGCTTTTCCATCAGCCGTTTGCAGCCCTCGTAAAGCTGCGTGCCGCGCGCGGCGGCATTTTCGATGACGTTCAGGCGTTTGGTTTCCTCCAGACAGGCCAGCGCCGCCGCAGCCCCGACCGGGTGGCCGGAATAGGTGTAGCCCGAACCGATGGAGCCGGTGGCGTCGGTGGAGGTCTCGAAGGCGTCAACCAGACGTTCCGAGATCATCACGCCGCCCATCGGGAAATAGGCGTTGGTGACGGCCTTGGCGAAACAGGTCATGTCGGGCTGCACGCCCCAGAGGCGGCTGCCGGTCCAGGCCCCGGTGCGGCCGAAGGCGGTGATGACCTCATCCGCGATCAGCAGGATGCCGTTGCGGTCGCAGATCTCGCGGATCATTGGCATCAGGGTTTCATGCGGCGGGATCACGCCGCCCGCGCCCAGGATCGGCTCCATGATGAAGGCGGCGATGGTGGTGGCGCCGTTAAAGGCGATCTCGTCCTCCAGCGTGGCGGCGATCAGTTGCGCCAGCCTCGCGGGGTCGGTCTCGCCGAACGGGTTGCGGTAGGGGTATGGCGCGGGGATGTGGATGCAGCCGGGCAGGAGGGGCTCGTAATTGCGCCGGAAATTGGCGTTGCCGTTGATCGAGGCACCGCCCCAATGGGTGCCGTGATAGCCTTTCTTGAAGGAGATGAACTTGACCCGTTCGCCCTCGCCGCGCAGCTTGTGATATTGGCGGGCCAGCCGCAAGGACACGTCGATGCTGTCGGAGCCGCCGGAGGTGAAGAAGGCGCGGGTCAACCCGTCCTCGGCGAACCACTCGCGCAGCTCATAGGCCAGTTCGATCGCGGGGCCGGGCATGGTGCCGCGAAAGCTGGAATAATAGGGCAGGGTCTGAAGCTGGTCGGCGATGGCCTGTTTGATCGGCTCGCAGGAATAGCCGAGATTGGCGTTCCAGAGGCCCCCAACGGCGTCGATCATGGAATGGCCGTCGATATCGGTGATGCGCACGCCCTCGGCCCCGGTGATGATCCTGGGCGGGTTGCCCTTGACCTCGGCGGGGTTGGCCATTGGCTGCCAGAGATGCTTGGTGTTGTTCTCGGTCAGGAAATTGTGGTCACGCATCGGTCACTCCTTCACGTCATCGGCGGGGAATTGGGGGAAATCATCGGGCAGCGCCCCGCCACAGGCGGCGGACAGTTTCCGGGCGGCGGTGCGCAGCTCGCGCAGGATCAGCGTCTCGGCGCCGTCGCTGGCGCGCGCCTTGGGCAGGGCGACGGCCACCGCGCCGCAGACAGCGCCGGATGGCCCGAAATAGGGCAGGGCGAGGCCGACGACCTGATCTTCGTAGGTTTCGCCGGCGCGCGCGTACCCATCGGCGCGGGCCTGGTCCACGCGGGCGCGGATCGCGGCGGGATCGGTGATGGTCTTGGCGGTGTGGCCGGTCAGCGGGGCCTTCAGCGCGGCATCGGTGACATCGGGATCGGCGAAGGCAAGGTAGACAATGCCCGAGGCGGTGGCGTGAAACGGCAGCACTTCGCCGGGGTCCAGCACGACGCGGTTGGAGCGTTTGCTTTCCACCCGGTCGATATTGGCGAGCACACCGCCCGACAGGGCCGAGACATGCGCGGTCTCGCCGGTCTTCTCGACCAGGCCGTGCAGGATATCGCGCACCGCGCGGGCGAAGGGGAAGCTCGATTCGCGGACCTGGGCAAAACGCAGGAAGGCGGGGCCGAGGTGGTAGGCGCGGGTGGCCGCGTCCTGTTCGACGAATCCCTTCGCTTCCAGCGAGTTGAGGAATCGCAGCGTGGTGGCCTTGTTGAAGCCGCTCAGCCGGGCCAGCTCGCTCAACCCCGCCGCGCTGCGCCGCTCGGTGAAAAAGCCAAGCAGCGTCAAAGCCTTGTCAACGGTAGAGGAGGTGTTGGCCATGCTGATCCCGAATGGATGACGCCGCAAAGCAGGGCATCGGTTCATATAATCGTTGACAGAAAGCCATCCGATACGCAACACTTATCGCACCAACGGTTCAATAAATGAACCAATTGAGATTTAGGGAGACGATGATGATCAAACAGATAGCCGCCGCCGCTCTGGCCCTTGGCGTGTCCGCGACCGGGGCGCTTGCCGAATATCCGGACCGGCCCGTATCCATCGTGGTGCCGTTCCCGCCGGGCGACCTGGAGGATGTGCTGACGCGCATGGTCGCCGAGGATTTCCAGGAAGCCTACGGCGTGCCCACGGCGGTCATCAACGTGCCCGGCGGTGGCGGCGGCCCCTTCCCCGGCGCGGTGCAGGTGGCCAACGCCCCGGCGGATGGCTCGGTCATCGGCTCTTTCGTGGTCGCGGTGCCGGTGGTCGGCCCGAACCTCGGCATCCCTGAGCTGTCGCCGAACCCGTTCGAGCCGCTCGGCATCTTCCTGACCTATCCTTTCGTCATCGCCGCCTCGGGCGACGCGCCCTATTCCACGATGCAGGAACTGGCCGATTACGCACAGGACAACGACCTTGTGCTTGGCCATTTCGGCGCACCGCTGGTGCCGACGCGGGTGACACTGGCGCTGGCCGACCGGATGGGGTTTTCCTACGGGTCTGACGCCGCCTTCGATGCGCTGGATTGCAATACGCTGGCCTCGGGCGACGCGGATGTGATCAACACGACGCTGCAACTGATCCTGCCCTGCCTGGATGATGTGACGATCCTGGCCTCGGTCACAGGCGAGCGCATCTCGATCCTCGATGACGTGCCGACCGTGGCCGAGATCGAGCCGAGCCTGAACCTGTCGCTGTGGAACGGCCTGTTCGTGCATCGCGACACCCCGCAGGAGGTGCGCGATGCGATCATCGCGGTCGCGCGGGAGACCATGGCCAGCGAGCGGGCGCAGACCCTGGCCGCGGAAACCGGCGCGTTGATCTACTGGCAGAACGCCGAGGAGGCGACTGCCCAGATCGAGGCCGATACGGACGTCATCAACGGCCTCTGAGCCCCTGAAACCCAGCCCCGCCGCCCGACCCGGCGGCGGGGCGTGTCCCTGCCAGGAGGTTCCCCGATGTCGGACAATTCGGACAGTGTCGGCCTGCCGCAGATCCAGCGGCGCACCGGCGACACGGTTTTCGGCGCGATCTGCCTCCTGGGTTCGCTGGTCCTGTTTTCACAGATGTGGAGCCAGACCGCCTGGGTGAACGGCCAGGGCTTTGCCGCGCAGCCGGGCTTCTGGCCGCGCCTTGCGGTCAGCGGCATGGTGCTGTTTTCCGCCATCAACCTGGCAATGTCCTTCCGTGACCCGAGCAGCGAGGAAAGGCTGATCTCGCTTGGCGAGGAAATCTCGCTCTGGCTGCGCAGCATCGAGTTCGCGCTGTGGTTCATGGCTTATGTGCTGATCACGCCCTATGTCGGCTACCTGCCCGCGTCGCTGATCTTCACCGTCGCGCTGACCGCACGCTGCGGCTATCGCTCGCCCCAGGCTTTCGTGGCGGCGGCGCTGACGGCTTTGGCCACGGTGGTGCTGTTCAAGTCCTTCCTGCAGGTCCGCATTCCGGGTGGGGCGCTTTATGAAAGCCTGCCCGCCGCGATCCGCAATTTCTTCATTCTCTACCTGTAAGGGGCGCACGGCATGGAGCTTCTTCTTTCCGGGTTCGAGCTGATTGCCCGCATCGACGTGCTGATCGCGCTTGTGATCGGGTCGGTCGGCGGGGTCATCATCGGCTCGATCCCCGGTGTCGGGCCCGCCGTGGCCATCGCCATCTTGCTGCCTGCGACCTTCTCTCTCGATCCCATTGTGGGGCTGACGCTGCTTCTGGGCATCTACGGCTCATCCATGTATGGCGGCGCGATCCCCGCGATCCTGATCAACACGCCGGGGACCGCCGCCAATGCACTGACCACATATGACGGCTACCCGATGACGCAGCGGGGACAGGCGCATCGGGCCTTGTCGCTGGCCTATTCGGCGTCGTTTGCGGGGGGCATCTTCTCGGTCGTCTGCCTGATCGTCCTGACGCCGGTTCTGGCCGCCGTCGCGCCCCTGTTCGGGTCGCGCGAGATATTCCTGGCGGCGCTTCTGGGCATCGTCCTGGTCATCGTCACGCATCGCGGGCAAACCACCATCGCGGCCTTCCTCGTCTCGTTCGGCATCTTTATCAACACCATCGGGCTGGAGCCCATCCGCTACACGCAGCGCTTCACCTTCGGGCAGACATGGCTGACCTCGGGCATAGACCTGATCGTGGTTGTCCTGGGCCTTTTCGCCATCAGCCAGGCATATTCCCTGCTGATCGGGCGCGACGACAGCCCGAAGGCGCCCGAGCTGACCGGGTCGATCTTTACCGGCATGGGCGAGCTCTTCCGCCACAAGCGCGTGGCGCTCTTCTCCTCCGGGTCCGGTGTCGTGATGGGCATCATCCCCGGCGTGGGCGAGTTCCTGGCGCAGTTCTTTTCCTATTCCTACGCCGCCAATACGTCGAAGACGCCCGAGGAGTTCGGAAACGGATCGCCCGAGGGGCTGATCGCGTCGGAGGCCGCCAACAACGCCGTGCCGGGGGCCGCGATGATCCCGCTTCTGGCGCTTGGCATCCCCGGCGAGGCGCTGACCGCGATGATGCTGTCGGTGTTCTACGTCCATAACGTCGTGCCCGGCCCGCAATTGTTCGAAAGCCAGCCGGAGTTCGTCGTGGCGCTCTACCTCGCGCTGCTGATCCTCAATGTCCTGGTGCTGATCTTCCTTTCCGTGGCGACCAAGGGCATCCTCCAGGTCATCCGCATCCCGACGCGGTTCCTCGGCGTGATCGTCCTGACGCTCAGCTTTGTCGGGGTCTACAGCTTGCGCAATTCGGCAACCGATTGCGCGCTGGCCGCAGGCTTCGGGATCATTGGTTATATCCTCAAGCGGTTGAACCTGCCGGTGGTGCCGATCATCCTGGGCATGGTCCTGGGTGGCATCATGGAGACCCGGCTGCGCACCTCCATGGCGCGGGTGAACAGCCCGCTTGATTTCATCGACCGGCCCATCGCGGCGATCCTGTTCGGGTTGATCCTGCTGGCGGTCGGTCTGCACCTGCGCAACCTGTGGCGCAGCCGGAAAGGTATGTAATGAAACAGTCCGATATCGACCTCTTGCGCACACAGCCCATCCGCCCGCAATCCCTGCTGATCGGGGGGAAATGGCGCGATGCCTCGGACGGGGGCCGCCGCGATGCGATCAGCCCCATCGACGGCGCGCTGCTGACGACGCTGGCCGAAGGCACGCAGGCCGATGTGGATGCGGCCGTCTCCGCCGCCCGCACCGCGTTCGAGACTGGCCACTGGTCGCGCATGGCCCCTGCCGGACGCAAGGCGGTGCTGCTGAAATGGGCGGGTCTCATCGAGGAGAACGCGCTGGAACTGGCGGTTCTGGGCGTGCGCGACAACGGCACCGAGATCGGCATGGCGCTGAAGGCGGAACCGGGATCGGCCGCCGCGACGCTGCGCTTCTATGCCGAGGCCATCGACAAGGTGCCGGGCGAGATCGCGCCGACCGGCGACGATGTACTGGCGCTGGTCCATCGTGATCCGATCGGTGTGGTGGGGGCGATCGTGCCGTGGAACTTCCCGCTGATGATCGCGGCGTGGAAGCTGGGGCCAGCGCTGGCGGCAGGCAATTCGGTGGTGCTGAAACCGGCAGAAACCGCGTCGCTGTCGCTCTTGCGCATGGCCGAACTGGGGCTTGAAGCCGGTCTGCCCGAGGGCGTCCTGAACGTCGTTACCGGGGCCGGGCCGGTCGTGGGGCAGGCGATGGGGCTGCATATGGATATCGACGTGCTTGCCTTCACCGGGTCCGGCGCGACGGGGCGGCGTCTGCTGGAATATTCCGCGCGGTCGAACATGAAGCGCTGTTATCTGGAGCTTGGCGGCAAATCCCCCAATATCGTCTTCGCCGATGCGCCGGATCTGGAGGTTGCGGCGCAGGTCTGCGCGAACGGCATCTTCCGCAATTCCGGGCAGGTCTGTATCGCGGGCTCGCGCCTGATCGTGGCGGAGAGCATCCGCGAGGATTTCCTGAACCGCGTGGTCGAGATTGCCGGGGCCCTCAAGGTGGGCGACCCGCTGGACCTGCAAAACGATGTCGGCGCGGTGCATTCCGAGGCGCAGTTGCAGGGCAATCTGGCCATGGTCGAGGCGGCCCGCGCGGCGGGCGGCACCGTCATGGGTGGCGGTGCGCGCATCCACGAGAAATCGGGCGGTTTCTACATGTCGCCTGCCGTGATCGACGGGTTGGGGCCAGAGGCAGACATCCACCGCAAGGAAGTGTTCGGCCCGGTCCTCGCGGCGGTCTCGTTCAAGGATGAGGCCGAGGCGCTTCGCCTCGCCAACGCGACCGATTTCGGCCTGGCGGGGGCGGTCTGGACCTCTGATCTTTCCACCGCGCATCGCATGACGCGCGCCATCAAGGCGGGGCTGCTACATGTCAACACCTATGGCGGCTCGGGCGTGAACGTGCCGATGGCGGGGATGAAGCAATCCGGCAACGGGGTCGACAAGTCGCTGCACGCGCTGGACAAATATGTCGACCTCAAGACCGTCTGGATCAAGCTGTGAGGGGCCCATGCCGGTAGGAAACATGATCGTGGCACTTGAAGGCACGCCCGCATCCGACACGGCGCTGGCGGCCTCCATCGCGTTACAGAAGGCGCATGGCGCGCATCTGACGGGCTACATCGCGCTGGCCGAACGCGCGGTGCTGGAAGATGGCGGCCAGAACTGGGTGCCCGCCGCGATCCGCAAATCCCTGCGCAGCGCCGCCGAGGAGGCCGTGGCCCGGATCGAGGCGCAGTTTCGCGCGGCCACCGCCGATCTGCCCGAGGGCAAGCTCCACCTCATCCGGGGACCGCGCGCCAGCGACAGCGGCATGGCCGAGGCGTCGCGATTCTTCGATGTCACGCTGGTCGGGCTGATGGGCGAGGGCAGCCCATCGACCGGCCTGCACCCGGATCGCATCGCGCTCATGTCCGGGCGGCCCGTGCTGGCCTTTCCGAAGGGGGCGGATACGACGAGGCTGGCCGATCACGCCATGCTGGCCTGGGATGGCAGCCGCGCCGCCGCCCGTGCGCTGCATGCATCATTGCGGCTGTTGGAGACCAAGACGCGGGTGACCGTGGTGACGGTCGGTGAGCCGAAGAAAGCGGACGTGGAGGCCGACGGGCTGGATCCGAAGACGACGCTGGAGCGGCAGGGGCTGACGGCTGACTGGATCACCGTGCCGCAGGGCCGGGGCGGGATCGCGCGGACACTGTTGCACCATGCCTCGGTGCTCGGGGCGGGCCTGCTGGTGATGGGGGCGTTCGAGCATTCCAAGTTCCGCGAAGACATCTTTGGCGGGGTCACGCACGATGTGATGGCGCAGACACGGGTTCCGGTGTTCCTGGCACATTGACCGTGGCGTGCGTGGCGACGCCGACGGCCTCCTCCAGCGCGCGCAAGGCCCGGTCCAGCACCTCGCGATCCTCGGGGCCAAGCCGTTTGAGAAGCTGCGCCTCGCGCTCGCGCAGCGGATTGACCAGCTCGCAATAGGAGCGTTGACCCAGATCGGTCATGCTGATGATCTCGGAGCGACGGTCGCTCTGCACCTCGTCGCGGCGGATCCAGCGGCGCAGTTCCAGCGCCCGCACCGCGCGGCTGACCTTGGTCTTGTGCTGCGCGGAGTGATGCCCGAGCGCCGTCGCCGTGGCCGGTCCGATGTCGGCCAGGGCGGCCAGAACCCGCCATTCGGGGCGGTTGAGGCCGAAGGCATCCTTGTAGACCGGCTGAATCTCGGCGCTCAATGCCTCGGACAGCCGGGCAAGGCGATAGGGGAGGAAATTTTCGAGTGTAAGTCCCATCGATCTCTTGTTAGTTACAAAAATTATAGTCACATATGCAACCAAATCGCGCGCGACCGCAAGGGGATTCGATTCCCGGCGGACAGGAAAAAGGAGACAGACGACATGGCCAAGGCCTTTGCATCCCAGGGGGACACCGGGGAAAAGACCATCAGCTTCACCGAAGTGGGCGAGGGGCTCTATGCCTTCACCGCCGAGGGCGACCCCAATTCCGGCGTGATCATCGGCGATGACAGCGTCATGATCGTCGAGGCGCAGGCCACACCGCGCCTGGCCCGCATGGTGATCGAGAAGGTCCGCGAAGTGACCGACAAGCCGATCAGTCACCTGGTGCTGACGCATTATCACGCCGTGCGCGTGCTTGGCGCCTCGGCCTTCGGTGCCGACACCGTGATCATGACCGACAAGGCACGCTCCATGGTGGTCGAGCGCGGGCAGGAGGATTGGGACAGCGAGTTTGACCGCTTCCCGCGCCTTTTCGAGGGCCACGAGGAAATTCCCGGCCTGACCTGGCCCACCACGACCTTCACCGGAAGCATGTCGGTCTACCTGGGCAGCCGCCGGGTCGATATCATGCAGGTGGGCCGCGCCCATACGGCGGGCGATGCGGTAATCCATGTGCCGGATCAGAACGTGATGTTCACCGGCGATATCGTCGAATATCACTCGGCCTGCTATTGCGGCGACGGCCATTTCGCCGATTGGCAGGGCACGCTGGACAATATCCGCGCCTTCGATCTGGACGCCATCGCGCCGGGGCGCGGCGATGCGCTGGTGGGCCGCGATATGGTCAATGCGGCGCTGGACACCACGGGCGATTTCGTACGCTCCACCTACCGCCCCGCCGCGCGGGTGGCCAAGGGCGGCGGCACCCTGAAAGAGGCCTGGGACGCGGTGCGCGCCGAGTGCGATCCGAAGTTCAAGGATTTCGCCATCTACGAGCATTGCCTGCCCTTCAACGTGGCGCGTGCCTATGACGAGGCGCTTGGCATCGAGACGCCGCGCATCTGGACGGCGGAGCGCGACAAGGAAATGTGGGCCGCGTTGCACGGCTGAAGATCGGATTTTTGGGAGGAATGACGACAATGCTGGATGATCGCTATACCCTGGCCTTCAAGCTCTACCCTTACGCAAAGGTGGCGGACCAGGACAGGGATGCCCCCGTCCGTCACCCCGTTGTGGTGATGGGTGGCGGCCCGATCGGCATGGCCACGGCGCTGGATCTGGGGTTGCAGGGCATCCCCGTGCTGGTGCTGGATGACCATGAGGGCATCGGCATGGGCTCGCGCGCGATCTGCTTTTCCAAGCGCTGCCTGGAGGTTGCCGACCGCTACGGCTGCGGCGAGGCGATGCTGGACAAGGGCGTGGTCTGGAATGTCGGCAAGGTGTTCCACGATGACCGGCAGGTGTTCGAGTTCAACCTGCTGCCCGAGAAGGGGCACAAGTTCCCCGCCTTCATCAACCTGCAACAGCCCTATTTCGAACGCTTCATCATCGACCGTATCTGGCAGGCCCAGAAAGAGGGCGCGCCGATCGAGATCCGGGGCAAGAACCGGGTCGATGCGGTGGAGGAGCACGGGCGCTACGTCACGCTGGACGTGATGACGCCGGATGGCCCCTACAAGGTCGAGGCCGATTGGCTGATCGGCTGCGACGGGGCCGGATCGCCCCTGCGCAAGATGCTGGGACAGGAGTTTGAGGGCCGCGTCTTCGAGGACAACTTCCTGATCGCCGACATCAAGATGCAGGCCGATTTCCCGGTCGAGCGCTGGTTCTGGTTCGACCCCTATTTCAAATCGGGCGATTCCGCGCTGCTGCATTCGCAGCCTGACGGTGTCTGGCGGATCGACTTCCAGCTTGGCTGGGATATCGACCGCAAGGAAGAGCTGAAACAGGAAAATATCGACCGGCGGCTGAAGCAGATGCTTGGGGACGATGTCGAGTATGAGATGGTGTGGTCCTCGATCTACACCTTCCAGTGCCGCCGGATGCGGGAATTCCGCCATGGCCGCGTGATCTTTGCCGGCGATGCCGCGCATCAGGTGTCGCCCTTTGGTGCGCGCGGGGCCAATTCGGGGATGCAGGACGTCGATAACCTGGGTTGGAAACTGGGCCTGGTGATCGAGGGCAAGGCCCCCGAGAGCCTGCTTGACACCTATCACGAGGAACGCAGCTACGGCGCGGATGAGAACATCCTCAACTCGACCCGCGCCACCGATTTCATCACGCCGAAGACGAAGATGAGCCGGATTTTCCGCGATGCGGTGCTGGACCTGTCGGAAGATCACGCCTTCGCGCGGCCATTTGTCAATTCGGGCCGCCTGTCGGTGCCCTGCACCTATGACGGGCTGTCGCTGAACGGCCCCGATGAATTGCCAGGCGGCCCCGCCCGCAGCCGCGTGGGCAGCGCCTGCCCGGATGCGCCTTTGGGCGATGATTACCTGCTTGGCAAACTGGGCGGCAGCTTCACCATCCTGACCATCGACGCCGACGCGCCCGAAAGCGTCGAGGTGGACGGCATCACCGCGACGCGGCTGGCGCTCTCGGCGTCGGACGATGCGACCGGGGCCCTGGCCGAGCGCTACCTGGGCGATGCGGAATCCGCCGTCTACCTGATCCGCCCCGACCAGCATGTCGCGGCGCGATGGAGCACCTGCGATGAAACCGCCCTGCGCGCCGCCCTGCGCCATGCCTGCGGAAAGGATTGAGACGATGAACGCGCTGAACACGACCGCCAATATCAACGATCCCGACGGGTTCTATGCCGAGCTTATCGCCGCCCATCAGGGCCTCAGCGATGACGAAAGCGAAGCCTTCAATGCCCGGCTGATCCTGACCCTGGCCAACCATATCGGTGACCGCGAAGTGCTGCGAGAGGCGCTTGCCGTTGCCGCGAAAAAGGAGTGATGTCATGAAGATCGAGAAAATCCACCACGTCGCCTATCGCTGCAAGGACGCGAAGGAAACCGTGGAATGGTACAGCAAGATGCTCAACATGGATTTCGTGCTGGCCATTGCCGAGGATCACGTGCCCTCGACCCACGAACCCGACCCTTACATGCATATCTTCATGGATGCGGGCAGCGGCAACGTCCTGGCCTTCTTCGAGCTTCCGACCAAGCCCGAGATGGGCCGCGATCCGAACACGCCCATCTGGGTCCAGCACATCGCCTTCCGCGTCAAGGACCGCGACACGCTGATGGAATACAAGCAGCATCTGGAGGCGAACGGCGTCGAGGTTCTGGGCGTCACCGATCATTCCATCTTCCACTCGATCTATTTCTTCGATCCCAACGGCCACCGCGTCGAACTGGCCGCCCCCGACCCCGAGGAAGAGGCGCTGATCAAGCGCATGGACGAGGTCAAATGGGACATGCTGGAGGAATGGGGCCGTACCAAGAAGGCCCCGAAACATGCCGAGTGGCTGCACCAGAAAGAGTTGAGCAAAGTCTGAAGCGCGCGACCCGTGAAGGCGGGGCCAAGGACTGACAGGAGACGAGCGATGAACAGGGAAACCAATGATTTCGTGCGGGCGACCTCCCGCGCGAAATACAACGAAGGCTACATGCCCGGTTTCGGCAATGACTTCGAGACCGAGGCCGAGGAGGGCGCGCTGCCCATCGGGCAGAACAGCCCGCAGCGCTGCCCCTACGGGCTCTATGCCGAACAGTTGAGCGGCACGCCCTTCACCGCGCCGCGCGCATCGAATGAGCGCACCTGGCTCTACCGGATGCGGCCCACGGTGCAGCATATCTCGGACATGGCGCGGGTGGAGCTGCCGCATTTCCGCTCCGCCCCGACACCCGATGAAAGCGGGTTGCCGCTGGCCCCGATGCGGTGGGATCCCGCGCCCATCTCCGAGGATGCGGGTACCTGGATCACCGGCATCCGCACCATCTCCACCGGCGGCGACGTGCTGACCCAGGTGGGTTACGCGATCCACACCTACGCGGTGACGGAAAGCATGGAAACCGAGGTCTTCTACAACGCCGATGGCGAAATGCTGATCGTGCCCGAGGTGGGCAATCTGCGCTTCTTCACCGAGATGGGCGTGATCGACGCCGGCCCCGGTGAAATCGTGGTGATCCCGCGCGGCCTCAAATACAAGGTGCTGCTGAACGGCGAGGACAAGGCGCGCGGCTATATCTGCGAGAATTATGGCGGTGCCTTCACCGTGCCGGAGCGTGGACCCATCGGGGCCAACTGCATGGCCAACCCGCGCGATTTCCTGACGCCGCTGGCCGCCTATGAGCGCAAGGACGGCGTGACCCATCGCGTCACCGTCAAATGGTGCGGCCAGTTTCATGCCTGCGAGATCGACCACAGCCCCCTGGACGTGGTGGCCTGGCACGGCAATTACGCGCCCTACAAATACAACCTGCGCCACTACTCGCCGGTCGGCCCGATCCGCAACGACCATGCCGATCCGTCGATCTTCACCGTGCTGACCGCGCCGAGCGGTGAGCCGGGAACCGCGAATATCGACTTCGTGATCTTTCCGCCGCGCTGGCTGGTGGCTGAGGACAGCTTCCGCCCGCCCTGGTATCACATGAACATCATGTCTGAATTCATGGGGCTGATCGAGGGCGTCTATGACGCCAAACCGCAGGGCTTCGTTCCGGGCGGCATGAGCCTGCACAACATGATGCTGCCGCACGGGCCGGATGCCGATGCGTTCTACGCGGCCTCGCTGAAAAAGCTTGAGCCGGAGAAGCTGGACAACACCATCGCCTTCATGTTCGAGACCCGGTTCCCGCAGCAACTGACCAAATACGCCGCCGAACTGGACACGTTGCAGTTGAAATATCCGGACGTCTGGAAGCCCCTGCGCAACCATTTTGACCCCAACCGCAAGGTCTGGACCGGCGAATAGGCTGGCCGCTTTCCGGCACCGCAACAGCGCCCCCATCCGTATGATTGCGGGTGGGGGTTTTTCGTTCATCAACTTGTCGGAAATCTGGTCGGGCTGAGAGGATTCGAACCTCCGACCCCCTGCTCCCGAAGCAGGTGCGCTACCAGGCTGCGCTACAGCCCGACCGTGTCGCGCGGGATAGCCGGGGATGGGCGCCTTTGCAAGAGGGGAATGCGGGGCGCGCCGCTTGATCCCGCCCGCATTCCCTGCAAGAACGCTTGAAACGGACATGACGGGCGATCCCATGGAAAAAAACGCATCAATCCTGCTGACCGGCGGCACAGGGTCCTTCGGATCCCATTTCGTGCCGATGACGCTGGAGAAATACGACCCCGCCCGGCTGATCATCTATTCGCGCGACGAGATGAAACAGTGGGAGATGGCGAAGAAATTCGGCGACGATCCTCGCGTGCGCTTTTTCATCGGCGATGTGCGCGACCGCGACCGGCTTTACCGCGCGCTGGACGGGGTGGATTACGTGGTTCATGCCGCCGCCACCAAGATCGTGCCGACCGCCGAATACAACCCCTTCGAATGCGTCAAGACGAACATCAACGGCGCGATGAACCTGATCGACGCCTGCATCGACAAGGGCGTCAAGCAATGCGTGGCGCTGTCGACGGACAAGGCGTCCTCGCCGGTCAACCTCTACGGGGCCACGAAACTGGCCTCTGACAAGTTGTTCGTGTCGGGCAATTCCTATGCCGGGGCGGGTGGATGCCGCTTTGCCGTGGTGCGCTATGGCAATGTCATGGGCTCGCGCGGCTCGGTCATCCCGTTCTTCAAATCGCTGCCCGAAGACGCGCCGCTGCCCATCACCGATCCGCGCATGACGCGCTTCATGATCACCCTTCCGCAAGGGGTGGAATTGGTCTGGCATGCCTTCGAGGACATGATCGGGGGCGAGATCTACGTCAAGAAGATCCCCTCGATGACGATCATGGATATCGCCAGGGCCTGCGTGCCGGGGGCCGAGACCGAGGTGGTCGGCGTGCGCCCGGGCGAGAAGCTGCATGAGCAGATGATCGGCGAGGAGGACGCGCCGCATACCTACGAATATGACGAGCATTACAAGATCATTCCGGCCATTCACAACTGGTCGAAAGACCCGGTGCGCATCAAGAACGGCGTGAAGGTGCCGGAAGGGTTCTCCTATGTTTCCGACACCAACGAGGATTGGATGAGCGTCGAGGCGCTGCGGGACTGGATCGATGAGAACGCCGATACGATCGGGCATTTCTGACGTGTCGGGCGCGGGCTTCATCCCCTACGGACGGCAGGATATCAGCGAGGAGGATATCGCCGCCGTGGTCGATGTGCTGCGCTCGGATTTCCTGACCCAGGGCCCCCGGGTGCCGGCCTTCGAAGCCGCGATAGCCGAGGCGACCAGGGCCGCCCATGCCGTCGCCGTCAACTCCGCCACCTCGGCGCTGCATGTCGCCTGCCTCGCGCTCGGGCTGAAACCGGGCGGGCTGGTCTGGACCGCGCCCAACACCTTCGTGGCCAGCGCCAATGTCGCGCGGCTTTGCGGGGCCGAGGTCGATTTCGTCGACATCCGCGACAGCGATTACTGCATGGAGCCTGACGCGCTCGAGGCAAAGCTGGCCCAGGCGGAGCGCAAACCCGACATCCTGATCCCGGTCCATTTCGCGGGCCAGTCGGCGGATATGAAGCGGATCGGGGCCATTGCGAAGGCCCATGATATCCGCGTGATCGAGGATGCCAGCCATTGCATCGGCGGCCGCTATGATGGCCAGCCGATCGGGGCCTGCCCGTATTCCGATATCTGCGTCTTCAGCTTCCACCCGGTCAAGATCATCACCACTGCCGAGGGCGGCCTTGCCACGACGCAGGACAAGGCCCTTGCCGATCTGATGGGGCTCTACCGCAGCCATGGTGTGACGCGCGACCCCGACCAGATGGCGCGCAAGCACGCCGAGCCCTGGGAATACGACCAGGTGGCGCTCGGCCTCAACTACCGCATGACCGAGATGCAGGCCGCCTTGGGCGTCACCCAGGCCGCGCGGCTGGACGACTTCATCGCGCATCGGCACAAGATGGCCCGCCGCTATGAGGCGGCACTGGCCGACCTGCCGCTGATCCTGCCATGGCAGAACCCTGACAGCCATTCGGCGCTGCATCTTTATCCGATCCTCATCGACACCGGCAAAACCAACCGCACGCGGCGTGAGGTGTTCGACCACTTGCGGGCGGCCAATATCGGCGTGAACGTGCATTACCAGCCGGTCCACACGCAGCCCTATTACCAGTCGCTCGGCTTCAGGCCCGGCGATTTCCCGGTCTCGGAATGGGTGTACGCCCGCGCCCTGTCGATCCCGCTCTATCACGGCCTCACCGAGGCCATGCAGGACCGCGTCATCGCCGCGCTAGGCCACGCACTCATAAAACGGTAGCGCGATTTACAGATTGCTGATTCACTCTTGGGAAAGAGGAGAGCAGCATGACCCAGCGACGCTACGAGTTGACCGATTTCGAATGGTCGATCATCGAACCGCTTTTGCCCAACAAGCCGCGCGGTGTGCCGCGGGTGGATGATCGGCGGGTGTTGAACGGCATCTACTGGCGGCTCAGGACCGGATCGCCCTGGGCCGACATCCCAGAGCGCTATGGGCCTTACACGACCTGCTACAACCGCTTTGTTCGATGGGCGAAGCTGGGTGTGTGGGACAGAATATTCGACGCGGTATCAGTTGCTTACGAAGGGTCCGAGCAATCCGTGGACAGTTCTTCGATCCGGGTTCACCAACACGGCGCGAACGCAAAAAGGGGGGTGAAGCGCCCGCCGACGCCGCCGGTCTGGCTGACCTTCGAGCCGTCTGCATGGGGCGTTCGCGGGGTGGCCTGACCACCAAGATCCACGCCGTGACGGATGCCCGCGGCCTGCCGATCACCCTGAAGCTGACCGCCGGACAGGCCCATGACGGGCGCTCGGTCGACGACATGCTGGGCACGATCGGCCCCGGCCAGGCCCTGCTGGCCGACGCCGCCTACGACAGCAACCGGCTGCGCGACCACCTCGAAAGCATCGGCGCAAAGGCCGTCATCCGTCCGATCCCGCGCCGCACGGCGCCTCCGCCACTGGACCGAGACGCCTATCGCAGGCGGAACAGGATCGAACGGTTCTTCTCAAAGCTCAAGCATTACAGGGCCATAGCCACGCGATACGAAAAGCACCACGCAAACTTCCTCGCCCTCGTCAAGCTCGCAGCAACACGTATCTGGTTGCGGGTTTATGAGTCGGTGACCTAGGTGTGAACTCTCAGTAGGTTGTTCATCCGGTTCGAAGTTAGGCTGCAATTGCCAAACTCCAGCCGAGGACCCCTGAGGTGCCCCTAGATATGTAGACGCTTTGCCCCCTAATTTTGAGGCGAGGAGGCCGACATGGGGACAAGCAATTACAGCGACGAGTTCAAGCGGGATGCGGTGCATCAGATCACGGTGCGGGGATATCCGGTTCGGGAGGTGTCTCGGCGTTTGGGCGTGAGCACGCATTCTCTGTACAAGTGGATGAAGCTGTTCGGCGATCCTGTGCCGAAGAAGCCCGACGTGGATCACGAAGCCGAGAACCGGCGCCTGAAGCGCGAGCTGGCCAGGGTGACCGAGGAGCGTGACATCCTAAAAAAGGCAACGGCGTACTTCGCGCGCGAGTCCCGATGAAGTACGCCTTCATTCGGGCGCATCGCGAGGAGTTTGGCGTCCGGGCCATGTGCCGGGTGCTGCGGGTTCATTTCTCGGGCTTCTATGCTTGGCTTAAGGAACCGTTAAGCCACCGCGCGCGGGAGGATGCGCGTCAGACGGAGCTGATCCGGCAGGCCTGGGCCGACAGCGGCAAGGTCTACGGCTACCGCAAGCTGACGGACGATCTGCGCGATCAGGGCGAGAGCATCTCGGAGAACCGGGTGGCGCGGCTGGCATCGCTGGCCAGGATCGCGGCGCAGGTTGGCTACAGACGCCGCCCTGGCCGCTACGGCGGCAAGCCTGCGGTGGTTGCCGAGAACAGACTGGAACAAAGGTTCGAGGCGGCGGCACCTAACCAAGTCTGGGTGACCGACATCACGTACATCAAGACCCATGAAGGCTGGCTGTACCTGTGCGTCGTCATCGATCTGTACTCGCGCCGGGTTGTCGGCTGGTCCGCCCAGTCCCGCATGACCACGGGCCTGGCCCTACAGGCCCTGTTGATGGCAGTCTGGCGCCGAAAGCCCATTGGCCAAGTCATGGTGCATTCCGATCAAGGTTCCCAGTTCACCAGTCGGGAGTGGCAGACGTTTCTCCACCAGCACAACCTGGAACCCAGCATGAGCCGGCGCGGCAATTGCCATGACAACGCGGTCGCCGAAAGCTTCTTCCAGTTGCTGAAACGGGAGCGGGTCAGACGTCGCACCTATCCGACCAGAGAAGCGGCAAGGCAGGACCTGTTCGAATACATCGAGCTCTTCTACAACCCGAAGCGCAAACACACGAACAACGGCATGCTGTCACCCGTTGAATTCGAAATCAGACAGCGGAGACTGAACCAGGCAGGTGTCTAGAAAACTAGGGGCACCTCAGCCTTCAGCGCCTTGATGAAGTCAATGGACGTGACCTGCGATCCTTGGTCCGAGTTCATGATCTCTGGCTTGCCGAACCGGCGGATCGCCTCGTTCATTGCCTCAAGACATGGTGCGGTTTCCA
>Ga0189284_100250_pt1 | contig 49903 bp, 50 predicted proteins | sample N32C7minimetaG_FD_130314 | JGI IMG/M metagenome (GOLD analysis project Ga0189284, IMG submission 130314) | Marine microbial communities from the Costa Rica Dome - N32 C7 mini metaG | ecosystem: Environmental > Aquatic > Marine > Oceanic > Photic zone | place: Costa Rica: the Eastern Pacific...
AAATCTCTGCGAAGCGATATACCGGCGCCCATGGCAAACTCCCTGTTTGCCAAAGGTGAATCATGATTTGCCCCAAACAGGAAAGCACAAATATGAGTCACATATTCATGCGCTTGGTATTAGCTGTAATCACCTTGTTCCGGCCCGCGCCTTTGGCTTCGTAAAGCGCGTCATCAGCATCTTTGAACAACAGATCAATGGCATCAGCGCCGGTCGCCTTGCATGCTGGATTGGGCCCTTCCATGGTGGCTACCCCAAAACTCGCGGTCAACGAGAAGCTCGTGCCACCTTCTTTGATAGTTATCTCAGAGAGTGTTTTGCGCAGACGGTCCGCCAAACCAGAGGCATTTTTAGAATTTGTCCGCGGCATCAGAAGACTGAATTCTTCGCCGCCCCACCGGCACACGACATCGCTTTGGCGGAGACTGTTTTCTAGAGTACGCGCGACAACTCGCAGCGCTTCGTCACCGGCAGCATGTCCGTAGGTATCGTTGATGGACTTGAAATGATCAATGTCCAAAAGCGCAACACTCAGCGGTGCTTCTGTCCGGCTGCGCGCTTTCAGTTCGTGATTGCAGAGTTCCAGAAAATGGCCGCGATTGAAAACCTGCGTGAGGCCGTCCGTAATCGCCTGCATGCGGAATTGCTCTGCGAGTTCCGCACGGGCTTTGACTTCGCCTTCCAAGCGTTCCTTGACCGCGATCAGCTCCTCCTGCATCCGGTCGCAGAGACGTACCATCCGCTTCTGGTCCTTGACTGCCCGTTTGTAGGCAGTCGTCAGCGTTTTAATAAGGTCAGTCGTTTCCTCCAGGCCGTCAAGGATCGTGCTGGCATGTTCCAGCACGCGGTCTTCGCTGTCGAAGAGCGTGAAATCTGAATCGGCTTTTCTGGAGGTCTCGGTCATGCGTCCTCGGTTTCCGGCTTCAAGTTGAATGTGGCATGTTCGAAGTCTTCCGCAAAGTCCTCGCCCATCTCCTCCATCATGTCGTCTTCTGGATCAAAGTACCAGTTGATGGTGATGGTCTTGCCGTCTTCAGCAGCCTCTTCCAACATCTGAAAGAGGTTCATGACGGCTTTGGCGCTCGAAGAATTGAAATAGATGAACCGCATGTCGACCGTCAGCGCTTGTCCTTCAGAGGCAGCAACGTGTTCGGCGACGGCCTGGAACACCGGACCGAAGAAAGCGCTTGCATCTTCCGGGTAACTTTCCCCGGACATGGACAGCGTGCCGTTTGCAGCATCCAGATGGACTTCCGGGGAGCGGGAGGTTGCTTCGATCTTAAGAGACGTATCTGTCATTTTGTTCTCGTTCTCTCTCTAGATGAATGCTTTGAGCACGAAGAATTTGCGATTGCCTTCGATTACATGGAAATCGAATTCCAGCGGCTGGGTGGCCCGCCGTGCGATCTCCAGAAGGCCGATAGACCCGCCTTCGCTTTGCTCTTCCGGTTCTTCGCGCAGCTTTGTCCGATAGTGCTTGCGCAAAGTCACTTCGTCCATGCTGGCAATTTCTTCAAGACGGCTCCGCAATTGTTTGGCCTCGGAGCCGGGCACAGGGTTGCCGCAAATCACGAAAAACCGCTCATGTTCATGGCCGAAAGCAACGACGCCGCCGGAAAGACGGTCAGCTTTGGTTTCTGACAGAAATTCCTGCTCATCAGAATACCGAATGATGTTTTGGACCTGCTCCACAAAGACAGAAAAGACCCGTTTGGCCACTTTGCTTTCGGCGTTCCTCAACTCCATTTGCTGCTTGACGGAATTGCCGAGCGATTCAAGAAGATGCTCTGAAAGATAGCCGGAGTATGCAAACAGCATTTTCCGGTCGCTGAGTTCCCGTTTGAATGAATACATGTCGTTTGCGAGCACTTCGGCCTCCTACTCAGCTGCCTGCTTGTGCGCTGGATTGTTTGAACGTGGCGTCACTGCCAGAACCGTGTAGTCGTCCCGTGCAGGCTCTGAGCCGCGATAGTCTTCCAGGACAGATTTCAACTTTGAAAGTTGCGTTTCAAGGTCTGCGTAGGCATTGGCCTCCAGGACCTCGAACAAGCGTTTCCGGCCAAAGGCGCGTTTGCGTTCGCCGCCAATGTGATCGGTTGCTCCGTCCGTCGCCAGATAGAAGGTTTCGTCTTCTTCGACGTCCAAATGATGCACCTTGAAGCTTTCCGGGTGGCGGAGGCTGTGATAACCGAGACGGTGCCGGTCTGCCGGGATCCGCTTGATGCCGTCCGAGGATCGGACGTAGAGCGGAATGCCAGCCCCGATGAAGGTGAGGGTGTTTTCGGCGGGGTCATAGATTGCCAAGGCGGCTTCAAAGCCATCATCGGACGTTTGGTTATCGTTCCCCGCATCCGAAGGCCGATCTTGACCGAGGCGTTGACGGACACCCCGATCGAGATCCAACATCAATCGCTCTGGGTCTGCGAGTTCTCCAAGGTCCAGGAGTTTTTTCAACTCTGAAGAGACGACCATGGTCAAAAGCGCGCCGGGAACACCGTGCCCGGTACATTCGGCAACGAAAAACACTGTTTTGCCATCGACTTCCGAAGACCAAACGAAGTCGCCGCTGACCACCTGCAGAGGCTCCCACAGCATCGCAGCATCCTTGACCGATGTGCGCATGTCCGTGACATCGGCAAGCACACCTTGTTGGATCTTGCGCGCGTAGTGGATGCTTTCCAGGAGCTGCTCATTGGCCTCTTTCAGCTCGATCCCGCGCTTTTCCGAGATGCCCAGCGTCTTATGAAGTTGCGCCATTGTTTCACGTATTTTGCGGGCCATCGGTTGGAAGATGAAAACAATTTCCAAAAGGATCAGGAGCAGGGTCAGGGCCCACATTGCCGTGATGAAGCGATCCAGTGAATGAAGAGACTCCTCGCCTTCATCCTGAAACACGCGAACAAGTGTGTTCAGTTTCACCGGCAGTTCCAGGTTGGCCATCCGCACGATTGCGTCGATGTCTTCCTGCTGGGGCGGTTCTGATTGTGCAACAGAAACGGCCCGGTTGATGAAGTCCCGCAGCAAGGGATCAAGCGGATAATTGCCGCCAAAAAACGCGCCCTGGAGAGCCGGCGAGAGATCGCCTGTTGGAACATCTTCAGCAGCGCCGACATGGCAGCTGATGCCCTCGCCAAGTGCCTTCTTGATCCGGTCGATATCCGTTGAAAGAAGTGCGGTGTGCGCGCGCATCATTTGGTCAGCGCAACCGATCAACATGAAACTTGGGCTGGCTCCGTTGACACGCTCGAACCGGCTCATGTCTTGAGCGACCATCGCGATGCGCTGGCTGAGCATGCGCTGCCGGCCTGCCAAGTTCACTTCGGCGCCGATGCGATGCTGGTCAGCAAGAAATCTTGTATCTGCAACCCAGATAGCAGTCACTGCAAAAGCGATGAGACCCAACCCGAGGCTATACGCCATGGTGGGCAGGTTCTGCTTGTCTTTGAGCCAGTGAAGTATTTTCATTTCCCTGGGTCCGATACAAATTACTAAGTTGATCCCCTAGCCCGAATTAGTTTTCATATTCGTTTGGAAACAATTAAAGGGCGTGGATCGGACCTGGATAATTTTAGAGAAAATCTGTTCTACTAGATAAATACATCAAGGGAGTCTATAAACTAAGATATTCCCTTAGGAGAAGTGCGGGTTGCGTTGGAAACCAAACCATGCCGGTTTCAAGAAGCCCTGCGTCGCTGTTGCTCTTGGTTCCACCCCAAGGCTGTGTTACTCCCACGCCACACAGCGGTGAGAGGACACCGGATCTGCAAAGAAACCGGCCTGCGAAACTGCGCTACGACACAGACACAACACAATAAGGATGGTGCTATGTCTTTGATGGAATCCTCCGATCAGTCCGTTCAGTCGGATTTCTTCACCCGCGGTCTTGCTGAGGCAGATCCGGAACTTTTCGGCACCATCGAAAAGGAACTCGGCCGCCAGCAGCATGAGATTGAGCTGATCGCGTCTGAGAACATCGTGTCACGGGCCGTGCTTGAAGCGCAGGGCTCTGTGCTCACCAACAAATACGCGGAGGGCTATCCGGGCCGGCGTTATTATGGCGGCTGTGAATTCGTCGACATGGCGGAAAATCTGGCCATCGATCGCGCAAAGAAGCTCTTTGGCTGTGGCTTTGCCAACGTTCAGCCGAACTCGGGCAGCCAGGCGAACCAGGCGGTCTTCCTTGCGCTGATCAAGCCGGGCGACACCATCCTCGGCATGAGCCTGGATGCGGGTGGTCACCTGACCCACGGCGCCAAGCCGAACCTCTCCGGCAAGTGGTTCAACGCTGTTCAGTACGGCCTGAACGTTGAAACAGGTCTGATCGACTATGATGCAATGGCTGCTTTGGCACGCGAAACCAAGCCGGCCTTGATCATCGCCGGTGGGTCTGCTTACTCGCGTCAGATCGATTTTGCCAAGTTCCGCGAAGTCGCGGATGAGGTCGGCGCGTACCTGATGGTCGACATGGCGCACTTTTCTGGTCTGGTCGCGGCTGGCGAGCATCCGAGCCCGTTCCCATATGCCGATGTTGCCACCACCACGACCCACAAGACCCTGCGCGGTCCGCGTGGCGGCATGGTGCTGACCGACAAGGAAGAGATTTCCAAGAAGATCAATTCCGCGGTTTTCCCGGGTCTCCAAGGCGGTCCGCTGATGCACGTAATCGCCGCAAAGGCTGTGGCGTTTGGCGAAGCGCTGACGGACGACTTTAAAAGCTACATCCGTGCAGTTCGTGAAAACGCTCAGGTTCTGGCGGAGACCCTGCGTGAAGGCGGTATGGATATCGTCTCCGATGGCACCGACACGCACCTGATGCTGGTGGACCTTCGTCCGAAAATGCTGACCGGCCGCGATGCAGAGAAGTCTCTCGGCCTTGCGAACATCACCTGTAACAAGAACGGCGTTCCGAACGACCCTCAAAAGCCGATGATCACCTCTGGTGTGCGCCTCGGTACGCCTGCGGCGACGACACGCGGCTTCGGGGTTGCGGAATTCCGCGAAGTTGGCCTGTTGATCACGGAAGTGTTGGACGGTTTGAAGGCCGCAAACAGTGAAGATGGCAACGCGGCAGTTGAAGCTGCAGTCAAAGCCAAGGTAGAAGCACTGACAGCGCGGTTTCCGATTTACGGGTAATGACCGGCTCGTTCAGGAGCTTTGACATATGAAATGTCCGTTTTGCGGCGGCGAGGAAACCCAGGTTAAGGATTCCCGCCCCACCGAGGACAACACAGCCATTCGCCGCCGCAGGATCTGCAATACCTGCGGTGGCCGCTATACGACATTTGAACGTGTACAGCTGCGTGAGTTGATGGTGCTGAAGCGATCTGGCCGGCGGGTTCCGTTCGATCGCGAAAAGCTGATGCGGTCCGTTCAGATCGCAGTGCGCAAGCGCCCGGTCGACCCAGAGCGGATCGAGCGCATGGTGAGCGGCATCGTACGGCAGCTGGAAAGTTCCGGCGAAAGCGAAATTACCGCTGAAACCATTGGCAACCATGTCATGGAAGGCCTCAAGGGGGTTGATGATGTGGCCTACGTCCGCTTTGCATCCGTTTACAAGAATTTCCGTGAGGCCAAGGATTTCGAAGCTCTTCTCGATGAGCTGAGCGATCCTGTGACGCCGGTCTCCGACAAAGACTGATTTCCGGCACGCTTATGTCTTTAATTACAGAAACCGACAACCGGTTCATGGCGGCCGCCGAACGGCTGGCCCGGCGGGGGCTTGGCCGGGTTTGGCCGAACCCGGCTGTCGCTGCCATGATTGTTCAGGAAAACTCTGAAGGTGTTCCGGTGCTCGTGGGCCGCGGTGTTACCTCCCGGCCCGGAATGGCGCACGCGGAAGTCAACGCCCTTAACCAGGCCGGTGAATTGGCCAAGGGCGCAACGTGTTACGTCACCCTGGAGCCTTGTTCGCACTACGGACGAACCCCGCCCTGTTCACTGGCGCTTATCAAGGCTGGCGTGTCCCGCGTTGTTGTCGGAATGCTGGACCCGAACCCGCGTGTCTCCGGGCGGGGTGTTGGCATGCTTCAAGATGCTGGCATTGAGGTGGTCACAGGCGTTCGGGAACGGGCCTTCAAAGATCTCTACCGAGGTTTCACCTACCGGCAGCGCCGGCACCGGCCGTCCGTTTTTTTAAAGCTCGCGGTTTCAAAAGACGGCTTCATTGGCCGGGAAGGGGAAGGCCAGATCAAGATATCCGGCCCGATCTCCATGCGCATGGTCCATGGGTTTCGGGCCGCATCAGATGCCATCCTGGTTGGCATCGGCACGGCGCTGGCAGATGATCCCCAACTGACCTGTCGATTGCCTGGGCTATATTCCCGCTCGCCGGTTCGGGTGGTGGTCGACCGCCAAGCCCGGCTTCCGCTCAATTCCAAGCTTGTCCGGACCTGTGTGGACGTCCCTGTTTGGCTGATATGCGGGAACGGCGCGGATGCCGATCAGGTCAATGCGCTGGCTGCGGCCGGTGTGAATATCATCCGCGTACCGGCCACACCTTCCGGCATCGACCCGGATGTGATCTTGAGCGCTCTTGCGACGCGCGGTGTAACCCGGGTGATGGTGGAGGGCGGCGCGCGGCTTGCCTCCTCTTTCCTGGCCGCCGGGCTGGTGGACGATCTTTGTGTTGTCACCGGAAATATTGAGATTGGCGAAGGCGGTATACCTGCCTTGCACGACCTTCAACTTGCAAATGTCCTGACTGACCCCCAATTTGCCCGCATCGGAGACGGGTATCTTGGGGTCGACCGATATACTTACCTCAGAAAGAGTGGAGCCTGACATGTTCACCGGTATTGTGACCGACCTCGGCGAGATTCAGTCCGCGTTGGACATTCCGGCAGGCAAGCGGACCCGCATCAAGACCGTGTATGACACGGACAGTTTCGATATCGGAGCGTCCATTTCCTGTGACGGCGTTTGTCACACGGTGACAGCCAAGGAGAACAGTTCAGGCGGTAACTGGTTCGAGGTTGAATCTGCCGCCGAGACTCTGGCGTTGACGAATGTCTCCGATTGGAAAGAGGGGCAAAAGCTCAATCTGGAGCGCTCGCTGACCATGGGGGCAGAGCTCGGCGGTCACCTGGTTCTCGGCCACGTTGATGGTGTTGCCGAAATCACCAAGCGCGAAGATCATCCAGACAGCGTCTATTTCCAGTTCCGTGCACCGCAGGATGTCGCCAAGTTCATCGCCAAAAAAGGATCCGTGGCACTCAATGGTACATCGCTGACCGTCAATGAGGTCGACGGGCTTTTGTTTTCCGTCTTCCTGATCCCGCACACACTGGAAGTGACCAACTGGTCAGAGAGCAAGGCCGGGGACCTCGTCAATCTGGAAGTGGATATGATGGCGCGCTATGCGGCACGTCTTGCGGAATTCACCAAGACCGGGTAGGGGACGGTCCCAACACTTTCAAGCAGATCTGAAGCCTGGACCCGAGCACATCGGATCGGCGGAACCAGATGGCAGCTATGCCGTCCGGTCTTAACGGTCTTGCAGGATTGACACTGGACAAACCGGGGCAGACGTGGTTCCTGTCGCGGCCTTACAAAGGATCAAGCTATGAGCGCTGCACCAAAACTCTTGATCATTGAAGCCCGCTTCTATGACGACCTCGCCGATTCCCTCGCCGCAGGCGCTATCGCAACGCTAGAAGCGGCGGGTGCGACTTATGAGCGTGTGGCCGTCCCTGGTGTTCTGGAGATCCCGGCCGCGTTGTCGATGGCGATGACGGCCATTGAGAACGAGGGTGCACTCTACGATGGCTTTGTCCTGCTTGGTGTCGTGATCCGCGGAGAGACCACGCATTACGACATCGTGGCAAATGAATCCAACCGCGTGATCATGGATTTGATCGTCGATGCGGATCTTGCTGTCGGAAATGGTATTCTGACAGTCGAAAACAACGAACAAGCGTGGGCCCGCGCAAAAGTTGGCGACAAGAACAAGGGCGGAGCAGCAGCTCAGGCAGCCCTTGACATGATCGCCCTGCGCGAGCGCTTCGGAGTATAAGAAAAATGACCGGAAAGGCCGACCCGGACAAACCGGCACGACAAAAAAGCGACAATGCAAGCCGCCCCGCCAACAAGCGTGGCGTTGCCCGTCTGGCAGCCGTTCAGGCTCTGTATCAAATGGATATCGGCGGCGCACCGCTGACCAATGTTGTCAGTGAATACACGGCGTTTCGTTTGGGCAAGGAAATCGACGGCGAACAGTACCGCGACGCCGACGAGCAATGGTTCAAGCATATACTTGCAGGCGTTGTTGCGGATCAGAAGTTCCTGGATCCCTACATCCATACCGCCTTGAAGGAAGACTGGCCGCTCAAGCGGATTGACAGCCTGCTTCGGGCCATCTTGCGCGCTGGCGGCTATGAGCTTCTGCGGCGCCGGGATGTGCCGGCCAAAGTGATCATCTCCGAATATATCGATGTTGCAAAAGCGTTCTTCGATGATGATGAACCGGGGCTGGTCAACGGTGTATTGGACCGGTTGGCCCACGAGCTGCGAAGCCCGGAATTCGACGTCAAGGACGCGGACGGACAGGCCTGAACATGGCCGCCGACCGGCCCGGAGAGTTTGAACTGATCAAGCGGTTTTTTGCGCCCTTGGCAAAAGATCCCGGCAGTCTTGGTTTGACGGACGATGCTGCGGTTCTCAAGCCCCGGCAAGGGTTTGATCTTGTACTTACCAAAGACGTTTTGGCCGCTGATGTGCACTTCTTTGCCGAAGATGCACCAGAGGCCATCGCAGCAAAGTCTCTGCGAGTTAATCTTTCCGATCTGGCTGCAAAGGGAGCCACACCGCGCGGCTATCTTCTCGGCATTGCGCTGCCCAAAGGCTGGACGGCGGATTGGCTCGAGCGCTTTTGCAAGGGATTGGCTGCCGATCAGGCCGCTTACGATATTCAACTCCTTGGCGGTGATACCATACGATCTTCCAATGGCTTGCAGGTATCTATTACCGCAATAGGTGAAGTCCCAAGCGGACTAGCCATCCGCCGCTGCGGTGCCAAAGCCGGTGATATCTTGTTTACAACGGGCACGGTCGGCGATGCCGCCGCGGGACTGAAGGCACGGCTCGACAGAGGTTTTGCAGCCGCAACCACTCTTGCAGCAAGTGACGAGGCGCACATCCTCGATCGCTATCTGCTGCCGCGGCCGCGCACCCGTTTGGCGCCGTTGATTGTCAAATACGCGAACGCGTCCATGGACATTTCTGACGGTCTCTTGTCGGACGCTGGCCATATGGCTTCTGCAAGCTCTTCGGCGATCCAGATCAATCTGGAAACTGTGCCGTTGTCACCTGCGCTGACCCATCTGAAGATCGCGGCTCCGGACGTCTTTTTCCCATGTCTAAATGGCGGCGACGACTACGAGATTCTGGTTTCAGTTCCTGAAGCCGTCTCGCACGCCTTTTCGGCGGAAGCTTCACAGCTCGGGTGCCCAGTGACTGCCGTCGGCAAGGTCGTGGAGGGCGAGGGCAAAGTTGATCTGCTCGACAACGGTGTTCCCGTATCTGCCGATCTTCAGAATGGTTTCAGGCACTTCTAAGAGGGCCTGCTTCAACTTGATCGAAACAGCAGCCGCGGCGCTTTGCGAACGCCTGCAAGCGTGATAGGCAAGGTGTCTTTCCCACGCCGAGAGCGATCACGCCCTGAGGCTTTGTCCCGTTTGAGATCCTGATTGATGACTGCTGTTGCGCAAGACGCCTTTGTCGACGACCGTTTGGCTAAAAGAAATGCCGTTCTTCTTGCTCTGGCCCAGGCGCTAGGAGGGGCATCCGCCTCCATCGTAATCACGACGGGATCGTTGGTCGGGTACATGATGCTCGACGAAGACAAGGCGCTGGCGACTGTACCTGTGTCCGCAATGGTTCTCGGAACCGCATTCGGCACGATTCCCGCCGGGATCATCATGCGGCGCTTCGGCCGCCGGGCCGGATTTATGGGTTCTGCATTGGTGGGTGTCGCCTCTGGTCTGCTTGCCGCCTACGCGGTACTGCTGAACCACTTTCTGCTGTTTTCCTTTGCATGCGGTTTGGGCGGTTTCGCAGGAGCTTTCGTCCAGCAATACAGATTTGCCGCCGCCGATACAGCGAGCGATGCTTTCAAACCCAAGGCGATCTCGTGGGTCTTGGCCGGTGGGGTTCTTGCCGGTGTTGTCGGACCTCAAACCGTTATCGCCACCAAGGACATGTTTGCGCCGATCCTGTTTGCCGGAACCTATTTCGCACAGGCCGGCCTCGCCTTGATCGCCATGTGTTTGCTGGCCTTTATCAAGATCCCGAAGCCGCCGCGTCAAAGCCACAAGCAGGCCGGTGGACGGCCACTTGGACAAATCATGAAACAGCCACGCTTCATCGTGGCGGCTGCATGTGGCATTTGCTCCTACGCTTTGATGAGCCTTGTCATGACCGCAACACCGCTAGCCATGATCGGCTGCGGATTGAGTGAAACGGATGCAGCACTTGGCATTCAGTGGCATGTTTTGGCCATGTTCGGTCCAAGCTTCTTCACCGGCAGCCTGATTGCGAGGTTTGGCAAGGAGCGCATCGTCTCGATCGGTCTGGCGCTTCTGGCCGGCTGCGCCGTCGTTGCTCTCATGGGGCTGGAACTTGCCCATTTCTGGACGGCGTTAATCCTCCTCGGCCTCGGCTGGAATTTCGGCTTCATCGGTGCAACGGCAATGCTGACCGATACCTATCGTCCGGAAGAGCGCAATCTCGTTCAGGCCGTCAATGATTTCCTCGTCTTTGGATTCGTTGCTGCCGCGTCCTTCTCGTCCGGAGCGCTTCTCAACGCGTTCGGCTGGGCGACGGTCAACATCCTTGTGTTCCCGTTCGTTGTGTTGTGCATCGGTTTGTTGATCTGGCTCACCTTGGCAGAAAGAAAAGCCGTTACAACTGCTTAAAGTCTCTGCACAAATTCACTTCGCCGCTGCAGCATAATTGCTGCGCTGCGCAAGTTTATGACGCAACGGCACGTGGAAATAATACAATCGAAGTGCTTGACGCCCCGCGCTGCTTTGCTGCTATCGTGCAGTTGCTTCACGCTGGGGAATTCAGGTGTGAGGTGATCTGGCGGGTAAAACCACAACAACATCGCCCGCCACAGCCTTGGGAGGAAGCATGATCGAGCTTGTCGTCATCATTATTTGTGGCCTCTTGTCCATCGCGTATGGCGCATGGGCAATTCAGTCCGTTATGGCAGCGGACGCGGGGAATGCCCGCATGCAGGAGATTGCCGGAGCGATCCAGGAGGGGGCCAGCGCATATCTCAATCGTCAATACACAACGATTGCCATTGTCGGTGCTGTTGTTTTTGTTCTTGCATGGATCCTGCTTTCCGGACCTGCTGCAATCGGTTTCCTCATCGGGGCCGTGTTATCCGGGGCCGCCGGATACATCGGTATGATGGTGTCTGTCCGGGCCAATGTGCGCACCGCCCAGGCCGCAAGCCAAAGCCTGGGTGCGGGACTGGAAGTTGCTTTCAAGGCCGGTGCTGTCACCGGCCTTTTGGTTGCCGGCCTCGCGCTTTTGGGCGTCGCCGTCTACTACATGATCCTCACCGGTCCGATGGGCTACGCGGCGAGTGACCGTGTGGTAATCGACGCGCTGGTGGCGCTTGGCTTCGGTGCATCCCTGATTTCGATCTTCGCCCGTCTCGGCGGTGGTATCTTCACCAAGGGTGCTGATGTCGGCGGCGATCTTGTCGGCAAGGTTGAAGCTGGTATTCCGGAGGATGATCCGCGCAACCCGGCGACCATTGCGGACAACGTCGGCGACAACGTGGGTGACTGTGCGGGCATGGCGGCCGACTTGTTCGAAACCTATGCTGTGACCGTGGTTGCAACGATGGTTCTGGCGTCGATCTTCTTCACTGGTGCGCAGGCAACCGAGTTGATGCTGTTGCCGCTCCTGATCGGAGCAAGCTGCGTGGTCACGTCCATCATGGGAACGTTCTTCGTCAAACTCGGCGAAAACAACTCCATCATGGGTGCGCTCTACAAGGGCTTTATCGCCACCGCCGTTTTGTCTGCGGTTGCCTTGGCCATCATCATCTTCGGCTGGCTGGGCGCAGGGACCGAGTATACGACCTCCGGCGGTGCAAGCTTCACAGGGTTCGATCTCTTCATCTGCGGCGTGATCGGTTTGATTGTGACCGGCCTGATCATCTGGGTGACGGAGTACTACACCGGTACAGACTACCGGCCGGTGAAGTCCATCGCGCAGGCCTCTGTAACCGGACACGGAACAAACGTGATCCAGGGTCTTGCGGTCTCCCTCGAGGCAACAGCGCTTCCGGCAATCATCATCATCGTTGGCATTCTGTCGACGTATGCCTTTGCCGGGCTCTTCGGCATCGCAATCGCGGTGACGACGATGCTTGCGCTTGCCGGGATGGTCGTCGCGCTCGATGCATTCGGCCCGGTGACCGACAATGCCGGCGGTATTGCTGAAATGGCGGATCTACCGGCAGAAGTCCGGACCACAACAGATGCGCTCGATGCGGTCGGTAACACTACGAAAGCTGTGACCAAGGGCTATGCAATCGGGTCTGCCGGTCTTGGTGCCCTGGTGCTGTTTGCTGCCTACACGGAGGATCTGAAGTTCTTCAGCGCCAATGCGCAGGAAGGGTCGATTTTCTACGGCATCTCCGTGGACACCTTGTTCTCCTTGTCCAATCCATATGTTGTTGCCGGTCTGTTGTTTGGTGGATTGCTGCCTTATCTATTCGGTGGCATTTCGATGACGGCAGTTGGCCGGGCCGCAGGGGCTGTGGTGGAGGAAGTCCGCCGCCAGTTCAAGGAAAAGCCGGGCATCATGCAAGGCACGGAACGGCCGGACTATGGCCGGGCGGTTGACATGCTGACAAAGGCGGCGATCAAGGAAATGATCATTCCGTCGCTGCTGCCGGTTCTCTCGCCAATTGTCGTGTTTTTCGTGGTGCGCGCGGTGGCAACACCTGCGGATGCTTTTGCTGCACTCGGTGCGATGCTGCTTGGTGTGATCGTCACCGGTCTCTTCGTGGCGATTTCCATGACCGCCGGCGGCGGGGCATGGGACAACGCCAAGAAGTCCTTTGAGGACGGTTTCACCGATAAAGACGGTGTGACGCACCAGAAGGGCGGCGAAGCGCACAAGGCGTCTGTCACTGGTGATACCGTGGGGGATCCCTACAAGGATACTGCCGGGCCTGCGGTGAACCCGATGATTAAGATCACCAACATCGTGGCGCTCCTGCTTCTTGCGGTTCTGGCGCACTGATCGGCGTTAAAGCCAAAATACAGAAAAGCCCCGGTCATTCGACCGGGGCTTTTTTCATTATCCAAAAGGTAAACGGATTATAGACCCAGGCCCGGGTTTGCCGCGCCCTTGAGGATCTGGCTCAGGAAGCCGTAGTCTGCGCCGCCGGTGCGGGTTGTCCGGGTCACAATGTCGACGATCTTGCCGTCTTCAAGGGTGTAGTTGCCCATGTCCTTCACAAAACCATCTTCATCGAAGTAAACGGCAACAACCCGCTGTTCGACGATGTCGGGCGCCAAAAAGGCTGTCGTCGCAGTTTTTTGCGAGATGTAGTAGTACGCATCGCCGTCAAGACTTGACCTGGTCGACGGCGAACCCAAAACAAGTTCTACCTGTTCGCGGCTTGAGCCTACTTGAACCTGGCTCATCATGTTGGACGTGATGACATGGCCGTGCGTATAGGTAGATGTGAAACAGCCACCAAGGGGCAGAGTTGCCATCAAGGGAAGTAACAGGGCGCAAGCCTTGAAGTTCATCTATGAAGTCCCGTAATGCCAGATCAGTCCGGCTGTATGTCAATTTCGTTGCTTGGCAAAGTCACTATCGTGGGATAGGGCACAAGGCAACACCTGAATTCTAAGGAGACCGCCATGATCCTCGGCTTGTTCCGCCGCAGATCTCGTGACGCCGAACACAAAACCTACTGTGAAATCGTGGCTCAAGCACGGCAGCCCGTTTTTTACACGGATTTTCTTGTCCCCGACACAATAGATGGGCGTTTCGACCTCATCGTATTGCACGCTGTCCTTTATTTTAAGCGCATGCAGGGTGAAGGCAAGAAGGTCGCCGAGTTCACACAGGATGTCTTTGATCTCTTTTTTCAGGACATGGATGCGTCCTTGCGCGAAATGGGTGTAAGCGATACACGCGTTCCCAAGAAAGTCCGGAAGATGGGCGAGGCATTTTTTGGCAGAGCTGACGCTTATATGTCCGCCGTTGAAGCCGGAAACGCTGAGGATCTTGCGCTGGCCCTTGGCCGCAACATCTACACGGACAAAGAAGAGCCGATTGCTCAGGAACGTCTTGCCCGCTATGTCATCGCTGCCGCGGCGGAGCTGGCGGGGCAAGATGTGCAGGACCTTTTGAACGGTAACATCAGCTGGCCGGACCCTGCACCGTTCCTGTCGGAAAAATGAACAAAAAAGACGAGCCTCAAAAGACATGGCCAATGAAACCTTTCCTTACAGCCATAAGGTAAACGCGGCGCGGGTCGTGGATAAGGATGAGACAATAACAGTGACGGCAAACGAGGGGGAACGGGCTGCGATTGCAAAAGCCTACGACCTCGATGGCGTGAAAAGCCTTGTCGCAGATCTTGTTCTAAAGCCGTACCGGAAAGCCGGACTGCGGGTTGCTGGACATATCACGGCTGAACTGGAGCAGACCTGCGTTGTGTCTTTGGAGCCGTTCGTTCAGGAACTGGAACTCGACATCGACAGGACGTTTGAGCCGCATTCAAGCAGGCCACGGAAAATCCGCGATCTCAATGAGGACGGTGAAATCGAGATCGATCTTGAATCTTTGGATCCGCCCGATGTCATAACGGACGGCGTGCTCGACCTAGGCAACGTCATTTGCGAAGAACTGGCGCTTGCGCTTGATCCGTTTCCGCGCAAACCCGGTGTCGAGTTTGAGGGCAGCGGCGAGGAAGATGCTGATCCTGCAGAGCCTGTTGAGGAAACCGGCAAACCCTCTCCATTCGCCGCGCTCAGCGCTTTGAAAGAACCGCCGCAGAAATAAAGCCGAACGGGATGTGCCTGCGATTACCGGCGCGTAAGCGGGCGGTTTTTCGTGAAAGCTGCCATGCATGGGCAGGAAAACGGTTGTCACCTCAGCCAAAACCTTTATGTTCGCGCCCGGTTCAAGACCCCTTTGGGACCGGGTCAACATCTGTGACAGCGAGGCAATCTCCGCCTTGCCGGTAAACGTTTAAAGACTTTATAAATGGCGAAAACGATTCCGATTTCACTTGATGTCATGGGAGGCGACCACGGAGCCGAGGTCGTGATCCCTGGCGCTGAAATTGCGCTTGTCCGGCATCCAGATATCCGGTTTCTGCTGTATGGCAATGAAAACGTCGTCCGTCCGCTTCTCGACAAATATCCGCGCGTGCGCGATGCATCTGTTTTTCATCACTGCGAAGTCTCCATCGCCATGGACACCAAGCCCAGTCAGGCGCTGCGCCAGGGGCGGTGGAAGTCCAGCATGTGGAAGTCCATCGAGGCTGTGAAAACCGGCGATGCCGCCGTATCCGTTTCCGCTGGCAACACCGGCGCGTTGATGGCCATGTCCAAGTTCTGCTTGCGGACAATGGCCAACATCGAGCGTCCGGCAATCGCAGCCATTTGGCCAACATTGCGCGGCGAATCCGTTGTGCTTGATGTCGGCGCAACCATCGGTGCAGATGCTCAGCAGTTGATTGATTTTGCCATCTTGGGTGGAGCCATGGCGCGAGCGCTGTTCGGCATTCAAAAACCCACTGTTGGCCTCCTGAACATCGGCGTCGAAGAGGTCAAGGGCCTGGAAGAGGTACGAACGGCGGGGCGCCTGCTGCGCGAGACGCCTTTGCGCTCGTTGCAATACTCCGGCTTCGTCGAAGGCAATGACCTCGGCGCTGGCACGGTCGATGTGGTTGTCACCGAAGGTTTTGCCGGCAATATCGCGCTGAAGACGGCAGAAGGAACAGCCAAACAAATCGGCAGTTACCTGCGCTCTTCCATGAACCGCACTTTCATGTCGAAACTCGGCTACCTATTTGCCAAGGGCGCTTTTGACCTGCTGCGCGAGAAAATGGACCCGCGCAAGGTCAATGGCGGTGTGTTCCTCGGCCTTAACGGCATTGTCATCAAGAGCCACGGTGGAACGGATGCGGAAGGGTTCGCATCGGCCATCGATCTGGCTTACGACATGGTAAAAAACGAACTGACGCACAAGATCGCGCAAGATCTTGTGCATTACCATCGCGGGCGCTTCGCTGAAGCGGCGCCGACATCGGAAGGTGATTTGTGAGCGTTATCCGTTCAATCGTTACTGGTACCGGAAGTTATTTGCCGGAAAAAATCCTGACCAACAGCGATCTGGCCAAGATGGTCGACACTTCGGACGATTGGATCGTTCAGCGCACTGGCATTCAGCAGCGCCATGTTGCTGCTGAGGGGCAGGTGACTTCGGATCTCGCAGTCGAAGCCGCCTTGCGTGCCCTGGAAAGCGCTGGGCGGAAAGCCGACGACATTGATACGATCATCCTGGCGACAGCTACACCGGACAACACGTTTCCGGCGACTTCCGTTTCCGTGCAGGCCCGGCTCGGAATAAACCACGGCTTTGCATTCGACGTCCACGCAGTTTGCTCTGGCTTCGTCTATGCGCTCACGACAGCAGACGCCTATATCCGTGCGGGAATGTCAAAACGCTGCCTCGTGATTGGCGCAGAGACCTTTTCCCGAATTCTGGATTGGAACGACCGGACCACGTGTGTCTTGTTCGGTGACGGCGCTGGCGCTGTGGTTGTCGAAGCGTCAGAAGGCGAAGGCAATACGGCCGACAGAGGTGTTCTCACGTCGCATTTGCGCTCAGATGGCCGTCATAAGGACAAGCTCTTTGTTGATGGCGGGCCGTCTTCGACCCAGACGGTTGGCTATCTACGAATGGAAGGCAAGGAAGTCTTCAAACATGCCGTCGGCATGATCACAGATGTGATTGAAGATGCATACTCCGCCACTGGCCTGACGTCCGAGGATCTGACCTGGTTTATTCCACACCAGGCCAACAAACGCATCATCGACGCCAGTGCGAAGAAGCTGAAGATCGCTCCGGAGAAGGTCGTGACCACCGTTCAGATGCACGGAAATACGTCCGCAGCCTCTATTCCTCTGGCGCTGGATCTAGCCGTTCGGGACGGACGTGTCAAAAAAGACGATCTCATCATGCTTGAAGCGATGGGCGGTGGATTTACATGGGGCTCTGTGCTTTTGCGCTGGTAAGTATTTCTGACAGTGTAGGCAACAAATCGCAGTCCGATTAAGAGTTCCTGTTGACCGGGTCCCCTTGAGGCAATACCGTGATAGCCTGCTGCAGAGTTTCTGTGTAAAATCAGCCAGATCAATGGCGTCCTGAGGAGGGGTTATGGGCAACCGGACTATTACCCGAGCGGATCTGTGTGAAGCCGTTTATCAGAAGGTGGGTCTTTCGCGGACCGAATCTTCGGAATTGGTGGAGCGAGTTCTTTCCGAAATTTCTGACTGTCTCGTGACAGGAGAATCGGTAAAATTGTCTAGCTTCGGGTCGTTCGTCGTCCGTTCCAAAGGGGAGCGCATTGGCCGCAACCCAAAGACAGGCGAAGAAGTTCCGATCTCCCCGCGCCGAGTGATGGTTTTCAAGCCATCAAATGTCTTGAAACAACGGATCAACGACGCCCTGACCGGCAGCTAACGGGTTGCATGAGCTCACAGGACAAAAGCCCAGACGCTTTTCGAACCATCAGCGAAGTCGCTGAGGATCTGGATTTGCCGCAGCACGTGCTGCGTTTCTGGGAAACCCGCTTTTCGCAAATCAAACCGCTGAAACGGGGCGGCGGCCGCCGCTATTACAGGCCCGACGACGTCGAACTCCTGAAGGGAATCCGCCATCTTCTCTATGGCGAAGGCTACACCATCAAGGGCGTGCAACGGATTCTAAAAGAGCAGGGTCCGAAATTCGTGATGCAGATCTGGCGCGAGGATGCGGATCCGCTGATCGCCAGCCAGCAAATAGCTACCGCACCTTCATCCCGGCCAGGCGAAAAGGCGTCCGGCGAGGTGCCCGGTGGGGCACTACCCGCAGGGTCGGTGCCTCATGATGTCATCGACGATGAAGCCGACAAACCTGTTGACGGGCAGGGTGGCAGCGGGTTTGGCATTTTGAGCCGCCTGCGGGGTGAAAAGCCGGAGAGCGCGGCAGCTGGTCCTGCGAAAGCAATTTCGAAAGAAGATATCCGCCGCCTGCAGTCCACGTTGTTCGAGTTGCTTGAGTGCAAATGCACTCTGGACAGGGCGCGCTAACAGCTCCGCTATTTCCTCTTTAAAAACCGCCCAAGAATTCCGCGGCCCTTTGACGGCTGATCGCTGGCGTTTGTCTGTTGTGCCGCAATCGCGATCTGACGGAGCTCATCCATGGTCGAGAGCTTTTTCGGCCCAGCTTCTGATGTCTCAGAAGCCGTCTCATCGCTGACCACGCGTGGTCGTCGGGACTGTGGATCTGGCTCGGAAGTTTCCGGCGAAGATGCGGCTGGCGACCGGCGTATTGGCTTGGCGTAGTTTGCCGCGTCTGCCGCCGCAGCCTCAGACGCTTTCTGGTGTTTTAGTTGTGCGAGGATAGCCGCGTCGATCGGGTCGTCGGGATCAAGAACAACCTCCTCTGCCCCGTCAATGCGTTCGCCTGTCAGGGTACCTTCGGTATTATATTCCTTGTAGACGGTGGGGACAGGATCTCGCTCGACACCAAGGGCCAGATTGTGGACCACTTTCAGCTCAATGCGCGGCGCGCCCCCGTCTTGTTGAGGGTGATGAAATACCTGAATTTTTTCGGTTTCGTCTGAACCGAAAACATCTCCGCTTGGAAACACCTTCCCGCGTTTGAGTGTGAAACCAATGAACGAATAAAGCCGTTCAATAAGGTAACCGGTTGGTAGCTTGGACGGCGCGAACTCCACCGAATAACCAATGATCGACGGAGCCCCTGAGCCGATCACACCAATCAGCTGTTCACCGGTGAGTGGAGACTTTTCGCCATAAAGGTGAGGGTGAACATAAAGAAGAAGTGGGGTGTCTTCGTCCGCTACCAGTTTGAAAGTGTCTGGTGTCATCAGGAACAAACTGGGCATCCAGAAAATGGCAGTTGGAAAAGACGCATTTGCAACGCTGGCCGTGACAGACTTCACAATCGCCATCGCCATATGGCTCTCGCTGCTGTCGGTGAAGGTTGCAACGTTTTCACCGATCTCTTGCAAAGCCCCCTCAGGAAAAGCACCGACTGGGATAAGCCCCTTGTAGACGGAGATTTGTGTATAGGCTGTCGTCGCCTCAATAATGTTAACAGCTTCCGGAAAACTTGACTTCACGGAGAAGCTGTTGAGCGCTGTTTCAAGCTGAGCGCTCGCTTCAAACGGCACTGTTTGCGTCACCAGAATGTGGTAGTTCCCGCAGAGAACCCGGATATCCTTCTCTGTTGATGTTTTGAGAAGTTTACACTCTTCGGCAGGCAGCCCGGCGGCGGCGGCGGCGCGCACGATCATTTCCAGGATGGCGTTACCGGAAAGCGGCTCGTAACGCTCCAATAGCACCTGAGCGTCAATGCTCGGGGTCGGAAAGATCTTCATCTGAAAACACCTTTGGACTGAAATCGCCAAAGGACTTTAGCGATGCACACGTAAAGAAGGACTTATCAATCTACGCGCGCATCGCATCTTGGTGGCTAGAAGCGGACAATTTTACAAGGTCTACTTCATCCCCATGCAGGAGGCATAAAAGGTGGTCGTAGCAGGCCAGTCAGAGAAAAGACCGACAACACCTGCGTCCTGAGCAAGGACATCGACCACTTCATAAACCTTGCCATCGCCGTCGATCGCATCCTTAACCGTCTGGAAATACCAGCCGCCGCCTGTAGTGAGCGGACCGGAGCGCTCCAGCGTCCAGGTGATCAGGTTAAGCCCTGCATCTTTGGCGGCGCGAGCATAGGCGGAGGCAACAATTTCCCCTTCATCCAGCGTCAACAAAACCCAAAGCGGGGGAGCAATGTAGTTGACACCCATTGCCTTAAGCTCGTCCATGGACGGCGAAAAGGTTCTCGGGTCGGACGGGTTCAGGTTGCGGCGGCCATCCAGATAAACAGCCTGCTTGCCAAAATCCGGCTCGTTCTCGATCCAGTACAGAACATCGTCGAGATTGAAGGACTGCGGGAAGACATCAGAGGCTGGTATACCGGCTGCCTTGTATTCGTCGATCAGTTTTTGCGCGTAGTCTTCCTGACTGAACCCGTCAAAGGGCATATCCACCGACGGTGATTTGAGTTCGGGCGTGAATTTGACGCCGAGATCCTTGAACAAGGCAATCGATTCTGCATGGGTCATCAATGTGCCGTTTGTGGCATAGAGGTCTGTGCGCCATCCCGCCGTTCCGTCCATGTAGGCTTCGACAGTCTTTGCACTCCTGTCGGCCGCATCCATTTTGCCGTTCAGGGTCTTGAACTCGGCGAGCGTCAGATCAGAAGCCCGGCATTCTGCTGAGGCTTTTGTGCTGCCATCTGCAGGGCTGAAATCCTTCGTGCATTTACCGGCCATATCCGTCGCCAGAATATTGGTGGTCGTGTGGAGATCGTTCTGTGCGTGCCGGCAGACGAGTTCCTGGTCCTTGGTAAAGGTGACGTCGCACTCCAGGATCCCGGCACCCATCAACGCCGCAGCCTTGTAGCTCTCTGCTGTATGTTCTGGGAACTGCAGTGGCGCGCCACGGTGGCCAATCGAGAAGTCGGTCTTTTTCAGCGGCTGACCGATGCAGGCCTCAAGTTTTTCCTTTAGCGGACCGTTGGCCATCTGGTCGATCAGGTAATAGGGACGGGGGCCGAGCTCGATCGTGTCGGCAATGGCAGGAGCAGACAATACAGCGAGTGCGGCGATCGAAGCTGCTTTGGTAAAGTGCATGGGCGTGAAATTCTCCGTTGCAATTGGCGGCCCGGGTAACCCAGCTGAATGGTAATCAGATTACAGCTTTTGTCAGGAAGGCGACCAGCGAATTTTCAGCGCGTCCGGTCCTCGGACCGACAAGCCGCGTTTGTAGCGGACATCTTCTGCCGCTAGTTCAATCCTGGAAAAGCGGCGTAGCAGCGTTGAGAAGATAATATCCATGTCGAGCCGGGCGAGGTGATTGCCAAGGCAAAAGTGGGCGCCGCGCCCAAAGGCGATATGCCAATTGGGGGACCTGCCCACATCAAAGGCATCTGCGTCTGGAAATTGCTTTGGATCCCGGTTGGCGGAACCATAGAGGACTCCGAACTTCGTGCCGCGTTCGAACCTTTGGCCGCAAACGTCCATCTCCTGTGTCACATAGCGATGGAAAAAGGGGAGGGGGGATTCATAGCGGAACATTTCCTGGACTGCCGTCTTCATCAGGCTTTGATCGTCCCGCAGCCGCTGCATCTGGTCCGGGAACTTCAAAAGCGCATGCATGCCACTGCCCAGAACGTCGATGGTCGATCCGTGCCCGGCCATCAGGATGAGCATGGCGGTTGAAATGAACTCATCCTCGTTCATTTGGCCGGCCCTTTGGGCCTCGATCATAACCGAAATCAGATCGTCTTTCGGAGCAGCTTCGCGTTGTCGCTTCAAATCCGACAGATAATGATAGAATTCGGTTGTGTTGCACTCGGCGAGGTCCTTGCGCTTATCAGACCGGTCGATGTCGAAGTACTGAACGATATTCTCCGACCAGATGCGCAGTTGCGGGCAGTCCGCATCCGGAACCCCTAGAATGCGGCCAATTATATGCCCGGGAATATGGGCAGCGAGATCTTCGATGAAGTCGATTTCCTCGCACTCGGCCAGATAATCAAAGAGGCTATCGACGTAGACCTGAATTTCGTGGCGCAGCTTGTTGACCATCACTGGAGTGAACAGCTTGAATACCTGCTTGCGCAGCCGGTCGTGCACATCACCGTCGCTGTCGAGCAGGGAAAACTGCACGAAGCGGGAATGATGCGGCATATCATGCCAGTTTCCGTGACGTTTCTGTTTTGCAATTTCTTCTGCGCTCGCGATGTGTTCCATGGACCGGACCATGTGTTCACCCATCACGATTTCCGAGACATCGTCAAAACGTGCGGCCAGCCAGACATCAAAATCCTCAAAATACGTCAAACCTTCCTTTGCGCGCAGCGCCGCGTAAAACGGATGAGGATCCTGCGCGAATGCATCAGAAAGTGGATTAAATTCAAGATCGGATTTTTGGCTCATTCTGGGCTCTGGGTACTTGGCGGGCTGGGGCGGCGCTTTTTACGATTCGCAAGGCCGCGCGGTATTTTTTGAGAAATACAAGTGAAAAGGGTTTCAGGCCACCCGCAGAACGGGTTTTCCGCAGGTCGAAGTTCGGTGTGAGGACATAGGCTGGGGATTGTGAGGAAAGGACAGTTTTGACAATGAGGCGATGTGCGGTCCCCCTCCTAAGATCGGCTTACACCTGCTAAGGGCGCTGTCTCAAAAAATGATGGCGGAAGCAAACGGGGGCAGATAAAGGTGCCGGAACGGTTTCATGAGGAATATCAGGTTTTTTTGCTGGAAACCGGCTTCGATGACCCGGATCCGCAAAGCCTTTTGATGGAACTCGCATCTCTCAGCATGGAAGTTTATCTTAAGGAAATAGCGTGGCTGTCGGATTTTCTCGAGCGCCTGGAAAAAGACCGCGAAGTTGCTTGAGAGTGACGTTACCGCGCTGGGAGCGAACCGGCTCAAAAAAGAACCGAAGCAAAACTGACACCGGTTATCGGGACAAAGGAATTTGGACTTCGTTCCGCCGGAATGGCGGCAGTGTAAAGGGCGCGTTGAAATAGGCGAAAACAGGCGCCCCAGCTGCCTGTAAGCCGTTTTTGGAGAGATACTCCTTTAGCGTCTGCAAATGCCGATTGAAATTCCCATCAGTCCACATACCGGAAAACCGGATGGCGGCGACCTTCTTGCCTTTCACATTTACGATCCTGATCCGCTCATCATCCGGCCGCGGCGCCGTGCGAACGGTGTATTCTGATGGCAGGTAAAAAGCGACACGCCACTTTCCATTCCCTGCCGGCTTCTGCGTGACCGGGGCGGTCATTGCAATTTCCGCAGGCTCCACTTGCTGGCGGACGGGGGCTGTCATTTCGATTTTGCTGTCACCTTGATTGTCGCCTGAAATATAGCGGAACAAAATCCGGAAGGCCTTTCGGGTCGCAGCGCTTCGATCACCCGCAACGGTTACTTCAGCGGCAGCCATATCCTGGTATTGCCGGACCTCGATTGGGCCATCGGTCGAAAGGACGTTGTAACTCGGCTGTTCGATCGCGAGGGCTCCGAAAGGCAAATTGGCCAATAACGCGATCAGCGCTGCCGCTGTGATCCCAAGCCATCTTGGGTTCCCGCGGACAATCGATTGAGGTGTATGAATCATGTAAAGGATATGGGGCAATTCCGAATGAGGGCCACATTGCGCGTTGTATGCATGCTTGAACGGCAAGCAGCTGCGCCTTGCATCCAACCACGAAATCAGTGTCTCGTTCAGATGCGCAGGCCGTCGGTGTGTCCCCTACGCAACATCAACATAACCGACAATCCCTTCATAATTGTACTGTGTGAGCGTGGCGATTACATTGTCTTTTTCGGCCTCGCTCGCCGTATAGAAATGGGTGCCGGTGTCCATATTGAAGAAACGATACAGTGCAATGTCATCCGCATCCGCCATGCTGTGCAAGTGATAGGCGACACCCTCGTAATTATACAAAGTAGATGTTGCAATAATCGAGTCGCGTTCTTCTGTGCTTGCCGTATAAAAATGAGTTTGGGTTGCTGTATTGTAGAAGCGGAAAAACTCAACGGCATTCGCATCGCTGCTGTTAACACCCCTATAGGCAACATTTTCATAGTTGTATTGCGGGAGATTGGCTACGATTGATGTGGCTTCAGTGTGGCTTGCGGAGTAAAAGTGAACGCCAGTCGATGTATTGTAAAATCGATAAACCCCCAAATCAACTTCCGGGATCGTAACCGTCGGAGTTGTTGGGGTCGTCGTGGCAGCGCCGTAAATCGCCTGGACGGCGTTGATGTCATCCTGCGTCAGCGATGTTCCATAATTCTCGTTCACGACCACTGCAGCCATGATCGCGTTCGGATCCTCGCTGTGGCCAATGCCCAAGGCGTGTCCGATTTCATGGATTGCCGTACTCAGGAAAGCCGTAGTGGTCCAGTTTTCTGCCGTGTCAAATATGACTTGAACGGAATTGGTTGTGTAGGTGGCTCCACCGTCACTGCTGGAAAAGAGAGAATCCGCAAACCCCAAAGTGTTGCTCACTCCGTCGATTGCATCCATTGCAAATCTGATTTGGACAGAACTTGAATCTGTCACTTCCCGGAAGCTGATGTCTGCCACTTGCGCCCAAGCATCAAACGCATCGCGCACGGCTTGTTGGAAACTGGGATCTGTAATTGACGCATCGGAGGCGTAAGCGGTTCCGCCGACTGTTCCACTCAACGTCGTTGTTGCAAAGCTCCAGGTAACTTCCCCTCCGGATGTGCCCGGAGTTCCGCTCGTGCCCCATTTCGGGAGCGGGTTATACAGCACAAAATCGCTGACAATGTTGAAATCGCCTTGTGTCCGTTCGGCAGTCCAACTCAAGCTGCCAGTTTTCTTTCCATCCGAGTTATAGCTCAGCGGGAAATCAGCCACCGGGCTGCCGCAGATAATGCACATTGTCTCTCCCCGCTTAGTTGCCTGTTCTTACCTCTTCTCCTTATCTGGTCGGAAAATCGATCGTATTTTTTTCCAACCAAATTCAGGTTTGACGTCTGAGTGAAAACACATCAGGCCGTCAGACTGTTTAGTCGGAGCACTATAGTTGCCTTAAGGTAAGGCCCATGAAAGCATGCATGGACAGGCGCGGCAATTCCGCAAATAAACGAACTGCAATCAGCCTTTCGGCAACTTCAGGATGAGGAATTCGCAAAGAGCAATGTGGCTGTTTGGTTGGCGAACAACTGCCATTATACAGCAGCGTTATTTCCCCTGGTATCAGCTCCTACTGCAGAGCGCAAAGTTCCCAGGGCAACGAACACCAAGAACCCGGCAGGTCCGAACATAAAGGTTACCGACAAGCAGGGAAGAACCGAACCTCCTAGTGGGTTGTGGAAGAGGCTGAAACTGGGTTACTCCAAAGACCGCGAGAGTTCGGTTGCACCGTTAGAAACTGACACAGGGTTCCGGTGTTGAGGTTTGGCGATTCAAGCCTGCCTTCGAGTGTTCAAAATTGCCTCAATCATCGTCTTGATGCCGGTGTTCGCGATTATCTGTCACGCTGCCACCAAGCTGCAGCAGCTCTGATAGTTTTTCCAATACTTTCGCTCGGCGGGATTCCGGGTGTTGCACGATACCCAGTCCGCGCCGAATTGGTGTCGCGCCGAATGGGAACCAGTTAAGTGAGCGCGTCTGAAGGCCACGCAATGCCGCATAGGGCACAATGGCGAAGCCTAATCCAGCCTGAACACAACCGACGACCGCCGACATCGTATTTACCGACATGACTTGCTGCACTGTTATCCCGAGCCGGGCGATTTCGGTATCGATTTGGCGGGCCAGGGGCACTCGTATTCCGTATCTGATAAACGGCATGGCACGTGCGAGTTCCTCAAGATTTTTGCCCGGGCAACCAGAGGGTGAGAGGACCACCAACGGCTCTGTGAATACCAATGTCCATTGGAGGCCCGGCGGCACTGCAACGTTGTCAGCCACCAAGGCAGCATCCAATTGGCCGGAGACAACGTCCGCCATCAAGTCTTCAGACTGACCAATTGCCAACCTGAACCTCAATTCGGGATAGCTGTCTTTGAGCTGCGAGAGCGCTTGCGGCAGAATATTGGTTCCACATGTCCTCAGGGCTCCAAGGGCCAGCGTACCTCCAATATCTTCCCCTTCAATCGCAGCCTTTGTGTCTGCAACGATCCGCAATATCGAGCGCGCTGCCGCCTGAACTTCACGGCCTTTGGTGGTGAGGGCCGGAGGGCGCCGGGAGCGGTCAAACAAAGCAGTCCCGAGATCTGTTTCCAATGCGGAAATTTGTTGGCTGACAGCTGATGCGGTGAGGTTGACTTCTTTGGCGGCTGCCGCGAACCCACCGCGTTGAATTATTGCGAGAAATGTCTCGAGTTGACGGGTATCCATCCGATTAAATTAAGAAAAACTGATTTTAAAAGCAATAATTATCCTCTTTGAAGGCAAAAAACTTATGATACGGTCCTTAGACACAAAAAAAACTCAGAATTGCTGACCAACCAGGGAACTCACTCATGAAACTCATAAAGGGCCTCGCAGCTCTCCTTACAGCTGCCATGTTGGCTGCCCCAGCCGTTGCTGAAGACTACCCGGAGCGTCCGGTTGAATTTATTGTGCCATGGTCGCCAGGTGGCGGTTCAGACACTTTGATGCGTCTGGTTTCAGCCAACATCGAACCTCACCTTGGTGTGGAATTGCCAATCATCAACATGCCTGGCGTTGGGGGAACAGTTGGATTGCGCGAAGCGTCGCGGCGCAATGCCGACGGCTACACAATTTCGCAGGTCCACGAAGGCCTGTTAATGGCGACTTTGACTGGCCTGACGGAGCTGACGTGGGAAGATTTTGAGCCGATCGCTTTGATGACGGCTTCCCCGCAGTTTCTGATCACGAAACCGACAGAAGACTACTCCAATTTCGACGAGTTTATTGCTTACGCTAAGGAGCGCCCGAATGAGCTTACGATGGGTGTCACGCTCGGCGGCCTGCCACATCTTTTCGCTGCGATGATCGAGCAAGCCTACGACCTGAAATTCAAATATGTGGGTTATGAAGGCACTGGTGAACGGGTTCGTGCGGTTGTCGGCGGCAATCTGGATCTGATCATCGGTGACGTGGCTTCCTCGCTCGAGTTTGCCAAAAACGGCGATCTGGAATTTTTGGTCGCTGGATCTGCTGAACGTCACCCGGCCTTGCCCGAAATTCCAACATTTCGTGAAAAGGGCGAAGACATTCTTCTGACTGTGACGCGCGGAATCGTAATGCCTAAGGGGACGCCGGAGGAGGTCCGCGATGTCATGGAGGCCGCTTTGCAAAAACTGGCTCAGGATGAAACCTATATCGAGCAAACAAACAATGCAGGGTCCCAAGTAACCTTTATGGGGCAGGAAGAGTATCGCGCCTATTTGGCCAAGCTTGATGCCACAGTGAAATCCCTAGCTTCGGTTGTCGTCCAGTGAGTGAAAACGACAATCAACAGGGTTTGGAAGCGGGCGAAATCGCCCGCTTCTTGAGTTACATCGTATTGCTTTTGGCGTCGGTTGCCCTGTTTGTTTCTGCCGGGCGCATTCCGAGCTCAATGTTTGAAACCCTCGGGGCAGGGGCGTTTCCCCGATTTGTTTTTGGAACCATCATTTTGGTCGCGTTCATCGCGGTTGTAGATAGCTTGCGTAAGATACCGCGCGACGCCTGGGACCGGTTTGGTGCCGATACCCTTCGCTGGGTCAAATCGCGTTTCCTGGTCATACTTTGCTTCGGCATCTTTGTCTTATATCTGCTTGTGTTGCCGGTACTTGGCTTCTCCTTGGCCAGTTTCGCATTCGTATTGGCTATACAGGTGCTCCTGATGCCGCGCAGTCCGGTGACGATATTGATTGCGGTTTTCGTGGCGCTTGCTTTTTCCTTTGGATTGAATGCTCTCTTTGCTGACGTGTTCAACGTCTTTTTGCCACGCGGAGATTTGTTCCATGGATAGTCTCCTGTCTGCGCTTTCCCAGATCTTCGCCCTGAGTACGCTGACGTTCATGCTGGTTGGTACCGTTGCCGGTATCATTGCGGCAGCTATTCCCGGCTTCACGGTGACGATGGCAATCGTCTTGACGCTGCCTTTGACGTTCAACATGGATCCCTTGCAGGGTGTAGCCGTCATGTTGTCGGTGTATGTCGGCGGTTTGACAGGTGGTTTGATCTCTGCCGCTTTGCTCGGAATTCCGGGGACCCCATCTTCTGTCGCGACCACCTTCGACGCGTTTCCGATGGCCCGCAAAGGTGATCCAGGCCGCGCTTTGTCGCTTGGCGTCTGGGCTTCCTTTTTTGGGACGCTGATATCGACCGCAGTTTTGGTGGTTGCGGCCCCGCCGCTGGCGGTTTTTGCAGTCAAGCTCGGGCCATGGGAATACTTCGCCCTGATCGTCTTTGCCTTGACGATTGTCGCAAGTCTTGTCGGTTCTTCCGTGCTCCGGGGCCTGCTTGCCGGACTGATTGGATTGGCAATTTCTACGGTTGGTGCTGACCCTATCCTTGGCCGGCCAAGGTTCGATTTCGGTTTCGAAATGCTTGAAACCGGGCTTCCGTTCCTGGTGGTTTTGATCGGCATATTCGCAATCTCCCAACTTCTCAGCGAGGTTGAAGATGCCCGGACTGTAAGATCCGGTGCTTCGTTGGTCACAGGAGCGATAGATTTCAAGACCTTCAAGGTCATGAAGGAAGTCTTGATGAGTCCGGTCAACCTGGCCAGATCGTCAGTGATTGGCGTGCTGATCGGGGCATTGCCGGGAGCCGGGGGATCCATTTCCAATCTGGTTGCCTATGACCAGGCCAAGCGGGCTTCAAAGACGCCGGAAAAGTTTGGGAATGGCACACCTGACGGTGTCATTGCTTCGGAATCCGGCAACTCCGCAACGGCGGGTGGTGGGCTTATTCCATTGATTGGACTCGGAATTCCAGGGTCCGCCGTCGATGCGATCCTGATGGCGTCGCTGATGGTGCACGGCATATCAGTCGGGCCCAGGCTGGTGCTGGACCATAGTGACCTCGTCTACGGAATGTTCATTGCAATGGCGGTGGCATCGTTCATGATGCTGATTGTGTCGGTGTTGTCCATGCGGCTGTTTCTCCGGGTCGCAGCGGTGCCAAAATGGCTTATTGTGCCAACAGTGCTCGTGTGTTGTGTGGTCGGGGCGTTTGCGCTGAACAATCGGGTTACGGACCTATATCTACTAGGCTTCGTTGGCCTGGTTGGATACGCGCTGCGCTCCTTAGGGTACCCCTTGGCGCCTCTCGTTCTCGGGGTCATTCTTGGTCCAATCGCGGAGACAAATCTGCGGCGCGCCTTGATGACGGACGGCGATCCAACGCTTTTTCTGACAAGGCCGATCAGTCTGATCTTCTTGATTGCCGCGGTCCTGGCCATTGCATGGGCCGTCCGGAACCATATCAAAACAAACAAAAACAATGGGAAGAACGCGCAAGATGCGTCATGATCCAATATACCCGTCTCGACGGTCCCCCATTCTTGCGGACAATGTCGTTGCGACGTCTCAGCCTCTGGCTGCGCAAGCTGGCTTGAATATCTTGCAACAAGGTGGAAACGCGGTTGACGCTGCGATTGCGACAGCTGCTGCACTTACAGTGGTTGAGCCATCAGGAAATGGGCTCGGCTCGGATGCTTTCTGTATTCTTTGGGACGGCAAGGAATTGCATGGCCTCAACGCTTCCGGCCGGTCTCCTGCTGCTTGGAACCTGGACCGTTTCCCTGATGGGATGCCGGACCTCGGCGTTGATACTGTAACAGTTCCGGGCGCTGTCAGCGCTTGGGTCAGTTTGTCTGAACGCTTCGGAAAACTGGATCTTAAAACCGTTCTGGCCCCGGCTGTAGGGTACGCTGATGAAGGCTTTATTGTTTCGCCTGTGATTGCAAAACTGTGGTCCAACGCCGCAGTCTTGCTTGGCGATCAGCCAGGTTTTGCGGAAACATTTCTGCCCAAAGGTGGTGCGCCAAAGGCTGGAGAGCGCTTTCGAAACCCAGGTGCAGCGGAAACGCTTCGCGAGATCGGGCGGACCCGCGGAGAGTCTTTCTATAATGGTGCGCTGGCACGGAAAATCGTCAATTTCCTACAAGTCAACGGTGGGGCTATGACCCTCGAGGACATGTCTTCTCACGAAGCCGAGTGGTGTGGCACGCTCAAACAGCAATTTGATGACGTGGACCTGCACGAAATTCCCCCTAATGGACAGGGTATTGCCGCTCTAATGGCTCTCGGGATCTTGGATCACACTGGTATTCGTGACTATGGGCCTGATGATGTGCAATCGCTTCACCTACAAATCGAGGCCATAAAACTGGCGTATCGGGATCTGCATGCTTTTGTTGCCGATCGGGCGGAAATGAGGTCTGTCGGTGAGCGCGATTTGCTCGACGCCGCCTACCTTAAGTCTCGTGCCCAATTGATTGACCCGAACAGGGCAATTGATCATGGCGTCGGTGCGCCCAAGCGCGGTGGAACGGTCCTCCTGAATACTGGTGACGCCTCGGGTATGATGGTTAGCTTCATACAGTCGAATTATGCCGGGTTCGGTTCCGGTGTGGTCGTGCCGGGCATTGGCGTTTCCCTTCAAAACCGTGGTGCTGGTTTCAACACCATTCCGGGGCATCCAAATTGTGTTGCTGGCAGAAAGCGCCCCATGCACACGATCATTCCCGGCTTTGCCATGAAAGATGGCCAGCCCTTGATGGCTTTCGGGATGATGGGAGGACCCATCCAGGCGCAGGGTCATGTCCAACTCTTGCTGCGGACGCAGCTCTGGGATCAGGACGTTCAGACCGCAGCCTGTGCGCCGCGCTGGCGGATGGTTGAAGGGCTCAAAGTTGCCTGTGAACTGACAATGCCAGCTGAAGTACGCGAGGGCTTGAGCGCTTTGGGGCACCAGATCTCCGTTGAAAGCCCTGATAATGCATTTGGGTTTGGTGGTGCTCAACTCGTTCATCGCTTGCCAGATGGTGGATATGTCGCTGGTTCAGACCCTCGAAAGGACGGACAGGCTGTTGGCTTTTAAGACGTTAGGGTTTTGCTGAATCTGGCTGTTTTCGGTTTTTTCGTCTGTAGATGTCTGAAGAAAGAACTCAACACCCAAAAAGATGATTTGCTGGTCGCCGATTCAACGGCCACGACCCTGATAGTCTCAGCGCACTCGCAGAGTTGGGCCCGCGTGACTTCGTTGGTTTCGAAATGGACGCTCCCGGTTTTTGAGACACAGGAAAAACGGCAGGTCATCCTCGCGCACTGCCCATCCGGGGAGGGGGCTTCTTAAGCGAAATTTTCAGCTCCCCGCTGTCGATTGGAGATCTTCATGGTGTCTGGGCGTGGATATTCGGCAAGCTGCCGCCAAGCTGTGGTTCTTTCTTGGAAAACGATATAAACCGCCACTAGAAAGCGCGAATTCAGGTCCAGGTTCCACATACCATTTTGCCCGACACTGGTGCGGGCCCATTCCACACACCATTGCGGATGGATCCATAAAGACGACCGAATAACGCGGCTGGAGGCCGTGCAATGCATTTGACCGTTCTCAGTCCTGCGGATTCCCCGCCACGCCAAATCTCCCTGATTCTGCTGTCGGCGATCTCGGTTGTGTCTCTGAACATGCATATTCCGTCCTTGACCGCGATGAGCGCTGATTTCGGTGTGTCGTATGCCGACGTCAGTCTCTCCATCTCGCTGTATATGTTCTTGACGGCCTTTCTTCAGATCGTGGTCGGACCGCTGTCCGACCGGTATGGCCGCCGTCCGGTCTTGCTGGCAGCGGTCACCGTTTTTCTTGCCGCCTCGGCCGGGTGTGCAATCGCTGAAGACTTTTGGGTGTTCATGGGGTTCCGCTTTGTTCAAGGGGCCATCGCAACAGCGGCGGTGATCTCCCGTGCGGTCGTCAGAGACAGTGCCGCACCGCAAGACGCTGCTGTCCGTTTGGGTGAAATCGGAATGGCCATGGCCCTTGCCCCCATGCTTGCGCCGATGCTCGGCGGGCTTCTGGAAAGCGGCTTTGGATGGAGATCAAACTTCTGGACCTTTGCCCTTGCCGGCGCCGCTTTGTGCCTGTTGTCCTGGAAGGATGTTGGTGAGACCAACGCAAGCCGCCACGGAAGTTTTGGCGAACAATTGAAGGGGTATCCAGAGCTCGCCGCCGACACGGGATTTTGGAGCTACACGCTTTGCATGGCGTTTTCCGTCGGCGTGTTCTTTGTCTACATTACGGGGATCCCTTTGGTCGCAACCGAGTATTTCGGCATGTCTCCCGTTGGGGTCGGTGTCGTGATGGGGCTGCCGCCCGTTGGTTTCATGCTGGGCAACTGGATCGTCATCCGCATGGGCCAGAAGGTCCCCCTGTCGTTGCTCATGATGACCGGACGGCTCGTCACCCTGATTGCCCTTTTGATCGCGGCGCTGCTGCTTTCCCTTGGCCGCGCGGACGCGCTGTCGTTCTTTCCCTGGATGATCTCGATCGGCATCGGCAATGGTCTTACGATACCGTCAGCCAATGCGGGTGTCATGTCGGTAAACCCCAAGCTGGCCGGGACAGCGTCCGGTCTATCGGGTGCAATTACCATTTTGATGGGCGCAGGTGCTGCCGCGGCCACAGGTTTGGCGCTCGACGCGATCCCCAGACCCGCGACATTGCTCTCGATTCTGATCGGTTTCTCTGGTGTTGCGCTTGTGCTGGCCTATACAGCGAAAGCTGCCGAAAAGCGCGTGTCAAACACCATATGACCGGACTATGCCGTCATGGTCTTAACCGGTCCAAAGCCGACTGCAAAAATTGCCTGGTGAGTGTCAGCTTTCAAGTTTTTCTTCGCTCTGAAAAAGCTTAACGCTCTTGGGTCGGTCTTGGGCAAGGCCATAATGCCAGCTCGCGGGTGCACGTGTCTTCGTTCTTTGGCTGAATGACGTCATTCGGGCCGCCTCTACACTTCAAACCCTGGCCAGCTCGGTCACCCGGCGCGGGTCGTCGGTGTTGCCGGTGTTCACCGTGGTTGCGGGTTCCAAAAGCAGCACCTCGCAGGTTCCGTCCAGAGCCACGGGGCAATGTTCCACACCGTGGGGTACGATAATGAACTCGCCCGCGTTGATCACCTCGTCCCGGTCGCGGAACTTCATCAGCAACCGGCCTTTGTGCACCAGGAACATCTCGTCTTCGGTCTCGTGATGGTGCCAGACAAATTCGCCTTCGAACTTGGCCAGTTTGATCATCATGTTGTTCACCTGGCCCGCCACGCGCGGGCTCCAGGTCTCAGTGAACGAAGCAAAGGCTTGGTCGAGGTTCTTGGGCGCGTGCGGCGACAAATGTTTATTGACATCGGCCACATCCCGTTGGATCGACTGCAACTGGGTTTCCAATTCAGGGCTGTCGGCCGGATAGTCGCCGTCCAAAGCTGCTGTGCCGATTGTGAAACCCGCAGCGCCCGAGCGTCGTACGATCTCGATCCGCGCGCGCGACCCGATCGAGCCCGCCATGATTACCGGTTTGTCCACCGCTGCGCAGACCGCCGCCATCAATCCAGTGACATTCTCGGTTGAGCGATACGCCAAGAGATCAAGCCCGTGCACCCCGTCGCGCGCTGCCAGTTTGACTGCGCTGTCAACCACTTCGTCAATGCTGCCTGTCAGCACGCTTGGGTGGCCTTCGATGCGACCCGGGAAGGGGAAGTATAGAATGCCGGATCCGGCCAAGGCCGGCAAAACGGCGTTCACATTGGTGCCGCCTAACAGGATGTCGACGCCGATCTCCACTGCTGCCTTGGCCGAGGCTACCTCGCTTTCTCGGTCCAGCGACACCACCTCAAGGTAACTGGTGGCGCCACCGGCCTTGATCGCCGCATTCAACTTTTTCAACCGCTCAAAGGGCAGGCCCACATCCTTAAAGCCTATGTGGTGCACCCCGGCGGCCAGCGCCGTTTTTAGATGCTGTTCGGCGTTTTCAACTGTCTTGTCATTGCGGGTGAGCATGAAGATAAAACGAAGTCCCATCAGGCAATTCCTTTACTTTGGGATGCCACGAGTTTGTCCGCATAACTTATCGCGGTTAGAAGGCTGGCGGCATCGGCCTTACCGGTTCCGGCAATATCGAATGCGGTGCCGTGATCGGGGCTGGTTCGCACGAAGGGCAGACCAAGGGTGATGTTCACCCCTTTTTCCAGCCCCATGTATTTGATGGGGATCAGCCCCTGATCGTGGTATTGCGCCACGACAATATCGAACCGACCCTGGCGCGCCATCATAAACACCGTGTCGCCTGGCCAAGGTCCGGAGGCGTTGATGCCTTCGGCCTGAGCGGCCTTGATTGCAGGCATAATGACCTCGATCTCTTCCCTGCCAAACATTCCACCTTCCCCAGCATGAGGGTTCAAGCCTGCAACAGCCACGCGCGGATTGTCGTATCCCAATGCTGTGGCGCCCTCATGCGCCAATCTGATCGCAGCCCTCTGCGCCTCGAAATTCCCGCCTTTGATAGCGTCCGATAGCGAGCAGTGAATGGTGACAAGGACGGTTCGAATCTCGTCATTTCCAAGCAGCATTGCCACGCGTTTTGCACCGCCCAGATCAGCCAGCATCTCGGTGTGACCAGGATATGGAATCCCGGCTTGAGACAATGCCTCTTTATGGATCGGGGCAGTGACGATCCCGGATACCTCTCCCTCCTGCGCGCTAACAATGGCCTGCCGGATGGCACAAAAGGCGGCTTGCCCACTTGTTGCCTGGATTTGTCCCATTGCGGGAAGCTCGGTCAGGTTGCCACAACGCACGACCTCGATCTCTCCCTGTGCAAAACAAGCGTCTTGCACGCAACGCAACGCGCGTACATTGCTATCGGCCCCAACAATTCCGACAGCCCGTTCCATCACGCTCGGACAGCCGAACACCAAGGCGCGGACCCCGGGCCTTGCGACCAACGCCTTCGCGATAATCTCTGGACCGATCCCGGATGGGTCGCCCATTGTGATGGCCAAGGGTTTCTCTTGATCAGTCATCAAATTGCCTTCTGTTTCCCGGCGCTCAGACCATCGACCGCGCGCAGCAATGTGGCGTCATCACCAAAACCACCCGCTTTCATTCCAAGGGTAATCGCTTTTCCATCCGGCAGCGTGGCGGAGGCAAGAGGAAAGCCTCGTTCCAATTCGCCAATCAAGGAAAACTGGCGAATACAAAGCCGGTTCAACAGGGCTTCCATCGTGTCCCCGCCGGTCGCGATAAGAGTGTCACACTCTCGGAAATGACCCACGGCTTGCTCCATAAGGTCCGAAAGGGCCTGTGCCGGCGTGGTGGTTCGATCGCTTGGTACAATAAGGCATGTGGTCTGTGGGCGGTGCTGCATAACCCGTGTCAATTGCCGACGGCTAACCGGATTTGCGCTGCCGACGACGATCAGGATCGAGGTGCACTTCGGGAGTGCACATTCATATGAACGCACCTTTGCAAAACGATTGGCCAATGCAATTGCCATTCCCGGGGAGCCAACCCAAAGTGTATTTTCAATGTTTTGTACTTCGGCCACCTTCTGATTTAGTTCCTTCTGCGTAATCGCATCCATAATGGTTACATCCGCGATCGTGGATGGCAGGAGATCTGCGATGCGCGATGTTGTGGCAGGATGGGCAGGGTCATGAGCATAGGATGACTGGCATACGGGAACGCCGTTCACATACTGAATGCCACCAGCGGTAACGCGCCCTGCGTCCGGAAAGGCCGGCGCCACAACAAGGTGTTGTCGCCTGCTAGCACGAAAAGCTGCGCCAATTTCTGCTTTAATGTGCCCCCGCAAAGTGCTGTCGATTGTCTTGCAAAGGACCGGAGCGTTCGCAATCGCCTGCGTAGCCAGAGCTGTCATGTTAGCCGCCGCACCCGCACTCAGTGACCGGGTGGCGCAATCGACGGACCATACTTCCGAAGGTGATGGCAGAACGCCTAAGGCTCCACGCGTTACGGTCACAGAAAGGCCAGATTGCTGAAAGGGCGCGCCGCCATCAGCCGCACTGGTCAAGTCATCGGCCAGAATGCCAATTTGAGGGGGATGTTGTTGCGTTTGCTTCATATGGTGAGCATAACAATCGGATAATCCCCATAAATCCATTTCTTCTGACCAATATCGGTGATAATTTATCAAGAATGAAAAGATCCGAGATTCCCTCCCTCGATGACCTGCGCGCGTTTGAGGCCGTTGCAAGGCTTGGCTCCGTGCGGGCTGCCGCCGACGAACTGGCCTTAACACACGGAGCGGTAAGCAGACGCATCACCAAGTTATCTCGCGATCTGGATATTCCCTTGGTCACCCCTGAAGGGCGCGGCATTGCCATGACCCCAGAGGGCGCGCTTCTATCCGAGGCCGCCGGCAAAGCTCTCGCCTTGATCTCTGAAACGTTGACCTCGATTCGCCTTAAGGAAACGCATGCTCCGATCGTGCTTTCCTGTGAGCGATCTGTCGCCATGCGATGGCTCATCCCCAGACTGAGCCAGTTTCAGGAGGCACACCCCGGCATCCCGGTCCACTTGTCTGTTGGTGGTGGGACACTCAATTTCGCACGGGATGGTGTGACACTGGCTGTGCGCCGCTTAGATTTTCCAGTTGATCCCGACTGGCGGATTATCCCGTTGGTTGGCGAGAAGATAGGGGTCGTGATGGTTCCAGAAATGCTTGACGCTTTCCAAGCTGGGAACTTTATCGGGCTTGGCAGCAAAACCAGGCCGGATGCATGGTCGGCCTGGTTGGATCAGAACCCGGAGGCGCCCAAACCCTCGGAAATAAGACTGTTTGATCACCATTTCCTGCTGGCCGAAGCAGCCGCCAGCGGGCTTGGCGTCGCGGTTTGCCCACATATCGTGGTCTGCGATGATCTCGAAAGAGGGCGCCTGATCGCCCCACTCGGGTTTGTTGAAGATGGATCTACCTATGGGTTGATAGATCCAGGACGTTCGGAGTTGAGTGAGGCGGCACGAAGCCTGGCGCACTGGATTGGTGACGCCTTCGCCTCCCTCAGGTCATAGTTGGTGTTCCCAATCCGTTCTGGCTGGGGAGCACGAACTTGGCCGGCGGATAATTCATTGCCAACAGTGGCTAAGTTGTTCGCTCCTGGAGACTTTGTTTTGGTTCTTCAAGCAGCGAGTCGCTGTGACCCGCCCATCGCTTTTTCAATAAACAAAGACTATAGCGGCTGGTTCTTAAGCCGCGTTCGCGTTCAAAGCATGGTTGTCACCTTCAGGGCGGTTTTCAGCTTTGCGTTGTCGACCCGCTGGGCGATGCTGGGCGATGGTCCGCCAGAGACTGCGTCGAGTTGGCGGGTAGACCTTGTCAAACCCCGACAAGAGACAGGGACTTTTGGGTCCAAAGACCAACAATTGATCGGAGTTTCACAAAGAACGATCTAAGAAAGGCGTTTTATCCAAGTGCAAGCCGAGCAGACCTGTCTTGAGATCCTAAAGCGTCACAAGGCGTGCCGCGCCGATCGAAGCTTCTGTGTGTTTGGAGACCGATATTTCCAGTCCGAGAGCTCGTGATCTGATCCCGGTCCAGGCGGCGTTGGCGGAGCCTCCGCCTGCTGTGTAAACGGTCTCAGGATAACCCGCACCCAGAGCCTCGATCTTCCGGTAACAGGTGGCCTCAATCCGGGCCATGCCCTCGAGCATTGCCTGCAGAAAGGCCACATCATCTTGAGGGCGTGGTTCCAGTCTCGGAGCCAGGTCCGGATCATTGACAGGAAACCGTTCTCCAGCGTCCAGAAGAGGGTAGAAGTCCAGGCCAGTGCTTTGGGCCGGGTCAATTGCCTTGCTCAGGGTTTGAAGCTGGTCATCTCTAAAATGAGCTTTCAGGACCGCACCGCCGCTGTTGGAGGCGCCGCCCGCCAGCCAGAGATCTCCCAGTCTGTGGGAATAAAGACCGATTTCGGGTGCATCGACCCGGATTGGCGACAGGTATTTTACTGCGATTGTTGACCCCAGCGAGGTGACCGCAACTCTTGACTTGAGCGGGGCTGAGGCCAGAAACGCCGCAATGCTGTCCGTTGTCCCTGCGTGAACAGTCGTCTGCGCTGACAAACCAAAGTCACGCGCGATGTCAGGCGCCACTTTATCTAATGGTACGCCAGGGGAATGAACGACCGGAAGAAGTGCGGGATCAAAGACATGCTCAATCCAGTCAGGCCATTTTTCTAGGCCCGGGTCGAAACCGGTCTTTAAAGCGTTGTTGAAGTCGGACCGCCCACCAACACGTGTCAGTTTGGCAGCAATGAAATCGGCCTGATGCATGAGATGCGATGGCTTGGACGGCGACAGTTTCTTGAGCCGTATCGCCCTTGCAAGAGCCGAGTTCCCACCTTTTGTGATGTGAGGGCCGGAGACATGGTTCGCGATCAGTGCAGCTTCCGCCTCAAAACCCTTTGAATTATACATCAGTGCCGGACTGGTCGGCCGCAGTTCTGTGTCTGTCAGAACCATCGTTCCTGATGTTCCGTCCACCGCAATGCCGGAAATCTCGGATAAGTCGCGGCCAAGAGTTCTGAGCGCTTGACCCTGCATAGTCAGGCACTCCCGGACCGTCTTCCACCATTTTTCGGCATCAATGTTGGCTGGGTCCTGTGTCAAATGGGGTGTGCGCGCTTCTGAGATGAGCTCCCCATATTCCAGAACAGCCGTGCGCACTCCCGAAGTGCCAATGTCGATGCCGAGTGTCAGCATCAGCGTTGCTCCGCAAGCGCCTGGCGGTATTTCTCGGCATCCCAATTTAGCAATTCCGCCTCTGCGTCCGGGCCAATCGGATCCACAGTCCAGTCTGCCGGCAGGCGAGCGAGAACATCTGACAGGCAGCGTAACATTGCCTTTTGAGAGCTCGTTGCATCCTTGCGGAACAGTATTCCTTGTCCCTTGATCAAGATTGCCGGCGGTACACCGTCATGGTCGCGGACAGGCAGCGCCGGACCGAGAAAAACCACATGGTCCGGATAGTAGGTACCGGTCAGCGCCAGATCGGCAGTTTGCGGATCAAGGGCAATCCAGCTCTCCTCAGACCAAACAAACCCTTCTGGTGCCGGATTGGCAGGATCTGCAGTCTTGTTTTTGAACGGTGGCAAGGCCAATCGGTTTTCAACGTCTTGTATGAGATCGCTGACCGCGTCCACGCTTTCTCCACATACAATCAGCCCATGATTTTGCAGCACTACTATTTTCGTCTCAGGCTTTATTCGTGCCAGAATTTCCCGCGTTAGCGGTAGGCCGGGTTTTGCATATGGAACCGCGACGTAGGGCATGTCAGCCAGCTTTTCGGCAAGATCCATTCGCCCTTCCGGGCTGATCGCATGGGTGATTGTTGCCACCGAATGCGTGTGCGCGACCACTGCGTGATCCAATGCTGCATGGAAGGTTGTCTCAATCGACGGCCTCAGTTTGATTGCCGGGTCCAGTATCGTCGATTTGCAGCTTCCATCTCCCTGGGCTTCATGTGCCTCTGACAAAGCCGCGGTTCGGTCGACGGCGACAAAAATGTCGGTTGTTTCCGCGTTCGCAAGTTCTGTGCCCGACGCTTTGATCCACATAACAGCCCCGGACTTTATCGAAGTGTTGCCCCCTGGGCCTTGAACCTGAAGCGGGTCTTGTCCCAGCCGAGCGGACAATGCGCGAAACGCAGGTGTCAAAAGTTCGGGCAATGTTCCGTTCATCGGAGGACCTCCAGTCTGTAGGTCGGAAACGGTGCGTTTTTTTCAGCAGATAACCTGGCCAATGTTCTGTCTGCATCTCCGGTCGAAAAGTCGGCGGCATATAAACCGCCCTGGATCAACACACTGTCCCATCCGGCAGCGACTGCTCCGGCAATGTCATGCTCCAGACTGTCGCCGACCATGAGAAGCCGGTTTGTTCCGAGCGCATGTTCTAACGCGTCAAAAACGGGTTTATACGGTTTTCCGTAGTAAACGACGTCGCCTCCAGCGGCGGTGTAGATATCTGCAAGGGCTCCGGGAGACAGGACTGTCTGGCCGCCGGCTCTCGGGCTGGCCTTGTCCGGATTGGAGCAGTAGATGCGGAGGTGCCGGCTTGCAGCTTCTTCCAACAGTGGTTGCCAATCCGACAGGTTGGTGCCATCCGGTAGCCCCATCAACAACACTGCTTCTGCAGAGTTCAGATCCGGCGTCAGGTCAATAGCAAGGTCCGATGCCCACGCGCGTGCATCGCCCTTGGTCCTTTCCACCGGGAAAAAGTGGCGTTCGGGAATCGTGCCATTCGTGATGTCACGCCAAAGGGCTTCGCCGCTCGTCATGACACAGTCAAACAGACCGCTGGAAAATCCCATCGCAGCGATGCGTGCCCGGTTGGGAGCGGCCCGTTTGCCGGAGTTCGACAGAACCGCCAGCCGGGTACCTCGTGCCATAAGGTGCTTGAGGGCCGCGGCCGTGCCCGGATACGCCGCGCTTCCGTCATGCAGCACACCCCACTGGTCCAGAACAATCGCATCATAGTCCGACGCGATCTCCGAAAGGGATTTGATGACACGTGTCATCTGACCTCAGTCTTCCATGTCCTCGGGTTTGGCCAGACCGGAAATGTAGGCGTCCACGTCTTCCGGTTTCATGGCGGCGGCTTCTTTCTGTGCAGCTCCTGATGGCATGTCACCAAAATAGAACTGGTAGCCAGGAATAACCTGACGCCGCTTTCGCAAAGGCATGCCCGTGTAAGGGAAAACGTCGGATCTGGCGTTTGCCTCATAATCATGACAGGGGAGAACATAATCGGCGCGCTTGTCGAGTTCTTCGACCGATTTCCAGCCTTCGACCGAATTCACAAATCGCGCTGGTACCCAATACCGCCATTTCTCGGCCGGATTCGGTTCCAGGTTCCGTTCTTCAAAAATAGCATCGCCGCACACCACGATGTCGCCTGCCGTGGTCGCAACACTGACTGCCATGTGGCCGACAGAGTGCCCTGGCGTGTGAAACATGGTGATCCCAGGAAGGACTTCGCATTCATCTGCCACGGCCTCGAAAACGCAGCCGGCATAGGCCGGTTCTATCCCAAGGATCCCGCATTCATAGGTGCGGTAATAGAGTGGGAGAGGATTATAGGCCATTTCGATTTCGGCCTTGGGGGCGATGTATCGGGCGTTTTTGAACTCCTTCATGTTCTGCACGTGGTCCCAATGCAGATGGGTGAAGACGATCGCATCGATTTCGTCCGGATGTACCCCAAGTTTCTCTTCAAGGTGTTCGTGCACCTGCAAACATCCGCGTTTCTCGCAGTTGTGGTGATATTTGCTGGCCCGCTCCTGATCCGGCAACCCGGTATCAATGAGGATCTTGTGTTCGCCGGTGTCGACGTAATGACAAAACACCGGTTGCCATTTCTTCCTGCCAGCTGGTCCCTTCCAAAAAATGTAGGTGCCCAGATCGCCGTGGAGCCATCCGGTGTTGATCGGGTAGATTTTTGTCTCGGCAACGCCCATTGGCTTCTCCCAAAAAGAGGTTGTTCTTTTGCATACAAAAATATGTTTTGTATGCAAAAGCAAGAGCAAAGTTCCTTGGGAGGCGTGTCAGTTTGCTTTCAGGGTCTCCAGAAAGCTCACGGCCATATGGTCCCGCATGCTTTTCGATGCGGCTGCCGCGTCTTTGGAGAAAATGCTGTCCAAAAGTGCCTGATGGCTTTGGGCGGAGGAGAGAAGATCTTCGCGGCTGGCAAATTTCTTTGCGCGGAAGGGGCCGGTTCTTTGCCGAAATTCGGATGCGATTTCTGCCATATAGGGGTTGCCCGTGGCCTTGTAGATAGCCTGGTGAAAGGCTTCATTTGCTCTAAGGTATGCAGTTCGGTCGCCCGCCTCAGCCGCTTTCACGCAGTCTGCCTGAGCCGCTTCGATTTCAGATCTAGATAAAAAATCAAGTCGTTGGGCAACAATCCTTGCGCAGGCGGCTTCTATTTCATGCATGGCCTCAAACATCTGGCTCAGCTGTTCACGGCTGTATTCTGCCACGAACACGCCCCGCTTTTCCCCCTGGACCAAGACACCTTGAGCGGTCAGCCTTGAAAGGGCTTCCCGCACAGGGGTGCGGGAAGCACCAAACCGGCTTGCGAGGCCGGCTTCATCCAGTCGCTGTCCGGGGGCAAGTTCGCCTGCGCCGATTTCTTCCAACAGGCCGCGCTCAATACGTTGTACAGCCGAAACGGGCTGCCTGTTTTCTGTGGTTGTTGAGCCTGTTAGCATGTTTTGAATTCCGTCTTCCGCATATATCGAGAAACACTTTATTACAAAAATCCTATTTTGCATATTTACAAATTCTTTTGCATACAAAATAGTAGGGTAATCTTTGGAGGCACCCCTTTATGCCGCAAATTCGCTTACAGAACCTCATCAAGCGCTACGGCCATGTAGAGGTTTTGCACGGAATAGACCTTGTTATGGCAGAGAACGAGTTCACGGTTCTTGTCGGCCCATCTGGATGTGGCAAGTCCACGACCTTGCGCATGATCGCGGGTCTGGAGACGGTGTCAGATGGCGAGATATTTTTTGGCGACCAGCCAGTCAGTCAACTTGAGCCGAAAGATCGCGGTTTGGCGATGGTGTTCCAGGACTACGCGCTCTACCCGCACATGGATGTCGCTCACAACATTTCGTTTGCGCTGCGCCTTCAAAAAAGGCCGAAAGAGGAAATCAAGGCCAAGGTCAAGGAAGTTGCCGAGATTGTTGGCCTCACCGACTATCTGCAGCGCAAACCCGGAGCTCTTTCAGGAGGTCAAAGGCAACGGGTTGCGATGGCGCGGGCGCTCGCAAAAGACAGCGACATATTTCTGTTCGACGAACCGTTGTCCAACCTTGATGCAAAGTTACGGGGGCAGATGCGTGCCGAATTGGCGATTATGCGGCACAGGGTTCAGAAAAACATGATCTATGTTACCCACGATCAGATTGAGGCGATGACGCTTGCGGATCGGATCGTTGTGATGAGCGACGGCTATATCCAGCAACAAGGCTCTCCGGAAGAGCTCTTCAAGCACCCCGCAAACAAGTTTGTTGCCGGGTTCCTGGGCTCGCCGCCAATGAACTTCCTGGACTCCGAACTGATTGATCTGGATGGCACTCTTTATGCTGCGGGCGAGGGGTTTCGGATCGCCATTCCGGCGGAAAAGGCCCATGCCCTTGGTCAGTCTGATAATGCGGTCACCCTTGGCATTCGCCCGTCAGATCTCAGTTACGCCCCGGACGCGCCGCTAGGTCTTGGCCTCGATCTGGAGGTGATCGTTTCAGAATATGTCGGCGCACAATCAGTTCTCTTGTGCGTTTGCGGACAGGCCAACGTCACGGTGGAGCTAAAATCGGAAACACCCATCGCGTTGGGGGAGACACTCAGGTTTGCGGTCAGACCTGAGGGCATTCATCTGTTTGACCGCAAATCAGGAACGGCGCTGTAGCGCCCGCAATGGAGCCGAACGGGAGGAACTCCAATGTTGAAAGTCTTAAGACAGGCGTCTCTTGGCGTCGTGTCAGCGCTCGCCCTTACAACGGCTGCGCTGGCCAATCCTTACGAGGAATACGCAGGTGAAACCCTGATCGTGAATTTTCCTGCGCACCCCCATTTTGATGCGGTGATGAAAATCCTGCCGGAGTTCACAAAGGAAACCGGCATCGAGGTTGAAGTCGACCAACTACCTTACCTCAAGATGCGGGAGCGCCAAACGCTCGAACTGGCGCAAGATGAGGGCGAATATGATTTGATCGCCTACGTGGTGTTTTCGAAAGCCGATTATGTATATGCAGATCAGCTTGAAAATCTGGCGCGCTATTTCATGAACCCGAAACTTGCTGATCCCGCATACGATGCCGACGATTTGATTGACGGCTATGTCTACAACATCGGTTTCGCCGGCGGCAACAAGGGCTATCTTGAAGGTAAGACGGGGTCGCTTTTTGGTATTCCCTACGGATCAGAAACGTCTGTCCTCGGATACCGGAAGGATATCTTCGACAAGCACGGTCTCAAGGTGCCCGAAACATATGAGGAACTGCTTGAGATCGCGTGCAAGATCCCTGAACTGGAACCGGGTATGGGCGGATTGTCCTCGCGTGCGGCTTCCGGTCACCATGCCTCGCATGCGTTTCTGCTTCATCTAGCTCCGCTCGGCGGCCGGATCTTTGACGATCAATGGAATCCAATCGTGAACAATGAAGCCGGGGTCCAGGCGGCAAATGCATTGAAGACGATCGTGGATTGCGGCCCCGAGGGTGCAGCTTCCTTCGGCTTTGGCGAGGCTCTTGGGTCCTTCCTGAACGGTGACACGGCGATGTTCCTGGACACCACCGTGGTGGCTGGTCAGATCAATGACCCAGCCAAGAGCCAGGTTGTTGGCAAAGTTGGCTGGGCGATGCATCCGATGGGCGTGCGCCGGGGCTCGCAGACCGGTGGTTTCGGTATCGGTATCCCCAAGAACGCAGAAAACAAGGAAGCAGCCTTCCTGTTGATGCAATGGCTAACGTCCAAGCATGGTGACAAGCTGGTTGCCATGCAGGGTGGCAATCCATCGCGCTTCTCCACGCACGCTGATCCGGACGTCAATGAGAAGTTCCCACACATGGCGACATTCGGGGAAGCTCTGAAACATGCGGATCCTGATTGGCGTCCGATCATCCCGGTGTGGGGTAAGATCAATGCGGATCTCGGGACCACGTTGTCCAAGGTCTTGACCGAGGACCTGGATGTACAAGAAGCGCTTGACGGTGTGGCCGAGCGGACAAAAGCTGTGATGGACGAAGCCGGTTATTACACCTGGCAATAAGCTCCAACACCCGCGCAGCCCGATTTCCCCTTCGGGCTGCGCACCCTTTATCCAGTTTCGGAGCGATCATCTTGCGTGCGCAAACCCTCAATCGGGCTACGCCATACATGTTCATGGCGCCGGCTGCCATAATCATGGCCATCGCGCTGCTCTATCCGCTCGGGTACATGATTTACGGATCGTTCCGGGATTGGAACCCGAGTCAGAGCATCGGCGAAAGCGAATTCGTTGGCTTGAAGAACTACATCACCTTGTTTTTCGATCCGGCCTTTCGCGAAAGTCTCTCCGTTACCCTGACATTTGCCTTTGCCGTTGTCGTTGCCGAGATGGCCATCGGCGTCGGTTTGGCGCTGCTGCTGGATCGCAATATCCGCGGCATGTCCGTCTTGCGGACGCTTTTTATCCTGCCGATGATGATCGCGCCGGTCGTGGTCGGCCTGATGTGGCGCTACATGTATCATCCGACGGTTGGCACGTTTAACACGACGCTGAAGTCATGGGGATTCGACGGGATCGATTGGCTGGGCCAAAACGCCCTCCTGTCCGTGATTATTGCCGATGTATGGCAATGGACACCTTTCATTTTCATCCTTGCCCTTGCCGCGCTCCAGTCGCTGCCAAGGTCTGCCCTGGAAGCGGCCCGCATTGATGGCGCGACTGCCTGGCAGCAAATCATCCACATCAAGCTGCCGTTGATGATGCCGGTTCTGATTGTCACCGGGCTGCTGCGATTGATTGATGCTTTCAAGGTGCTGGAGGTGATCCTCGTCATGACTGAGGGTGGACCGGGCTTGTCGACCGAAATTGTCGCGTTGCGGATATCGCGGACGGCTACGGAGTTCAGGGAACTTGGGGTCGCCGCGGCGATGTCAAACTATCTGTTGATGCTGCTCTTGTTGCTGACAGTCGCAATGTTCGCAATCACACGCCTCCAAGAGGCCCGTGCCCAACGCGCGGCCAGGCAAATTCAGGAAGATTGACCGGCATGCAGTACGAACGCCAAAATCCTGCTTTCTATGCCCTTCTGGCGGCTCTGATCTTCATGTCAGTTGGCCCAATCCTGCTGATGTTCGTTAACTCGTTCAAGCTTGATGTGGACATCATCGGGGGGCGGACAGGTTTGCTTTTTCTGCCCACAATCCGCAATTACGAAACCGCGCTGTGTGATGTGTTGTGGTACGAGCCTGATCATCTCGACTTCTGTTCACTGAAGTTCGGCGGAGCGTTCATCAACTCCTTGATCATTGCACTTGCGTCTACAGTGATTACGCTGGTGATCGGTTGCATGGCTGCCTATGCCCTCGTGCGTTTCCGGTTCATGGGACGAGATACGATCTCGCTGTCAACGCTGATGGTAAGAATGGTTCCGCCCGCCGTTTTGCTGGTGCCGGTCTTCGGGCTCTGGAACAATGAATTCTGCATCGACAAGGCGACAATGGTCGGTGGCTGGATCAGGGATACCTTCGGGGGGCGGGGCGATGTTTGCCTTGCCGGCACCCATTCCGGCATCATTCTGGTTTATGTAGCAATGAATCTGCCGTTCGTGATCTGGATCCTTCAAAGCTTCATTGTGCAGGTACCGCGATCCCTGGAGGAGGCGGCGCGTGTGGACGGTGCCGGCCCATTCCAGGTCTTTTTCAAGATTGTGCTGCCGCTGATCAAACCGGGTCTTGCAGCTGCTGCCATCTTCACATTCCGCATCGCCTGGAACGAATACTTGTTGGCCTCGGCCCTGTCTGACCGCAACACCAAAACGGTGCCCATTCTGATTGTGAACAACATGTCCGAATTCAACGTTGAATGGGGTGTGATCATGGCTACCGGCATGTTGCTTGCGATCCCGCCGATCATTTTCACACTGTTTGCCAGCCGCCAGATTATCACCGGAATGACCGCGGGCGCGGTCAAGGGTTAGGTCATGGCGCAGGTTCTGGTGTTAGCGACGCTGCAGACGAAACAGGCGGAGGCTGATTTCCTCGTCGGACAGTTGATCGAATGTGGTGTGTCTGCGCGCGTTGTCGATATTTCTCTGCAGTCGAATGGGGAAATCCTCGATGGCGCCGGAAAACGTCAGGCCATGGACCAGGCAGCCTTGAATGTTCTTCAAGATGTTGCGACGGCGGCTGGCGGTGACACAGAAGTCGTCCTGGGGATTGGCGGCGGTACGGGCGGAGAGATCGCTTTTCGGGTGCTCCGTGCGTTGCCGATCACGTTTCCCAAGATCCTGGTTACGACACTCCCGTTTGATCCGCGCGCCGTTGTTGCGGACAACTCTATCATTCTGGTGCCAACACTGGCAGATATTGCGGGCTTGAACGCCATTTTGAGAGAAGTCCTGGAAAATGCGGCTCTCATCGCTGCCGGCTTGTGCCGGAAGGAGCGAAAAGGCGAGCTTGTCGATATTAAACCGTCGATCGGCATCACTGCGCTTGGCGCGACAGATGGAGCGGTTGCCCCACTGGTTTCTCAGCTTTCTAAGCGCGGACGGGAAAGCACCGTTTTTCATTCCAACGGTTACGGTGGCGCCGCGTTTGCCCGGTTCGCTGCAAATGGGGCCTTCAATGCGATCATCGACCTGACCCCGCATGAACTGACCCGTATTCATCTTGCCGGCGCTCATGTCGACATGCCGGATCGTTTCGTCGCTGGCGGCGATCTGCCCCGGATCGTTCTGCCGGGCGCTTTGAATTTCATCGGCCTCGGCCAGAAGACGCTGGTCCAGAGCGAGTACCTGTCCAGGCCACACTATGAACACTCCGGGTTTTTTACGCATGTGAAGGTGACGGTTGAAGAGATGAAGCACGTTTGCCAGCGGCTTGCTGAAAGCCTCAACAGCCTTGATGGCCCCTGCGCAATGATTGTCCCAATGGGTGGGTTTTCTCATCAAGACCGGCCCGGAGGCCCCATTGAAGACCCGGCGTTGCGGGAGGTGTGTTTCGATACGCTTAAAGCGTCTTTGAACCCGGATATTCAGCTTCATCGTCTTGATGCGCATCTTTTTGCGCCGGACGTGACACATGCAATTCTCGAGACATTAAAAATGCTTACGAGTGAAGAGGTTGGACCATGCAGGACCTGACAGCCAAGAAAGACGCCTTGATTGCAACAGCAAAACGGTGCTTCGACTTGCGGCTTCAGACCAATGCCGGCGGGAACCTTTCGGTGCGCCTTGAGAGTGCGGATGCGATCGTGATCAAGCCGTCCGGGATCGGCTTCAACGAGTGTACCCGCGACAACCTGCAGGTGGTTCATCTTGACGGAACCATAGAACCGTCGGACCACAAGCCCTCAAAGGACCTGGGGTTTCATCTCGATCTCTATCGAATTCGGGGTGATATCAAGGCGGTGGTCCATTGCCACAGTCCCTGGGCGACCGGTTATGCCAGCGCCGGGGTCGAGATCCCGTGCCTTACGGTTCAAACCATAGAGAAGATCGGAAGGATGCCGTTGATCCCGCTGTCACCATTGGGTGGACCGCAGACGGAAACTGAAATCAGTCCGGTGTTCGCGGATCCCAAGGTGGTGGCGGCAGTGCTTGCCAACCATGGAACAATCGGTGTCGGTTCCTCTTTGATGAAAGCGCAGTATCTTGCCGAAATCATAGAGGAGACAGCACATATTGCCTTTGTTCGGGATGCCGTGATGGCGGCTCATGGAAAGAAAGTTGCCGATCTTCCGCGGTTTGGAACAGCAGCCGATGCAAATGCGAGCGCTTCCTCTTGACCATCAAGCTTGCAGCATTTTCCATCATCTGTTGGATTTAGGGATGAAGGGGTGTGCTCCTAAACAAGGTCATCGGCCTCGCATGCATACATGCCCATTTCCCAGGTTGTCTTCAGTACTCTGATTTTGAAAATCTCGTGCGCCTGACATTTTGCTCAGGCCTGAACACATCGTTGGCCTTCGATCCCGGTAAAGGCCAGATCCTCACCCGTCTCCAGCACTTTTCGCACCCGCGCACGGGCGGCTTGCCTGGCCTCAAGCTGCGCGAGCTCGGTTTCGTGGCTGAGGACAAATGGCAGGGAAACGTTGCCGAATTCCTGGACCAAGAGGGCCGTCACCTTCAAGGCGGACTTCAGCCGTGCGGTGTCGATGGCCTGGCTGGCCGGGGGCGATGTCGCCGCTGATGCCTTCGCCGCCGGTGCTGATGGCGATGCTGATGCTGAGCCTTTAGAACGGGGCGTGCCCATGGCGGGGTCCGTTCTCGGCAAGGAGGCGGCTGGTTTCTAGGATCAGGGCAATGATCCCGTGTTCGGCGAGCAGCGCTGCGGCGCGCTCGTGGGCCTCGCGGTACTGGTCGAGCCAGAGATCGGGATCGGTGTGCGGGATGGAGACAGAGGCAAGATAGGCTTCCAGCCAGTAGCGCACGGCCGTCTTAGATTGCGTGGTACCGGTTGCGCGCAACAACGCGCGAGTATTCAGCGCCTAGGCGATCAGCCGGGCGGCGCGGTCCGGGTCCTCCAGGCCTTCGTTCGCCGCACACATCAGATAGGACGGCACCCGGATCCGCGCCTTTTAGCCCTGAACCCGGCTGGCGGTCTTGAATACCAAAGGCCCCTTCGTCCGATAGGGACTGGCGGTCGGTCGCAAGTGACGGGTTGCTGGGATCTGGCGATTTTTGAATTCCAGTCGGCAGATGAATTTATCAGCGCCTATGTCGATCGTCCTTGTTTTGCGCCGACGATCAGACCGTGGCGCTGACCGATGGCACTGGCACCCGGTCGGTGGCGGGCACGGTGTTCGATGTCGACGCCCAAGGCGTCAGGGTTGATTTCCGTTAGAGCGGACAAGGAGAGACTTTCATGGACATCAACACCCAAACCCTCCGTTCCGCCTATGTCGGCTTCAATGCTTCGTTCCAGTCGGGGCTGCGCGAAGCCTCTTCGATGTATGGCCGGATCGCGACGACCGTGACCTCGACCACACGCGAGAACGAATATGGCTGGCTCGGCAAGTTTCCGCGCTTCCGCGAATGGATCGGCGAACGCGTAATCAACTCGCTCGCAAACTATGGAAGTTTAGTGGATGAATAGAGGAGTGTTATTTGCCGGGGCTAAGCGACTTTAGGTGCCTTCCTGTAGTTTTGCACCGAATGATGTCGAAGCGTTTTATTGCAATATCATTGCGGCAAATTTTTTGGAAGAACATCTAATACCAAGCGCATGAATATGTGACTCATATTTGTGCTTTCCTGTTTGGGGCAAATCATGATTCACCTTTGGCAAACAGGGAGTTTGCCATGGGCGCCGGTATATCGCTTCGCAGAGA
>Ga0189284_100257_pt1 | contig 48230 bp, 46 predicted proteins | sample N32C7minimetaG_FD_130314 | JGI IMG/M metagenome (GOLD analysis project Ga0189284, IMG submission 130314) | Marine microbial communities from the Costa Rica Dome - N32 C7 mini metaG | ecosystem: Environmental > Aquatic > Marine > Oceanic > Photic zone | place: Costa Rica: the Eastern Pacific...
CCCTTCGATCATGACCTGCACGTCCTGCTCCCAAGCGCGCTTGGTAAGCTCGCCCAGCGTGTAGAGTTCGGCGAATTGCGCTTCGTCGTTGGCGTCCGCGATGCTGCCGGGGCGCAGGCCGTCGCCGAGGCTGTAGGCGATGTCATACGCCTTCATGATCTCGGTGATCTCGTCGAAGTGCTCGTAGAGGAAGCTTTCCTTGTGATGCGCAAGGCACCATTTCGCCATGATCGATCCGCCGCGCGATACGATCCCGGTGACGCGCTTGGCGGCGAGCGGGACGTAAGGCAGGCGCACGCCGGCGTGAATGGTGAAATAGTCGACGCCCTGCTCCGCCTGTTCGATCAGCGTGTCGCGGAAGATTTCCCAGGTCAGTTCCTCGGCAATGCCGCCGACCTTCTCCAGAGCCTGATAGATCGGCACGGTGCCGATAGGCACGGGGCTGTTGCGGATGATCCATTCGCGGGTGTCATGAATGTTTCGGCCCGTCGACAGGTCCATGATCGTGTCCGCGCCCCAGCGCGTCGCCCACACCATCTTGTCGACTTCCTGCGCCACGTCCGATGCGACGGCGGAATTGCCGATATTGGCGTTGATCTTGACGAGGAAATTGCGCCCGATCGCCATCGGTTCGCTTTCGGGGTGGTTGATGTTCGACGGGATAATCGCCCGTCCCCGCGCGACTTCGCTGCGGACGAATTCGGGGGTGATCACATCGGGGATGGCCGCCCCCCAACTTTCGCCATCGCGCACGAGATCCTTGGCGATTTCGCGACCCAGATTTTCGCGCTCGGCGACATATTCCATTTCGGGCGTGATGATGCCTTTGCGGGCGTAGTGCATCTGGCTGACATTCATGCCGGCTTTCGCGCGCAGGGGCCGCTTCACCACATTGGGGAAGGTCGGGACGCCGCCCGAACGGTCCGGGCCGAGTTGGCCGTTGTCTTCAGGCTTTACCTCGCGCGCATCGTAATCCTCGACATCGCCACGCGCGAGAATCCAGTCACGGCGATGCGGCGCAAGGCCGGCGTTGATGTCGATCACGGCATCAGGATCGGTGTAGGGGCCGGAGGTGTCGTACACGCGCACCGGCGGCTCCCCGCCTTCGAGATGGATTTCGCGCATGGCAACCTGAATGCCCGATCCGGTGCGCGCGCCGACGTGAATCTTGCGGCTGCCGCGGATGGGCCCGGTGGTTACGCCAATCTCTACTGGGGAATTGATATCGGCCATACGAAGTCTCTCCAATTGGCGGAGCGCGGGCCGATCTTGCGATAACCGCCCACTCCCTCCGCCGATGCTAGTCGGTTCAGGTTCAACGGGTCGGACAGCGCAACCTGTCCCTCTCAGCGAAAGCTCGCTCCCCGGGGATGGATCGGAGTTAGGCTGAGGCGTCGGCAGAGTCCAGACCCGCCCGCCTCGCCATCGCACCAGTCAGCTGGCAAAGCGTGCAGGTATTTCGGGATCGCCTGTGTCTAGCAAAGGTATCTGTCCCTCTGCCAGCCCGTCATAGGCGACCGACCACCGCTCGATCCATTGCGGATCCTTGATCTTCGAAGGGTGGTACCCCGGTAGCAGCGAACGCAGCATCGCTGGCGACGTGTGCAGTAAGAACCGGGCAACCATGGTCCACAGCCGGACGCGGCTGCGCAGGCTGCGCCATTTGCCGTCGCGCATGAGCATCCGCATGTATCCCCTGCGGCTTGCGAAAGCGACGTGAAAGGTGCCGCAGATCAGCCCCCAGGCCTTGCCCGGCCAATCACCGTAAAGGTGCATGTAGAGATCATAGGCGACATTCTTGTGCTCGGTTTCCTCGACCATGTGCCACAGCACAAGCGATGCAACCGCGCTGTCACCCCCGGCAAACAGCAGGCCCCGTTGGCGAATGAGCCATTCGGTGATCCCCATGGTCATCGTTTCGAACCCGGCGGTGTAGGCCAATCGCCACTTGAGACTGCGCTTTTGAAAATTGCGGTAGTCGGCTTCCAGTCCGGCCTCGACTTCGGCCAGTTCGGGATAGGTCAGCTTGAGGATTTCATTGTAGCGGCGGTGATTGCGGAAATGCACGCCCTCCTGTCCGATGAAGCCATGCACGTCAGCCTTTAACGCGGCATCATCCACCTGTTTGAGCGCTTCGGTCACGGTCTTGATCAGGAACGGTTCGAGATATGGCATCGTCAGCGATGCGCCATTGACCATGTGGCTCCATTCGGGGCGCGCAGGGTTCCAAACGGGGGCGATACCTTCGTCAAACCGGAAGGGGATGCGCCGCACCAGAATTTCGCGGTTGCTCATTCGGCGCTCCTGATGTGCCGATAATGCTGCCAGCTCCCCCAGAAAAGCACGGCAAAGCCGACGTGCACGCCGATCATGGCAGGCCAGCCCGCAAGAAATATGATGTTGTTCACGGTGACATCGCCGGGAAACGGCCCACCGCCAAATTCCAGCCCCCGCGTTCCCATCATCGCATTGGCGATGGCAGGCAAAGTGAACAACCAGCCAAACGCCAGGCACGACCAGACCAATACCGATTGCAACCTGTCGCTCAGCCGCAAGAAGCCGCCGGCAGCCCCGACTGCGATCAGTATGGTGCCGTTGGTAATCCCTTCCAGATGCGCCATGTTCCAGGCTCGCTGATCACCCGGAATATTGGCCGGAATGTCCTGGACAAATGGCCAGAGGTCGATCGCGCCAAGAAGAAAGAAGAAATAGAACCAGCCCGACGCGACCGCCGAGATCAACAGGCCGACCCCGTTGAGGATCAGAAAGGATCGCCGCGCGTCCGTTAGTGCACTGCCCATCATTCCGCCCTCCCAGTGGGGCGGCATTGTCAATCAATTCGCGAAACGGTGCAAACAGTTCCTCATTGGGCCACCGACCGCACCCCAGCGCTCAAGCCGGATCGGGCGATGCAGGACGAAGCGGGGCTATTCGGCCGCTTCTGTCACCGCACCGGGTGATTCCGCTCTTTCGCTAGCGGGCGAATAGACAAATTCGCTGCCGCTCAGGTCGATCGCCGGGATTTCCTCGCGCTCGCGCCAGTAATCCTGATTGTGCCGCCATTCGGGCTTATCGCCCCGGCGCGGCAATTGGTCGAGCCCGCGCATCAGATAGCCCGGATTGAAATTGTCCGGTTCGATCCACGGGTGCAGTTCCATGCCCTCGTCTTGGGGTCGCAGGGCAACCTCGACCCTTGCCATGCCCTTGTCGTGCATCCGGTTGAGCAGGCCGCAGACGAAATCGCCCAGCATGTCGACCCGCAAGGTCCAGCTGGCGCGGAAATAGCCCATGACCCACGCCATGTTCGGCACGCCGGTGAACATCATCCCGCGATAGGTCACGCTGTCGTTCCAGTTGACGGGCGCGCCATCGACTTCGAACGGGATGTCGCCCATCACCGACAGGCGGAAACCGGTTGCGGCGATGATCAGATCGGCTTCGATCAGCTCGCCCGATGCTGTCACCACACCTTCGGGCGCAAAGCGATAGATCGTGTCGGTCACCACGCTCACCTTGCCCGACACCGCGGCGCGAAACACGTCGCCGTCAGGGCAGAAGGCGAGCCGTTGCTGCCACACGCGATAGCGCGGGGTGAAATGCGGTTCGAATTCGAAATCGGGCTTGCCGGTGAAGGCGCGCACCAGCTCCTTCAATTCCTCGAACACGGTGTCGGGTTCTTCGATGCAGCGCCGCGTCAGGACATCCTGATCATGCATGATCTGTTGCCGCACGACGCGGTGAATGGTCGGCTCGTCTATGCCGATTTCACGCAGCCGGTCGGCCAGCTCGTTCTTGTTCTCGCTGCAAAAGAAGTAGGTCGGCGAGCGCTGCAGCATGGTGACATGCGCGGCGCTCTTGGCGAGTTCGGGAACGACGGTGGCAGCGGTGGCCCCCGATCCGATCACCAGCACCCGCTTGCCCGAATAATCATAATCCGGATCCCATTTCTGCGCGTGGACGAAATCGCCCGCAAAATCATTCAACCCGCGATCCGCCCAGTCTTCGGGAATGTAGGGTTTTTCGTGGTCATAATAGCCCTGGCACATCCAAAGGAAGTTGCAGGTGAAGGCCACCATCGCGCCGTCGGAAAGCCGCTCCGCCTCGACCGTCCAGAGGTTCGTTTCGCGTGAGAACGCGCAATGGACGATGCGGTGGCCGTAATGGATGTGATCGCCGATGCCGTTTTCCTCGATCACTTCGCCCATGTAATCGAGGATCGCCTGCGCGCTGGCGATGGGTGCGCCCACCCACGGTTTGAAGCGATAGCCGAAAGTGTAGAGATCGCTGTCGGAGCGGACACCGGGGTACTTGTGCGTTTCCCATGTGCCGCCGAAAGTATCCTTCATTTCAAGGATGGCATAGCTTGCCCAGGGGGATTGCTGCTGCAGGTGATATGCCGATCCGATGCCCGATATCCCCGCCCCGACAATCAGGACATCGACGTGGGTGGTAGTGGGCCAATCGATCATGTGTTCCATCGCGCAATCCTCCATGCTGCGGGGATATCGGGGGGTGCGCAGAGGCACATTGATGCGGATCAATTTTGACCGGGACGGCTTGCCGACAGGGCCGCGATGCGTCAGCACAGCGGCCTGAGGAGAGAGAACACGATGCCATTCCGTATGACAGAGATGGTGGGATGCGAATTCCCGCTGTTTGCCTTTTCCCACTGCCGCGACGTGGTGGCCGCAGCAAGCCGCGCGGGCGGTTTCGGTGTGCTGGGCGCGGTCAGCTACACGCCTGAACAGCTGGAGCATGAACTTGCGTGGATCGACGATCATGTCGAGGGCAAGCCCTATGGCGTCGACGTGCTGATCCCCGAAGTGCAGGCGGTCGATCATTCTGTCAGCGCAGATGCGATCATCGCGCAGATCCCGTCGCAATATCGCGATTTCACCCGCCAGCTCCTGCGCGAATGCGGTATTGCCGATGATGTCGGCGCGCCGCAGGGCGGATCGCAGGCGCCCAACACTTCGCTGGGTCAGGAATTGCTTGAGGTCAGCTTCAATCATCCGGTGCGGCTGATCGCCAATGCTCTTGGGACCGCCCCGCCGGAAATGATTGCGGCGGGGAAGAAATACGGCATTCCGGTCGCCGCGCTGGTGGGCGCGAAGGAACACGCGCTCAAACAGGTGGCCGCCGGGGTCGATGTGATCGTCGCGCAGGGCGGCGAAGGCGGCGGGCATTGCGGCGATGTCTCGACCATCGTGCTCGTCCCCGAAGTGATTCAGGCGATAGAGGAAGCGGGTGCGGATACTCCGGTGCTTGCGGCAGGCGGGATCATGAACGGGCGGCAGATGGCCGGGATGATGGCGATGGGCGCGGCGGGCGCGTGGTGCGGCAGCGTGTGGCTTGCCTCACCCGAAGCCGAAACCACCCCGGTGTTCCGCGAAAAGATGATCGCAGCCGGATCGCGCGACACGATCCGCTCAAAGCATCGCACCGGCAAATACAGCCGCCAGTTAAAGAGCGAATGGCACGAAAGATGGGAGGCAGCTGGCCTGCCTGCCCTGCCCATGCCGTTGATGAGCCTGCTGGCCGAACCGGTACTGCGCGCGCTGGATCAAGCGGCGGTGGCGGGCAATCCCAAGGCCCAGGCTCTCTCAAGCTATTGGGTCGGGCAAGGGTTGGGCCTCGTCAAGGATTCGCGCGGGGTCGGCACCATCGTGCAGGATTTCAAAGCCGATTTTGCCGCAGGGTTCGAAACGCTGGCGGGCAATCTGGATTAGGCCGCTATCACCAGCCTCTATCGTCTGGACTGCTCCGCCGGGGAGATCGCGGCCTGCTTTGGCGCGAGGCTTGGCGATGATCCATGGGGCGGGGGTTATGTCGCGCGGGATCGCTTTGCCCCCGTCATCACCGCCGGGCGCGATTTCATCGCCGGGCCGCGCCCGCCGGGCGGAATGCTGCAGCCGCGCATCGTGCCCCGGCTTTGGGGCGTGCTTCCCCCGCCCGCCTCCGACGATCCGATGCGCCGGATCGCCACGGTGCGCAATCCCGAAAGCCCGTTCTGGATCGGAAACCTCCGGAACAGCGAGTTCCGCTGCATCGTCCCGGCAACATCGGTCATGCTGTGGGGCAGCGGGATCGATTACGAAGGGCAGCGCCTGAAACACTGGTTCGCGCCAGAAGACGGCGGGATTTTCGCCATCGCAGGGGTGTGGAAGGACGAGGACATTCCCGCATTCGCCCTGCTCACACGTGAAGCATCCGGCGCTGCGAAAACTGCGGGATGCAATGCAATGCCGCTGATCTTGCCATCCGATGATTGCAGCCTTCAGACGTGGCTGCACGGTGGTTGGGACGCGGCCAGACTGCTGATCGAGCGCCCGGCACCAATCCCACTGATCGAACGGGATTTGATCCCCGACTAGGCTTCTTCCCCGGACAGGCGCAAAAGGCAGATGGCCAGCAAAACCGTCGCCAGCACGCCTGATCCGCCCGCAATCGGCAGTTCGCCAGTGAAATCGCGGCCCAGCGCCATGGACAATGCGTTGGCGATGGCGGCGACGGTTCCGACCAGCACTGCGATCCCGCTGAGCAGCCGCGATCCGCTGTCCAGCCTTGCAAGGCCCAGCGCAATCAATGCCAGCGCAAGCAAGACCTTGGCCGCGTTGTAGACCATGAAGGAGAAGGCGACGATTGCCGCGGCAGCAGGAGCAAAGGCCTCCACCTCGCTAGCGACTTCGAAGAACGGGCCGAACATCGTCAGACCCACGCCGACCTGAACGACATTGAGCACGGCGGCAAAGGCGATTGAGGACCACGCAAGATAGTGCTGGCGTGCTGCCAGCATCGCCGCCCCGGCAAACCCTGCCATGAGGGTGAAGATCACCCCTTCCAATCCCCACAGCAACTGCCGCGGCACTTCGGCTCCGCTGGCATAAAGCGCGGTATAGACGCTCTGCGTGACTGCGGCTGCCAGCAAGAGAGCGGCAACCAGACGGACCGTGTTGCGGAAGGAAATCGGCATGAATCGTACCCCTGTCATCGCGCGCGCCCTGTGCTTTGGTGTAGTCCGGGCGTCAAAATCAACGATACAGGCGCGTTCGCCGGTTGCGAGCAAAAGGTTACACCGGATCCCGGCATCCCCCACCATGACACGCGATTAGAGTTTCGCAACCCACTGATCCTGTTATTCTTCTCCGGTCTATGCGGCTTGATTCGACCATTGGTTTGGACGGAGCCGCTGACTTCTAAAGGGGGAGCATCCATGAATATTTCACGTCTGCCGCGCGTCCGCATTTCGGGCGCGCTCCTGCTCGCATCGAGCACGCTTGCCATCGCCATGACCAGCCCGGCGCAGGCCGACACCACCGCGCCCTGCAACACCGGCAACGGGCCTGACGCGGTGGCAGACACCAGCGACGACCCGCTCGAATGCGGCGAGAATGCCAGCGCGACGGGCGGCAATGCGACAGCCGTGGGCAATGGCTCCGCCGCTTCAGGCAGCCTGAGCCTTGCCGTGGGCGACAGCGCCAGCGCCACCGCCAACAATGGCACAGCCGTGGGCCAGTTTGCGCAGGCAGGCGATGCCGCCAGCGACACCAACGCCAGCGCCTTTGGCCGTTCGGCACAGGCAACCGCGGCAGGCGCAACCGCAATTGGCGCGGCATCCGACGCGTTCGGCACCAACAGCACCGCCATCGGAATTCTTTCGGTCGCCACCGGCGCGGATAGCATCGCGGTGGGGCGCTTGGCTCAGGCATCGACCGCGCGTTCGGTCGCCATCGGCACCGGGGCAAGCGCCACGGGTGACGAAGCGACCGCCCTCGGCGAAGCGGCGGACGCATCGGGCCAGGCCGCGATTGCCATCGGAAATGACGCGGAAAGTTCTGGCGTGGGTTCGATCGCGATCGGATCGAACACGGCGGGCGCGGACGTGTTCGGCGTGATCGCCGGTGGGCGCGCAACCATCGCCATCGGTTCGGAAACGCGCATCTATGCCGACGGGGCAATCGCGATTGGCGGGGATCTCGACAATGACGGGCTGGGTTCCTCCGCCAACTCCACCGGTAACGTCGCGCTTGGTGCGGATTCGTTCGCGGTTGGGCTGAATTCGGTCGCCATCGGGGCCGGTTCCATAGCGGACCTCAACGATTCCGTGTCGGTCGGCAGCGAGACGAACCGGCGCGTCATCACCAATGTCGCCCCCGGCTACCGCGACGATCACGCGGTGACGCTGGGACAGGTCAATGCATTGCTTTCGGGCGGGGGCACGCCGGGCGTCGTCGTCAATGTCGATGGCGGCTTCTCCCCTACCGCGACCGGAACGGGATCAATCGCCATCGGCGACGGCGCCATTGCCGATGGCAGCGAAGCCGTGGTCGTGGGCGCGACTTCGGGTGCGAACGGAAACGGAGCGACCACCTTCGGCGGCTTTGCCAACGCCACCGGCACCAATGCCACCGCACTGGGTTTCAGCGCCAATGCCGGGGCCAACAATGCGACCACGCTGGGCAGCTCCTCCAGCGCCAGCGCCAGCGGGGCTGTCGCGGTCGGCACTTCGGTGCAGGCATCGGGGATCGATTCTGTCGCCATCGGCACCGGTTCGAGCGCGGGCTTCGCCAATTCGGTAGCGCTGGGTTCGGGATCAACCGCCAGCGCCGCCAACACCGTATCGGTCGGCAGCACCGGCTTTGAACGGCGGGTCACCAATGTCGCGGACGGGGTGGCGGACAGCGATGCCGCAACCGTCGGCCAGTTGAAGGCGATTGCCGGGAACGACAAATTCGCCACCAACGGCACCACCGGAACCGCAACAGCCACCGGCACGAATTCGCTGGCCATCGGTGCCGGCACCATTGCCGAGGGAACCAACTCCATCGCCATCGGCCTCGACACAGCCGATCCGGGTGATGTCGGCGCTTTCGCCAGCGGACAGGGCGCTCTGGCCGTCGGTGCCGAGGCGCAGGCGCAGGGCAGCAATACGATCGCGCTGGGTGCAGGATCGCTGGCCTTGCAGGACAATACGCTGTCGATCGGCAATTCCACGCTGAAGCGCCGGATCACCAATGTCGCAGACGCCCAGGACGATAATGACGCGGTGACGCTGGGCCAGCTCAACGATGCGCTTGCCGACAGCGCCACACCCTTCGTCAAGGTCAACGGCGCAACCGGCAATGCAGTGGCAGGCGGGCTGAACGCTATCGCCATCGGAACGGTCGCGACGGCAGGCGGCGCGGGCTCCATTGCCATCGGCGGCGACACGATCGGAGGGGCGAATTCGACCCGCGCCGACGGGACTGGGGCAATTGCAATGGGCAGCTTTGCCAACAGCGGGTCCGGCGACGGCGCGATTGCAATCGGCGTGCGCGCTCGCGGGGATGGCGCCAACGCTCTGGCAATCGGCACCGATGCCACCGCCTTTGCCAGCGGCACCGCGATCGGCAACCTCAGCTTCGTCAACGCGCTGACAGGCACAGCCATCGGCGAAAGCGCGTTTGTCAGCGGCAACAACTCGGTGGCGCTGGGTGCTGGCTCGGCGGCGCTGCAGGCCAATGTCGTCTCGGTCGGCAGCGCCAGCCAGCAACGCCGCATCGTCAATGTCGCCGCCGGATCTGCCGCGACGGACGCGGTCAATGTCGCACAGCTCAATTCCGCGCTGAACGGTATTTCGGGTGCCAACAACCGCTTCTTCGGGATCAATTCCACCGGCACTTCCGCATCCGCGACGGGGATTGACGCGCTGGCCATTGGTTCGCTTGCCAATGCAGCGGGCAATCGCGGCGTCGCTGTCGGCGTATCGGCGGTCGCCAGTCAGGAAAGCGCCAACTCGTTCGGCACTCGTGCGCGGGCGGAGGGGATCAACTCCGCCTCTTTCGGAGCGGATGCGAGGGCGCTGGCCAACAATGCCATCGCGATTGGTGCAGGCTCACTGGCAAACGCCAACTTCGCCACCGCTGTCGGCCGTTCGGCCATTGCTACCGGGGACAGTTCGACAGCGCTGGGTCGTGCGGCGGAGGCGTTCGGCGCGAACAGCGCGGCCTTCGGGACGGGTGCCCGCGCCGCTGCACAGGGCGTCGCCTTCGGACAGACCGCAAGGGCCACCGGCAACAACACCACCGCTCTGGGGCAACAGGCGCTAGCCAGTGAGCTGCTGGCCACCGCAGTCGGCAACACATCGTCGGCCACAGCGCAAAGCGCGACGGCAATCGGATCGCGTGCCAAGGCTGCATTTGCCGGCTCCACCGCCGTCGGTGCCAATGCCGAAACCACCGCCGCCAATCAGGTGACGCTGGGCGGCACGGGCAGCGCCGTGCGGATCGGTGACATCGCCGCCAGCACTCAGGCGCAGGTCGGCCCGGTCAGCGTCGTCACCGTGGACGAAGCCAGCACGCTGGGGCGGCAAACCGTCGCCACTGCCGCCTCTGTCGACAATGTCCGCGTGTCGATGAACACGATGCAGGCAATCACCGATGCACAGATCCAGAATCTGTCGGGCAGCATTTCCGCGCTGGACGGCAGGATCACCGGATTGGCGTTCCAGCTGGAAGACCTCGACCAGCGCACCCGAGGCGGCATTGCTGCGGCGATGGCAATGGGCGGAACGATGATCGTGCCTGACAGCACTTTTTCGGTCAGCGCCAATGTTTCGACCTATCAGGGCGAACAGGGCTTTTCCGGATCAATCGCGGCGCGGGTGCGCGAACGCGTATATATCACCGCCAGCGTTGCCGGATCGACCGCCGAAAAGAGCACCGGAGGGCGTGTGGGCGTCGCTTTCGGTTTCTGAAGCGACAATGGGGGCGGGCCTTTCGGGCTCGTCCCTACCCGCCCTTGTCCAGACAAATGCGGTCCCCGCGCCGGGCAACGTTATAGCCTCGCTCTGTCACCTCGCGGCTTTGCGCGCTGTCGGGATCGCGGATCGGATTGGTGTGGTTGTAATGGATGAAATGCACCTTGGCGCGCTCGCTTGGCGGAAGCTCCTGCAAGCGGTCCATCGTTTCTGTGACGCGCGGATGCGGGATTTCTCTCATGTCCCGCCCCGGCAGTTCATTGTCGTCCCAAAAGGTCGCGTCGATGAAGACCAACCCATCCGGCCCGACCTTGCGCACCCAGGTTTCGAGCGAGAAGCCCGGGTTTCGCGCCTCCATCTCATCCCAGCTGTCAATGTCCGGCAGGTATAGGATCGACCAACGTTCGGGATCGGCGAAAACCCAACCGACCGTCTCCGAATATTCGTCGCGATGCGGCACCGGAATGGCGCTGACGGCGATATTGCCGCCGATAAGCTGCGGTTCGGACGGGCGCCATGCTTCATTCGCGAGCGGAGGATAACGATAAGAAGAATGCGCCACCTCTTTGATGGCGATATTCCCCAACTCGACCAACTGGCTCCATGGGCCGTTCGTACGCAGGAATTGGGCCATGCGCGGCATCGCATAGACGGGAACCCCGCTCGCCCCCGCAGCCTCTCGCCCAAAATACGCAATGCCGAGATAATGACCGATATGCGCATGGGTGAGGAACACGCCGTCTACGCCCAGTCCATCCGCGGGCGGCTCGATCCTGTCCAGCATGGCAAGCTGCTCGGTAATCGCGGGGCTGGCATCGAAGAGATATCGTTTGCCGTTTGCCCGGTCGATCAGGGCAAGCGAGGATGGGAGCAGGCGCGGGCCGGTGTCATCGGCATTGCCGATCTGCGGCGCGCCCGCATCCTGCCCTGCCCCCAGTACGACGAGCTGGACCTTGCAGGCCTCAGGCTCCCCGTCGGCGGCAAAGGTAGCGGCAGGGGCCGAACACAAGGCACCGCCCGCCAACAGGGCGGCAAGCCCGCGCCTCATTCGATCACGCGCCCGCGTACCATGACGAAATCGACATCCTCCAGCACTGTCACATCGGCCAGCGGATTGCCGTCGACTGCGATCAGGTCTGCCGAAAAGCCCGGCGCGATGCGTCCGATGGTGTCACCCATCCCCAGAACGTCAGCCGCCACCGTGGTCGCGCTGGCCAGCGCTTCACGCGGGCTCATCCCCTGCGCCACCATCAGCGCGAATTCCTCGCCATTGCGGCCATGCGGGAACACGCCTGCATCGGTGCCGAAGGCAACCCGCACGCCGAATTGCCGCGCGCGCGAGACCAGCGACGCCATCAAGGGCTGCACCGCGCGGATCTTGGCTTCCACTACCGGGGTGTAGGTACCGGTGTCGAGCCCTTCGGAAACGCCCTTCAACGCCATCAGTGTCGGCACCAGGGTGGTGCCGTTTTCACGCATCACCCGCGCCGCCTGCTCGTCAAGATAGGTGCCGTGTTCGATCGTGTGCACACCTGCGCGCGCCGCCGCCTCGATCCCGCGGGCGCCATGCGCGTGTGCCGCGACCTTGAGGCCGAGCGTTTCTGCAGTTTCGACGATGGCGCGCATTTCCTCATCGGTGAAATGCGCTTCGAGCCCGCGGCCCTGCTGGCTCAAAACGCCTCCGGTCGCAGTGATCTTGATAAGGTCGGCCCCATATTGCGATGCCAGCCGCACCTTGGCCGCACATTCAACCGCGCCGGTGCAGGTGAAGCCTGAATCGAGCACGTCGTTCACATGCTCGATAAAGCCGTTCACGTCGCCATGCCCGCCGATGATGGCGATGGTGCGCGCGCTGGTGACGATGCGCGGACCGGCAACCATCCCCTCGGCTGTCGCGCGCCGCAGCATCTGCGTGACCTGATCGGTGCGGCTGCCCAGATCGCGCACGGTGGTAAACCCGGCAAGCGCGGTGATGCGCGCGTTCTTGGCCGCGATCAGCGTGAAGTATTCGGGCGGCGTCGTCGCCGCACGCCAGAATTCGCCCGAGGGATCACCCGACAGGTGCGTGTGCAGGTCGATCAGGCCAGGCAGCACGGTCTTGTCCGAAAGGTCGATCACTTTCGAACCTTCGACCGCATAGACTTCGAGATCGGGGCTGTCAGAGGGCAGGATGTCACGGATCGTTCCGTCGATCACGACAATCGCCATCGGGCCGCTTGGCTGGCTGTCTGCGTCCATGATGACGCTGCCCGCTTCGACGATCAGCGTATCGGCTGCTGCGGGCGATGCGATGCACGCGGCCAGCGCAGTAATCGCGCCCATGGTTTTGGCAAACAGTTTCATTGGTTTCTCTCCCCTGTCAGACCCCAAGGCGGCAGTGATGCCCCGCTTGATGTGCGCTGGCAAGACCGGGCCTTCGGCAATTCGTGGGGCACGCGCAATTCGCTTGACGATTGCGCGGGCGCTTGGTCTTTGCGGTGTCTTGTCATTTGCCACAGGGACGCACCCATGATTCCGTTTTTGAAGACCCGTCTTGTTCTGGGTGCCTTTGCCCTGTCGCCGCTGGCGCTTGTCGCCCTGACGGTTCCGGCTGCCGCGCAGCAGAGCGATGCCGCCTATCAGGATCTGTTCAACGCCATCGACGAAGGTGTCGATCACGAAGTCGCGCTCGATTCCACCATGAAGGTCGTGCGGCGCGAATACGCGGCAATTCCCGTGATCGCTCAGGTCGACCAGATGAGCCCCGGCCTGATCGATGAGATCGTCAAGGAAATGCGCCCGATCTTCCGCGATTATCAGGCGCGCGTGCGCGACAAGTATCGCCCGCAGATGGTCGGCCTGTTCGCGCGCAACCTGACCACTTCCGAAGCGCAGGATATCGCGGCATTCTATCGGTCGGAGCTTGGGCGCCGCATTCTTGGCGGGGTGTCGCGCAATTACAGCCCCGATGCGACGCTGGAAAATGTGCAGGAGCTGGAAGGCCAGAGCGAAGACGAAGTGCGGGACAATGTCGCCAGTGATATCGGCAATGCCACTCAGGCGACGATTTCGGAACTGTCGCAGGATGATCTCGTCGCAATGGGCAGGCTGGCGATGGAAAAGCCGGCGCTGCTGAAACTGGGCCAGATCAACCCGCAAATGATCGCCCTGCGCGCGCAGATGGAGCAGGAACAGCCCACCCCCGACGAAGCCGCCCAGATCGAAGCGGTGATCCAGGCGGTGTTCAAGCGCAGGCTGGGGGAATAACCCGCGCTCAAACAGCGTGGCGTTAGCGCAGACCACCCGCGCTCAAGCAGCGAAGCGGTAGCGCAGACTACCCGCGCTCAAGCAGCGAAGCGGTAGCGCAGACTAGAACGTGTAGCCCACGCCGATCCCGCCGATGAACTGGCTGGCGCTGCCGCGAACCGATGTGAACGGAGTGTCGGCCGCATCGCCGACCAGCCGCGAATAGCCTGCGACGCCATAAAGGTTGAACCCGCCGTTCAAGAGATTGTCGTCGAGGTCCAGCGTGAAGATCGCCAGCGTGCCGAGCGAATTCAACCCGCCATCAGCGGTGAACTGCGGCAGGCCGGTCGCCGCTGCATCGGCAGGGGTGACGGTGTAGTAATAGTCGGCAAAATCATCGTCGACGAAGCTGGCATTGAACCCCAGCTGCAGCGCGGCTCCGCGCCCCAGAGGGGTGAAGTAATTCACCCCCGGCTCGATCAGCATTCCCTCATGCGCACCCAGAATGTCCCAGCGCAGCTGCGTCGATACTCCCAGACGATCCCCCCGCGTGAAAACGCCCGGAAAGGTCACGCCGCCATTCAATCCGACCTCGATCGCGGTGTCGAGTTCGCTCGCCAATTCCACCACCGGGTCCTTGATCCGGTTGGCGCGGTCATTGCGAAAGCGGAATGACGGCCCGAGCGAGAACGAGGTTTTCGCAGGGCCCATGGCGGGCTTTTGTGACAGCAGATCGAGGTTGAAGCCGGGGCCGTTGGGGCTGATCCCCACACCGCCCACGCGCCCGACGATCAGCGGCAGCGGGAAAGCAACGTAATCGTCGGAACCCGAATAGCTTGGGACCAGACCTGCACCGATACCGATGGTCGCCCAAGTCTCGTCGAACACCGGCTTGAACGCAGGTGCACCGGCCCCTTGAGGTGAAGCATCCTGCATGACGCCAGCGGGAGCGCCCTCTTCTTGAGCGCCCGTCTCCTGGGCGGTTTCCGCATGGGCAGGCACCGCCACGGCCATGGCGAGAATGGCAAGAATCGATGGCAAGGGGCGGGATTCGGGCATTTCGGGGAGAACTCCGTGGGAGAGAGGGCGGGGCGAATGGTCAATGTGCACTGCCCCCATAGGTTCCGGTTCTGCCGGGTGGAAGGCGATGCGCGTTGCCCCTGCGCGCGCTGTCCCCTAGGGCCAATACAGATGAGCGACTCACAACTCGACGTGGCGATTGTTGGCGGCGGCCTTGCGGGCGGGCTGATTGCTCTTGCGCTGCACCGCGCGCGCCCGGAATTCCGCATTGCCGTGGTCGAGGCGGGCAAGGTGATTGGCGGCAATCACCGCTGGAGCTGGTTTGACAGCGACCTTTCCGAAGAAGGCCGCGCGCTGCTCGCCGAATTCCGCCAGACCGGCTGGGACGCGGGCTATGATGTCGAATTCCCGAAATATCGGCGGACACTGGGCACCTCATACCGTTCAATGGCGTCGCATGATTTTCACGAAGGGCTGATGCGCGCCCTGCCCGACAACGCGGTGATGCTGGGGCGCAAGGCCGCAAGCCTTGATGCGCGCGGGGTCGATCTGGACGACGGAACACGGCTGGACGCACGGGCGGTGATAGATTGCCGCAGCTTCCAGCCAAGCAGGCATCTGCGCGGCGGGTGGCAGGTGTTCCTTGGCCGGCACATGCGTCTGCCCGAACCGCACGGGCTGGAACGCCCTGTCATCATGGATGCAACCGTCGATCAACTCGCGCCCAGCGGCAATGGTGGGGCCTATCGCTTCGTCTATGTCCTGCCGCTGGCATCGCATGACGTCTTCGTCGAAGACACCTACTACGCCGACAGCTTCAAGCTTGACCGGGCTTCGCTGTCGGCTCGGATCGACCAATACGCCCGCGAAAACGGCTGGGCCGATCACGCCATCGTCGGCAATGAAGCAGGCGTGCTGCCGGTGCTGACCGGGGGGAATTTCTCGGCCTATCAGGAAGAGGTCCGCATCCCCGGCGTGGCGATCGCGGGCGCGCGGGGTGGGTTCACCCATCCGCTCACCAGCTACACCATGTGCGTCGCGGTCGAGAACGCCTTGCTGATCGCACGCGAAGCCGATCTGACGGGGCCGCAACTGGCCGCGCTGATGGAAACCCGTGCCCGCCATCACTGGCGCAAGACCGGCTATTATCGCCTGCTGGGCCGTTTCCTGTTCTTCGCGGCGGAACCACACAAGCGCGTGAAGGTTTTCCAAAGGTTCTACAGATTGCGCGAAGGTCTGGTTGAAAGGTTCTACGCCGCGCGATCCAGCCCTTTGGACAAGGCCCGCGTCCTGTGGGGAGAACCGCCCGTATCTATTCCGGCTGCGATCCTCGCAATGTTCAACCGCGGACCGCCGCTCAAAGCCAATGCGCCCATCGATTTGCAAACGGAGAATGAGGCATGACCGCCGATCCCACGCTTGACCTTGCCCCGAAAGTTCCGACGGACCGCGGGATCGACCCCGTGATGGCGGAGAAATACGCCGGGAAAAGCGCCTGCGTCATCGGCGCGGGGTTTGGCGGCATGGCGCTGGCGATCCGGCTGCAATCGCACGGCATCGCCACCACCGTGGTCGAAGCGCGCGACAAGCCCGGCGGCCGCGCCTATTTCTGGGAAAAGGACGGCTTCACATTCGACGCAGGCCCTACCGTCATCACCGATCCGCCGTGCCTTGAGGAACTGTGGGCGCTGACCGGGCACGACATCGCCGAAGATGTCGAGCTGATGAAGGTCATGCCGTTCTATCGCCTCAACTGGCCCGACGGCACCAATTTCGATTACTCGAACGACGAAGCGCAACTGAATGCGGAAATCGCCAAGCTGAACCCGGACGATGTGGTGGGATACCAGCGCTTCCTCGAATATTCGGCGCGGGTTTATGAGGAAGGCTATCTGAAGCTGGGCACCGTCCCGTTCCTCGATTTCAAATCGATGCTGAAAGCCGCCCCTGCCCTGATCAAGGAACAGGCGTGGCGCAGCGTCTATTCGATGGTGTCGAGCTATGTCCAAAGCGAGAAGCTGCGCGAGGCGTTGAGCTTCCACACGCTGCTGGTCGGTGGCAATCCGATGAACACATCGTCGATCTACGCGCTGATCCACAAGCTGGAAAAGGACGGCGGCGTCTGGTGGGCACGCGGCGGCACCAATCGCCTGATCGCCGGGATGGTGCGCCATTTCGAGCGGATCGGCGGCACGATGCGCGTCGGCGACCCGGTGGTGCAGGTGCACACCATGGGCACCCGTGCGACCGAGGTGGAAACGAAATCGGGCTGGAAGCAGGCGTTCGACGCGGTCGCATCCAACGGCGACATCATGCACACCTACAAGGATCTGCTGTCAAATTCGCAGCGCGGGCAGAAGATGGCGAAGAGCCTGAAGCGCAAGAGCTTTTCCCCGTCGCTGTTCGTGGTGCACTTCGGGCTGGAGGGCACCTGGCCGGGGATCGCGCATCACATGATCCTGTTCGCCAACCGCTACAAGGGACTGCTCGATGACATCTACAAGAACGGCGTCATCCCGCAGGATTTCGCGATCTACCTGCACCATCCGACTGTCACCGACCCGTCAATGGCACCTCCGGGCAAGAGCACCTTCTACGCGCTGGTGCCGGTCGCCCACATGGGCAAGATGCCGGTCGACTGGGACGAAGCCGGGCCGAAGCTGGAAAAGATGATCCTCGACGAAATCGGGCGGCGGCTGATCCCCGACATCCACGATCGGATCGTCACCAAATTCAGCTACGCGCCCAAGGATTTCGCCCAAGACCTCTCCGCCCACATGGGCAGCGCCTTCAGTCTCGAACCGGTGCTGTGGCAAAGCGCATATCTGCGCGGCCACAACCGCGACGACGTGATCGAGAATTTCTATCTCGTCGGCGCGGGCACCCATCCGGGCGCGGGCATCCCCGGCGTGGTCGGCAGCGCCAAGGCAACGGCGGGTATTGTGCTGGAGGATTTGGCGGCTAAGGCGACCGCATGAATGCACGAACCGGTACGATGAAACGCATCGCCGTCTATTGCGGCTCCGCCACGCCCGAAGACCCGCGCTATGTCGAGCTTGCCTATGACGTGGGCCGCGAGCTGGCCACGCGCGGGATCGGCGTCGTTTATGGCGGCGGCAGGCTGGGGCTGATGGGCGCGGTGGCGCGCGGGGCCAAGGAAGCCGGCGGCGAAGTCATCGGCATCATCCCCGATGCGCTGATCAAATCCGAAGTCGCCAATTACGACTGCGACGAACTGGTCGCCGTGTCCGGCATGCACGAACGCAAGCAGAAGTTCACCGATCTGTCGGACGGGTTCATCACCCTGCCCGGCGGCGTTGGGACCATGGACGAGCTGTGGGAAGCGATGAGCTGGTCGCAGCTGGGCTATCATTCCGATCCCGTCGGCGTGCTCAACGCTTTCGGCTTTTACGATCACCTGCTCGCGTTCAACCGCAAGATGGCCGAAGTCGGCTTTGTCCGCCCGGCGCACCAGAACATATTGATCGCGGCGGACAACCTGCCCGATCTGCTGGAGCAGATGGAAGCCTATGAACCGCACACTCCGATTTTCCGGATGAAGGCAGAGGACCTGTAGGGCTTCGCATCATGGGCGTAGACGCGGAAATTCGGGCAGCGCTGGTCAACCACGCGCATCAGGCGATCAAATACGGATCGCAGAGCTTTTCCGCCGCCTCGCAACTCTTCGACAGTGAAACGCGCGAACGCGCATGGCTGCTGTATGCCTGGTGCCGCCGGTGCGACGACATCGCCGACAATCAGGAACTGGGCGGCGTTCTGGGCGACCAGTCCGATCTGGACGCGCGGCTGGCGTTGATCCGCAAGCTGACGGCGAAGGCCTTTGCCGGGGAGCCGACCGGCGATCCCGCTTTCGACGCGCTGGGCGTGGTGGCATCCGAATGCGGCCTTACCCCCGCGATGGCGGAGGATGTAATCGCGGGCTTCCAGCTTGACGCCGAAGATTGGCGCCCCCGCACCGAAGCGGACATGATGCGCTATTGCTATCACGTCGCCGGGGCCGTGGGGGTGATGATGGCGGTGGTGATGGGGGTCGACCCAGAGGATCAGGACACGCTCGACCGGGCGAATGATCTGGGCCTTGCATTCCAGTTGTCCAACATCGCGCGCGACATTGTCGAAGATGACGCGGCGGGGCGGTGTTACCTGCCGATGGAATGGCTGGTCGAACAGGATATCGAGCCCGGCCAGCATACCAAGCCGCACCACCGCAAGGAGCTATCCGAAATGGCAGCGCGGCTGGTCGCTCTGGTCGAAAAGCACGAAGCCGCCGCACGGGTCGGAGCCGAACGCCTGCCGTTCCGCAGCCGCTGGGCAGTCCTCTCCGCTGCGCGCATCTATGGCGCGATCGGCCGAAAGGTCCGCGCTCGCGGAACAGAGGCATGGAACAGCCGCACCTATGTCCCGCGCTGGGAAAAGGCGCTGTACGGCGCGCGCGCGTTCCTGTCTGCGATCATCAACCGCGAAAAACACCCCGACGGGCCGATCACATGGGGGATCAAGGATTTCCGCCCCTCCTGACTGCGCTCGACAGGCGCACGGCGTGTGGCTAATCCACGGGCCATGAGAGGACTCCTGAAATCCGCCGTCGCGCTGCTCGGCCTTGCCGCCGCGCCCGTGTTCGCCAATTCTCCCACCAGCGACCAGATCGCGGTGATGGACGGCGTCGGAGCCTTTTTCGAGGCTCTGCGCAGCGACGACAAGACTGCGCTCGCGAACATCTTGCTGCCCGAAGGCATGATATTCGTGCACAGCCGGATGAACCCCGAGACCCCGCGCATAGACGTGGTGCCGGCCGCCGATCACCTCGCGCGCTGGGCCACGCAGACGCGCAAAGTCAACGAATTCATGCATATCGAAACGGTGCTGGTCGATGGCGACATGGCGCAGGTGTGGGGGCCGTATTACTTCACCGTCGAGGAAAAGCTGAGCCATTGCGGCATCAATTCACTCAGCATGATCAAGACCGATGACGGCTGGAAAGTCGCCAACACCAGCTTCACAATGGAGCCGCCTGCCGCTTGCGACGCGATTATCTCACAGGTGAACGCGCATTGGGAAATCGAACAATGATCGCCAAGCTGCTGATCGCCAATCGCGGCGAGATCGCCTGCCGGATCATGCGCACCGCGCGCAGCATGGGTGTGGCGACGGTCGCGGTCTATTCCGATGCCGATGCCAAGGCTCTGCATGTGCGTTCCGCCGACGAGAGCGTGCATATCGGCCCCTCGCCTGCGGCCGAAAGCTATCTGGTGGGCGAGAAGATCATCGCAGCGGCGAAGCAGACCGGGGCTGACGCGATCCATCCGGGTTACGGCTTCCTGTCGGAGAACGCCGACTTCGCGCAATCCGTGATTGATGCAGGGCTGATCTGGGTCGGGCCGAAGCCCGAAAGCATCCGCGCGATGGGCCTGAAGGATGCGGCCAAGCAGCTGATGCGCTCCGCCGGCGTGCCTGTGACGCCGGGCTATGACGGCTCCGACCAATCGGTCGAGCGGCTCACCAAGGAGGCCGAGGCCATCGGCTACCCCGTACTCATCAAGGCCGTCGCGGGCGGTGGCGGCAAGGGGATGCGCAAGGTCGATGCCCCCGCCGACTTCGCCGCCGCGCTGGAAAGCTGCCGCCGCGAGGCCAAGGCCTCCTTCGGCAATGATGAAGTACTCTTGGAGAAGTGGATCACCTCGCCCCGCCATATCGAGGTGCAGGTCTTCGGCGACAGCCACGGCAATGTCGTCCACCTGTTCGAACGCGACTGTTCCTTGCAGCGCCGCCACCAGAAGGTGATCGAGGAAGCCCCCGCCCCCGGCATGGACGAAGCCACCCGCGAAGCGATCTGCGCCGCCGCCGTGCGCGCCGCCAAGGCAGTCGATTACGAGGGCGCAGGCACGATCGAATTCATCGCCGACGCCAGCGAAGGCCTGCGCGCGGACCGCATCTTCTTCATGGAGATGAACACCCGACTTCAGGTGGAACACCCCGTCACCGAGGAGATCACCGGGGTCGATCTGGTCGAATGGCAGCTGAGGGTGGCAAGCGGCGAGCCGCTGCCCAAGCGGCAGGAGGAGCTGTCGATCAACGGCCACGCCATCGAGGCGCGGCTTTATGCGGAAGATCCAGCGAAGGGGTTCTTGCCGAGCACGGGGCGGTTGGATCGCTTCCATATTCCTGATGATGAGCGGATCGATACCGGTGTCGAAGAAGGCGCAACTGTTTCGCCATTCTACGATCCGATGATCGCCAAGATTATCTCATGGGCGCCTGATCGTGATCGTGCGATCAAGGACTTGAAGAAGGTACTCGATGGGACCGCCGTCTGGCCGGTTAAGTCGAACGCGGGCTTCCTGTATCGCTTGCTTGAGGACCCCGAGTTCCTGGAAGGCGAAATGACAACGGGTCTGATCGCATCACGGGGCGACGGTCTGATCCCGGACACGCAACCGACAAGGGAAATGCTGGAGACCGCTGCGCTGCATCTTCAGCGCGAATGTATCGGCATCGAGCAGAAAGCGCTGACTGGCTTCCGCCTGAACGCTGATCCGAAGAAGTCGGTTCTTCTCGCAACGGAGTTTGGCCCGGTCGCAGCGCGAATTCCTGATGACTGGTACGACGAGGTGTGGTCGTCTGCGGCGACGCCCACTATGGCTCTCGTAAGTGCGAAGGGTGTCGCCTTCGCTATCGGCCAGCATAACCCGCATGGAGAGGGCCAAGCCTCCGCCGCCGATGGTGCGATCATCGCGCCGATGCCGGGCAAGGTCATCGCGGTCGATGTTGCCGAGGGGCAGGCCGTCACCGCCGGGCAGCGGCTCATGGTGCTCGAGGCGATGAAGATGGAACACGCCCTCACCGCGCCGTTCGACGGGACCGTCACCGAGCTTTCCGCCAGCACCGGCGGGCAGGTTCAGGTCGAGGCGGTGTTGTGCGTGGTGGAGCCTGCGAAAGAGGCTTGACCCACCCCCAGCCCCTCCCGCAAGCGGGAGGGGAGCGAGACTTGCCAGCCTGCTGGCTTAGTCGCAGCGGGGTGGGCATGGAGAGAGCCGCTTGACCTGGGAAAAAGAACTCGAAGAACTGCGCGCTCGCGAAGCGCTTGCCGAGCAGATGGGCGGCGCGGACAAGGTTGCGCGGCAGCATGGGCGCGGGAAGATGGACGCCCGCGCGCGGCTCGCTGCGCTGGTGGACGAGGGATCGTTCCGCGAGATCGGCAAGATCGCGGGTTCGGCCAAGTATGACGCCAATGGCGACCTCGCCAGCGTCACCCCCGCCCCGTTCCTGTTCGGCAAGGCGCTGATCAACGGTCGCCCGGTGGTCGCCACGGCGGACGATTTCACCATTCGCGGCGGCGCGGCAGACGCAGGCATCGCCCGCAAGATGGTGCAGGCCGAGCGGATGGCGCATGAGCTGAAGCTGCCCATCATCCGCATGATCGACGGGACGGGCGGCGGCGGCAGCGTCAAAACGCTCGAACAGATCGGCGCGACCTATATCCCCGCGGTGCCCGGCTGGGGCGATGTGGTGACCAACCTCGACACCGTGCCGGTGGTGGCGCTCGCTCTGGGGCCAACGGCAGGCCTTGGCGCGGCGCGGACGGTCGCCAGCCATTACTCGATCATGGTCAAAGGTCTCAGCCAGATCTTCGCCGCCGGCCCCGCCGTGGTCGATGGGCTAGGCGACGCCTACAAGGACGGCTCGACCAGCCACGAGGAAGCCAAGGAGCGGCTCGGCGGATCGGAAATCCACACCCGCAACGGCGTGGTCGATGACGAAGTGGCAAGCGAGGCCGAAGCCTTCGCCCGCGCGCGGCATTTCCTCAGCTTCATGCCCGAATATGTCGGGCAACCCGCAAGGCGCTCGCTCTGCACCGATCCCGCCACCCGCAAGGACGACGCGCTGCTCTCCCTCGTCCCGCGTGATCCGAAGCAGGTCTATTCGATGCGGCGCTGCATGGACATGGTGTTCGACAGCGGCACCGTGTTCGAGATCGGCAAGCATTGGGGCCGCGCCGCGATAACCGCCCTCGCCCGGCTCGACGGCTGGCCGGTCTGCGTCATCGCCAGCGATCCGAGCTATCTGGGCGGATCGTGGGAGGCCAAGACCAGCGAAAAGGTCGAACGCTTCGTCAAACTCGCCGACCAGTTCCGCCTGCCGATTGTCCACCTCGTCGACAACCCCGGCTTCATGATCGGGCGCGAGGCGGAGATGGCGGGGACGATCCGTTACGGCGTCAATGCGATGAATGCGATCTACCGGGCGACGGTACCGCTCGCCTCCATCGTCCTGCGCCGCGCCTATGGCATTGCGGGCAGCGCGATGAGCAATGCGGAAGCGTACCAGTACCGCTATTGCTGGCCCTCCGGCGACTGGGGAAGCCTGCCCATCGCAGGCGGGCTGGAGGTCGCCTATAAATCCGAACTCGAAGCCTCGGACGATCCGGCGGCCTTGCTAGAGGAAATCCGCGAGCGGCTGGCCAAGGTCACATCACCGTTCCGATCAGCAGAACGTTTCAATGTCGAGGACATCATCGACCCGCGCGACACACGGCCGCTCCTGTGCGAATTTGCCGGGTTGGCGTGGCGGAGGCTGGAAGGGCGCTGATTTTGCGCACCCCATCCGGGGTGCGATTTCCTCGCTCTTGCGACCGGTGATCCGCCTCAGATATTCTTCATTCTGGTCACGCCCAGCGCCGCGTCGGGCGGGCCGAACAGCCTGCCCTTTTCACTGAACAGCACCAGCGCGAGGCAGATCAGCCCGCTCGCCAGCAGGGCCAGCGCCAGCGGCTGCGCGGTTCCGTCATAAGCATATCCGATCGACCCGCCCAGCAATGCCGCCGTCGTCATACGGACAAATCCGTGCGCAGAACTGGCGGCCCCGGCGATGGAGAAAAACGGGTTCATGGCGATCGCGCCGAAGTTGCTGCCAATGAAGCCGAGCAGCATCATGTTGATCGCCATCAACGGCACGAAATGCCACAGTGTTTCGTTCGGGTCGAAGGCAAACCAGACCTGAAGGCTGGCAACGATGATGAAGGCGAACAGCGCCGTGTGGCTGACCCGGCGCGCGCCAAAACGTTCGACGATGCGCGAATTGGACCAGCTCGCAAACGCCATTGACCCGGCGCAGATCGCGAAGACAATGGGGAAGATGTCACCCGCCCCGAATGTCTCGGTGATCAATTGCTGCGATGAATTGATGAAGCCGAACAGCGCGCCGAACACCAGCGAACTGCCCATGACATAGCCGATGACGCGCGGATTGCTGAGCGCTTGGCCCATATTGCGCGCGATCACGCCGGGAAGGATCGCCTGGCGGTTTTCCGGGGTCAGGCTTTCAGGCAGGCGGTAATAGACCCATGTGCCGACCAGAATGCCCTGCAGCGCCATGGCGGCAAAGATTGCGCGCCAATCCGCCACCATCAGGATCAATTCGCCGATGCTGGGGGCGATGGCGGGGACCATCAGGAAAATCACGAAGATCAGGCTCATCATCCGGGCCATCTTGTCGCCGCCCACACGGTCGCGAATGATCGCCGGGGGTAGCGCGACAATACCCGCTCCGAAGAAGCCCTGCGCCGCCCGGATGGCGATCAGCGCGTCATATGTCGGTGCCAGCGCGCTGGCGAGCGAGAGGACGATATAGACCGCGATGGACCCGAGCAGGATCGGCCTGCGCCCGAACCGGTCGGCCAGAGCGCCAGGCACGAGCGCGCCGACACCCGCGGTCAGCAGGTAGACGCCGATCACGAATTGCCGATCGTTCCCTTCCACCGCCAGCGACACCGCAAGCTCGTCCAGCGCGGGCAGAATCGCATCGATACCAAAGGCTTGCAGTGCCATCAGCAAGGCCATCATCCAGATCAGCTCGGTTTCGCCGAGCTGTCTGGCGGGCGCGGAGACGGGGTTAGCGGCTGCCATGGCGGCCCCTTTGCCAATCGCCTCACCCGATGACCACTGTTCTTTTCGCATGTGCACAAAATGGCGTGCGGGGCGGTTGGTTCCGGCAACAGTTCCTTCGGGCTGCGCAAAAGACTATTCCGGGGACATGGCAAAGGACACGCCTTCGGATGACATGGAAGAGGCCGCGATGGGCCTAAGGAAAATCATCCATGTCGATATGGATGCCTTCTTTGCCAGCGTCGAACAGCGCGACAATCCCGAATTGCGGGGCAAGCCGGTGGCCGTAGGCGGATCAGGCGGGCGCGGAGTCGTGGCGGCGGCGAGTTACGAGGCCCGGAAATTCGGCGTGCGCAGCGCCATGCCGTCCGTCACCGCCAAACGGTTGTGCCCGGACCTGATCTTCGTCCGCTCGCGATTTGATGCCTACAAGGAGGTGAGCCGCCAGATCCGCCGCGTGTTCGAACATCACACGCCGCATGTCGAGCCGCTGAGCCTCGACGAAGCCTATCTCGACGTAACCGAGGATCGTTTGGGGATCGGCAGCGCCACGCGGATTGCCGAGCTGATCCGGCAGGAGATCAAGGCCAAAACGCAGCTGACGGCGAGCGCGGGGGTTTCCTACAACAAGTTCCTCGCCAAGCTCGCCTCGGATCAGAACAAGCCCGATGGCCTTTGTGTGATCCGTCCGGGCGAAGGCGCGCAATTCGTCGCGGGCCTGCCGATCCGGCGGTTTCACGGGGTCGGGCCGAAAGCGGAGGAGAAGATGAAGCGGCTGGGGATCGAGACCGGCGCTGATCTTGCGGCAAAGGACATCGCTTTTCTGCGCGCGAACTTCGGATCGTTTGCGGACTATCTCTATCGCGCCGCACGCGGGATCGACCTCAGGCCCGTGCGCGCCCATCGCGTGCGCAAATCGGTGGGCGGGGAACGCACCTTCAGCGAAGACATCTCCAGCGGGTCTGCCCTGCGCGAGACGCTGGAGAACATCATCGAAATCGTTTGGGAGCGGATCGAGAGTGCGAATGCGCGGGGCCGTACGGTGACGCTGAAAGTCAAGTTCACCGATTTCCAGAACATGACCCGTGCGAAATCGGTTGCACACTGGGTCGCGGACAAGGCGGAGTTCGCCCGCCTCAGCCGCGAATTGCTCGAAGAGGCTTTGCCGCTGCCCATGCCGATCCGGCTGATGGGGCTGACGCTTTCAAATCTGGAGCGCGGCGATGAGGATGAACCGCCGCGCGATGATGCTCAACTGTCGCTGCTTTGATCGGCTATACCCCGCATTCTCCATGCAGAAATCCGGCGGCGAGTAATTTCCCCCAGAGGTTCGGGAAGCGAGTGCGAAGGGAAGAACCGCGCTTCCACCACTTCGCGCTGATCAGGCACCGGGCGGGTGTCGCAGACGCCAGTGAAGAGATGCGCCTTGTGCGGGGAACCCGAAAGTTCTTCTTCCAACACCTTCAGCGGCTGGAGATTGGCCAGCTCCACGCCAAGTTCTTCCGCAATCTCGCGCCGCGCACAGTCTGCGGGATCTTCACCCGGTTTCAACCCGCCGCCCGGGAGCGCCCAGACATCAGGGCCATAGGAGTGCCGGAGCAACAGCACATCGCCAGAAATATTGGTGATCACCACGCTGACCCCGGCAATCGGGACACCGCGCCATTTGCGCCAGCGATGACGCACGCGGTGTGCAACCGGCATCAGCGCGCGGTGGAGAGCCCGCGGCAGCAGGCGTTCGATCAGGCGAAGCATGCCACCGGAATGCCACGTGCCTCTGCCGCCTTGAGCAGCCGCGCAACCGGCAGCTCGTGTTCGCCACGCATCGCCCCCTCGAACACTTCCAGCTTTTCGGCCGAACCGCCCAGCGTAAACAGGATTGCCTGTGTTTCGAGCAATGCGGGCAGCGTCAGTGTGATCCGGTCGAAGGGCGCGTGAGCGGGCAAAGGATCGGGTGTGAGGCGACGCATCGCCTGCGGATCGTCGATTTGCGGATCGGTGTTGGGAAATAGCGAAGCGGTGTGCCCATCCGGCCCCATGCCCAGCCAAGTCAGGTCGAACTTCGGAGGCTCACTGTCTTCGGCAAGGGCAATGATCTCAGCCCCCAACGGCTCCAGCAGGGCGCGAATCTTGCCCGTGTTCGATGCCTCGTGATCTTCGGGCACGATCCGGTCGTCATTGGGCCACACCTGCATCCCCGTCCAGTTGACGGCATCGCTTGCGATCAGCGCCTCGAGGATCGGAAACGGGGTGGAACCGCCCGGAATGGTGATGGCGCTTGCTTTCTTCAGGCACCCGGCCAGCCATTGGACGATTGCGGCCTTGTCGCCGCCGTGAATGATCGTGACGTTCTGCATACCGGCACGCATAGCAAAAGGGCCGCTCCCGCAAAGCGGAAACGGCCCTTTCTCCTGCGAACGCGTTTTTTCGCGTTTCGTATGATGCGGTTAGCCAAGCAGCGAATTGAGGAACCATACGCGCTCTTCGGCCATATCGGTCCAGTCGTCGATCAGACCGTCGGTGGCGTTGTCTCCTGCCGTTTCTGCGACATCCTTCATCTTCTTCAGTCGGGCAACCATCGCGGCATTGTCATCGCGCAACTCGCGGATCATGTCTTCCGCCGAAAGCGCGGCATTGTCCTGATCCTTTACCTGAGTGTGCTGCGAAATCATGCCCACCGAAGTGATCGTGTCCCCGCCCAGTTTCCGGGCGCGTTCGCCGATCGCGTCGATCTGCCCCTGGATTTGCAGCGCCTGTTCGTCAAACAGCAGGTGCAGGTCGCGGAAACGCGGTCCCTTCACGTGCCAATGAAAATTCTTGGTCTTTACGTACAGCGCGAAGTGATCGGCCAGAAGAGCGTTGATTTCAGCAACCATCTGGGTCGTCGAATTGTTGTTGGGGTCAAGCATGTTTGTCCTCCATTTCAATTGGTTGAGCGCCGAAAACTGCGGAACCAGCGCCGTTGATATGTTCATTAGACCAATGGATGGGAAGGAGGATTGATCCGAGAAAATCCAATACGCAGTGATCGTACAAAGCGATTACAGGAACGTGTAACGAGCATTCAAACCGATCACTACTGCCGCAAGAATCAAACACAGGCCCATCGCGATGCGGATCGGGCGCAGCGGCAATTTCTCTAGCCGTGCGAGGCCCAGAGCCCACCCCAGCGCTACCGCCGCGATGCCTCCCAGTGTCCCCCCGATCAGCGCGGTAACGGGATAATTGGCCTCTACCGCGAAGGCGAATACCACGAAGCGCGCGGCATCGCCGATCTGGCGCGCCAGCACCACCGCACCGATCGCGATGATCGAACGGGTCGGCTCCTTCATCGGCTTGACCTGCTTGGGCCAGAACAACTCGAACGCGGCAATCGCCAGCGCGAAGGCGACGAGCATATGCGCGGCACGGGGCGGCATCACCCCGGCGATCAGGCCGGACGAATAGACCATCACCGCAGCGCTGATCAGCGCACACAGCGCGGCTGCCGCCAGCAAGGCGTAGGTCCGACCGATCGCATCGGTGAACTGCGCGAGGATCAACTGATCCTTCCCGCCAAGCGCGATGGCGAAGGTGAGGATCAGGCAGAACAGGAAAGAGTCCATGCCCTGCCCTAGCATCCCCGCCACGCCGCGCCAGCGCCGCCAGCATTTCGCCCACAAATCGAACAGGTGGCAATGCGACGCGACTGGCCCTAGGCAAGGTCTCAAAGTGATCTGAGGAGAGGCAATGAAACTCGAACAAGGAATGGCAGCCGTCGTTACCGGAGGCGCATCGGGACTGGGACGGGCTAGCGCGACCGCTCTGGCCGAGGCCGGGCTGAAAGTCGCGATCTTCGACATCAACGACGAGGCTGGCGAGGAACACGCCGCCGCCATCGGCGGGACTTTCCACCATGTCGACATCATGGACGAAGCCAGCGTCGAAGCCGGCTTTGCCGCCGCGCGCGCCGCCAACGGACAGGAGCGCGTGACCGTCCACTGCGCCATGGCCTCGCGCCGCGGCAAGACGCTGGGCTGGGACAAGGCGAGCGGCGGATACAAGCGCCTTTCGACCGAGGATTACGAATTTGGCGCGCAGGGGATTCTGGTCGCGAGTTATCGCGTCGCCAGTATCTCCGCACTGGGTATGGCGAACAGCGATCCCCTGAACGAAGACGGAGAACGCGGATCAATCACCCTTACCGCCAGCGTCGCGGCGCAGGACGGGCAGATCGGACAGGTCATCTATGGCAGCTGCAAGTCGGGGGTGAACGGCCTTGTCCTGCCGATGGCGCGCGATCTGATGGACCTGGGCATCCGCGTCAATTCGGTCATGCCCGGCATTTTCGCAACGCCGCTGATGCTCGGGATGAAGGACCGCAATCCGCAGATGTGGGACCAGCTGAACGCCAGCGTCCCCTTCCCCAAACGCCTCGGCAAGCCGGAGGAGTTCGCATCGCTGATCCTGGAGATCGCGCGCAATTCATACATCAACGGGCACCAGTTCCGGCTCGACGGGGCGATCCGCATGCCGCCCAAATGACGGGGTGCCGTGGGGGAAGCCTTGCCAAGCGGCCCTTGCGCAAGCTAACGTTTGCGTAAACGTCAACCAGCACGAGTCCACCAAACCCATGTCCGACCATATCCGCATCGACCATTCCGAACGCGTCACCGCCGTCACCCTCGCGCGCCCGGAGAAGAAGAACGCCATCACCCAGGCCATGTATCAGGCGATGGCGGACGCGGTGAACGCCTATCGCGAAGACGACGAAGCACGCGCGCTGATGTTCATCGGCGAAGGCGACTACTTCACCAGCGGCAACGATCTTCAGGATTTCTCGATGGCGGCGGCAGGCGGCGGCGCGGCCGATCATGATCTGCCCCCGGTGATCCAGTTCCTCCACGCGATCCGCGATTGCGAGAAGCCGCTGGTGGCGGCGGTCAACGGCCCGGCGATCGGCGTCGGGCTGACGCTGACGCTGCATTGCGATCTGGTCTGCGCCGCGCAATCCGCCACCTTCGCCGCGCCGTTCGTCTCGCTCGGCCTCGTGCCAGAAGCCGCATCGTCGCTGCTGCTGCCGCAGGCGATCGGCATGGCCGCGGCGAGCGACGTGTTCATGACCGGGCGCGTGCTGACGGCGGAGGAATCGCTCGCCATGGGGCTGATCTCGCGCATCTTCGCCGACGAAGGCTTTGCCGAAGAAGCCCGCCCGCTCGCCCTCTCCATCGCCCGTGCCGCCCCGCAGGCGATGCGCCACACCAAGGCGCTGCTGCGCACCCAAAACGCGCAGGTGAGCGAAGTGATGGCCATCGAGAGCGCGATCTTCGCCGCGCAATTGCGATCGCCGGAATTCATGGAAAGCGTCGCCGCCAAACTGGCCAAGCGCCCGGCAGTCTACCCGTAGGACCTACGCGATTTCGAGATGCAAGGTGCAATGGAGAAGGGGATCTGGTGCCGCTTACGTGACTCAAAATTCCGTTTTAAAACAATGATATATCAGAAGGTCCGCCGAGGACCATTTAGCAATGCCCCCAGTCATGCCCCCAATCGAAAGTTGTGGAAATTCGAGTCCGGATTCGTGACCGGGACAGTGTATTTTTGGGTCGAGTTTTCGCACTGATCCATGCCCGTTTGAAGCCTTATGAGCCACTAATCAATTGCACTTCTTGGCTCGCCCTCGGATAGCGAATATCACAGTAATCGGGGCCGGAGTTTTCTCCCTTTCTCATTTTTGGCGGGCTGATATCGCCAGCCGAGATTGCCTGATAGCTTCGCGAGTCTTTTTCATGCACCCATTGTATAGCCGCATGAATTGGCATTTCCTTGGCACCCAGCGGAATAGGGATTGCAGCGATTTATCCCGCAATTCCGGAAAAATGTGAAATTGCGGGATAAAATCAGATTGTTCCATTTCCTCAATCTGTCTCTGGCTCACCGTCCTCTAACACGCCCACCTGCGGCTAACTGATACAGTGGCTGCGACGTCCCCGGCCTGCTGCTGGCGAAACTACCAATGGAACAAGACCGCTGAGGCGAAAGCGGTCTCGGTTCTTGCTATGGTTAACTTTTCAAACTTGCAGCCGTCCTTCTCTGAAGGGAGAAGTCATGCAACGTTTCGATTTCATAGTTCTTGGAGCAGGTCCTGCAGGTCGCCGGGCTGCGATCCAGGCCGCCAAGCTGGGCAAGAAGGTTGTGGTCGTCGACGATCGCAGCAAGGTTGGCGGGGTTTCGGTTCACACCGGGACTATCCCTTCAAAGACGCTGCGCGAGACCGCATTAAACCTTTCAGGATGGCGCGAACGCGCCTTCTATGGACAAGGATATCGCACCCGGGCCACCATAGCACCCAACGACCTCAATCAGCGCATAACCAAGACATTTGAATATGAAGTCGCGGTTCTTGAACATCAGTTTGCCCGTAATGGAGTTCGCATCCTGAACGGCAAAGGCCGTTTTGTAGGACCAAACGAGATTGCCGTTGCGCGCAACGTGGACGGATCGAGACTTGAAGAACGGATCGAGGCTGAAAAGATTCTCATTTCAGTTGGCACCCGTCCTTTCCGGCCTGCGCATATTCCGTTCAATCGGACCAATGTCCTCGATAGCGACGACTTCATCCTTCAGCCGCGCCTGCCGCGCAGCCTGACCGTTGTCGGCGCCGGTGTTATCGGCCTTGAATACGCCACGATCTTCAGCGCGCTGGACATTCCGGTCACGCTGATCGAACCGCGCAACCGACTGCTTGAGTTCATGGACGCGGAGATCGTTGACCACCTCGTGCACTCCTTGCGCGATCGCGGTGTCACTTTGCGGCTTGGATGCTCGCTGGCGCATGTGCACTTTTCAGAAGCGGGCAACCCGATCTGCCAGTTGAATGACGGTCGGTTGATCGGTTCGGAAATGGTGCTCTTTACGGCTGGTCGCGAAGGGGCAACCGCGGCGCTTAACCTTGAGGCTGCAGGACTGTCCGCTGACAGCCGAGGCCAGTTGAAAGTCGACCGCAAGACTTTTCAGACTGCCACCCCGAATATCTATGCTGCCGGAGATGTGATTGGCTTCCCCAGCCTCGCCTCGACATCGATGGAACAAGGCCGGGCGGTTGCATGCCATGCCTTCGGTTCGCCGATAGAAGCCGATGATCAATCGCCGCCCTACGGTGTTTATGCTGTTCCCGAACTTTCGTCGGTAGGCATGACCGAAGATGCCGCGCGCGAGGCCGGCATTCCATATGAGTGCGGGATCGCACGTTTCCGGGAGACTTCGCGGGGACATATCATGGGGCTGGAGACAGGGATTTTGAAGCTGATTTGCAACAGGGAAACGCACAAGCTCATTGGTGTCCATGTTATTGGCGAGGGAGCCAGCGAACTTATCCATATCGGCCAAGCGGTGATAAATCTTGGCGGCACGCTCAACTACTTTGTCGAAAACAGCTTCAATTACCCAACGCTTGCGGAAGGGTACAAGATTGCAGCGCTCGATCTCTGGAACCGGCTGCATGTGAGCCGAGAGGGCATTCTGGACAGGATTTCAGGCGACCTTGCAGCCTGAAGAGGGCGGGAAAGATGTGGGGGCGTCCTACTCGACTTGGCACTTGCCGGTCGCGCATCGAACCTGAGCGCAGGACCTCGCCGGCCCGATACTTGCGCATAGGGCTGCGCAAACCTGACGCTCACCTTGCAGCACGAAACCACATAGCTAAACACTTCTGCCAGTTAACGCGTCGCGGTAGCCCCTCGCAGCCACAGCAAGCCAGCTCAGCATCGCTGGCGACATGCTGTTTTGCGCAGAGATCCTTCAGTCCAGACCCTTCACGCCAAAGTGAGCAAAGCACTCAAAGACATTAACAAGTCGCATGCTTCACCTCCGTGCTTCTCTCGCCAATTCGATAACCCTTGGTTCAATGCTGGGCTCTACCCGATAAACTCGGAATTTTGGCGAAGCAGTCGGGTCGCTCAGTATGAACAAGTTTTTTGGACTCTTCGATTTGGACAAGAGCGACCCGGAATTGATGCGGGCGCAGTTCCGTTCGTTCCAGGGTCACATCCCGTTGTTATACGGGATTCTCATTTGCAACACGCTGGCCATCACCGTCACGTCGTTCAACCCTGATCTGCTCGCCAAGACGCTCGTCGCTCCCATAGTTATAACGGGCATTGCGATGAGCAGGGCGATCTGGTGGCTCCGTCAGGGCGATAGCAGCACTCTTGGGGATGACGAGATTACCTCGCATCTCAAGCGGACTTGCAGGCTTGCTGTAGTCCTCACTCTGACCTTCAACGTCTGGGTTATCTGGGTCTACCAGGATGCCGACGCATTTTCCCGGAGCAATCTTACCTTTTTCCTTGCTTTGAGTCAGGTCAGCACAGTTTTCTGCCTTATGACTCTGAGGGCAGCCGCGATGCTGGTGGCAGCAGTGAGTACGATATCTTTCGCGCTCTATTTCTCGTGGGTTGAAGGCGGCCAATTGCTGCCACAGTCGCTCGTGCTTTGCTGCGTTTGCATCGGGATGGCGGTAGTAACACACAGCTTCAACCGCTCTTTCGCCGAAGTCGTGCAATCACGTCGCACACTGCGTATCCGTCAGCTCGAGACCGAAAAGCTTAGTGCGGAAAACCGTCGGATCGCCTTCACCGACGCGCTCTCGGGACTGCCCAATCGCAGGGAACTGCTTGACCGGCTCGACCGCCTCGACCGGCAGGAAGTCTTGGCTCAGGACAGCCTGGCAATCGTGTTTATCGATCTTGATGGCTTCAAACTGGTGAATGACGAACACGGTCATCATGCGGGAGACGAACTGATACGGATAGTCTGCCATCGGCTGCGTGAACAATGTCCTGAGCATGCCACTTTGGCGAGAGTGGGCGGCGATGAATTTGCGGTTCTCCTCGAAGCCGATGGAACTATCGAAAGCGCGCACGCAATCGCACTGGAACTGGCGCATCGCTTGCTCAAGCAGATGGCGCTTCCAGTGTTGGTCGATCGTCATGTGTTGCAGATCAGTGGATCGGTCGGGATTGCAAGCAACATGGACAACGGCGTGAACTCGCGAGAATTGCTGCGCCGGGCAGACCTTGCGATGTATCACGCAAAAACTGAGGGCAAGGGCCAGGTCGCGATTTACAGCGATGCGCTTGATGAGGGCCGCCTGCGGAGGATCGAGATTGAAGGCCAGATCGGTGCTGGCCTGGAGGCCAATGAATTCGATGTTGTGTATCAACCGATCGTTGATGCCGTCAGCGGTAAGATTGTTGCGACCGAGGCATTGCTGCGTTGGCCACGCCGGGCGGAGGGCGAGCTTGCTCCCGACGAGTTTATCCAAGTTGCCGAAGCGACAGGTCAGATACACCCTCTTGGCCTCTTCGTGCTCGAGCGTGCCTGCCGCGAAATTCGGGATATGGGCGGACTGGACCTGAGCGTGAATGTTTCGCCAGCCCAATTCCGACATCCCGGTTTCGAGCAGCAAGTGCTCAAGGTCATGGAAAAAACCGGTTTCCCACCCGAACGGCTACAGTTGGAAATGACGGAGAGTTATCTCCTCACCAATCCGGGAATGGCGATCAAGGCAATAAATTCCCTCAAAACGGCTGGCATTTCGCTCGCGCTAGATGACTTTGGCACAGGCTTCACCAGCATTCACTATCTCAAGTCCTACGGCTTCACCCATATCAAGCTCGACAAGTCTCTGTTGAAGGACCTCAAGCCGGACAACAAGGAGAAGATGCTGGTAGCAGGCGCGATCACTCTGGCCCGAGCGCTTGACATGAGCGTAATCGCAGAAGGGGTGGAGCATGAGGTGCAGGCCAGGATCCTTCGCGATCTTGGATGTCACGAGATGCAAGGTTTCCTTTTCGGACGGCCAGTACCTCTGGCCGAATTCAGGTCCCTTCTCGAACTCGCCACCGACAATCGACAAGGAGCCCCGTTGCTGCATTCGGTTGGATAAGGGAAGGCTCCAAGCAGCGACCCCAACGTCTTTCACAAAGTTTGGATCATTTGACCCTCTTGTGTTCGAGGCGAAGTGCCCCTCCCCCAGCTGGATATAGAGCCGGGCGGTTGTTGTGCGCTGTGACCCAAGCTTGGACCGCTCAGGTCTGGAGTGTTCGTTTGATAACGTCCTGCGGCGTCTCGCGATCGAGCATCAGATCGGCCAAGATCTTCTTGAGCCTACTGTTCTCATCCTCCAGCTCGCGCAGCCGCCGCATCTCAGACGGCATCAGCCCGGCGTATTTCTTCTTCCAGCAAAAATAGGGCGCCTGGCTGATCCCAGCCTTGCGGCAGATCTCGGCAACCGGCTCTCCTTACTTACCCTGCTTGATGACGAACGCTTGCCTGGGGGGCCGTGAACTTCAATGCGCTGGCTTCGCCGGCGTTGGGTTCACGCCAAACCTTCTCGCCCGGCCAAGGCCGGCTAAGGCAAAAAGTTCTAGGGTCATACCGGCAGCCGGGACTTCGGTCGAACTTCACATCTATTTAAATTTTCACGGTTAACGCCCAGGCTATTCCATTCGCTCGAGGGAGTTTCAGCGTGGGCAAACCGTTTCAGCCAGACCTTTCATGTGTGACCCCGGTTTCGGAAGATCCGTTCGAATACTTCTCGCCCATGTTGTCCATCGGACATCTCGTGGTGCCGATCGGCGTCGATCTCGACAACGCTGAGATCACTCGCGCGGTGGTTGCGAAAGAAGATGAACGGCGTTGCACCGAAGTGGGTGATACCAAGTCGGAAGATTCGCTGTTGCCCTACGAGCATCCCGAAGTCGCGAAGCTGCTGGCTCGCATCGACGGCTTCTTCCGCATGCTCAACCCGTACTTCGAATCCTTTGAGGAAGCGGAGTCATGGGGTCACATTCTCAACCCGGGTCAGAACACGGACTACCACACCCATATTCGCGCCGACTGGCCCGATGGCTTGTCTTGGGTCTATTACTCCAATTATCCAGAGCACAGTGGTGAACTGGTGTTCGCGATGGACGCTGTTGCCCGCCGCACCATGTTCGAGATTTCGCCCGCAGTCGGCAATCTCGTGATCTTCCCCTCATACGCACCGCATTACACCAAGCGGAACATGAGCTCGCAAAAGCGCGTATCGATCAGCGGCAACTACTTCCCGGACCCGGACAAGGCCGAAGCCTTTGACGAATTCGCCAGCACACAGATTACACCGCTCGCTCACATAATCGGAATCTGGCACGACTGACGTCCGGTTAACCACGTAATGTGACGGAAATACTTACAACCGGACGGTAGTCCGAAAGGCGGTTAACCTTCGTCTCTCCCGGTTTTCTGCCATTTTCGCGATTTTGGCACGGCCGTTGCTTAACCTAGCCCAGAAACAGTCTCTTCGTGTTTCGGATAGATTTGAAGACTAGGGGTTAGCATGCAGTACATCAAAATGACGAAGGCGGCCGTGATCGGTGTCGCTATCGCTACAACTTCGGTTGGCGCCGTCGCTCCCAGCGAAGCGTCAGCATATTCCTGGAGCAAGAGCTCGAAGTCGAGCAAGTGCTTCATTTTCTGCAGCAAGTCGAGCAAGAGCGGCTCTTTTACGAAGAGTTCGAAATCGAGCAAGAGCTCCAAATCGAGCAAGAGCTCGTCCAGCTCCACATCGACATCGACGACAACGTCGACCTCGACCAGCAGCGGTTCCACCACCACGACATCGTCAAGCGGTGGCATTTCGACATCGACGGGCGGGATTTCGTCGACCACCTCAGGGGGTATCTCGTCGACTTCGTCGGGCGGCACCAATGTGCCTGAACCCAGCGGTATTCTGCTTCTCGGCGCGGGGGTTGCAGCCGCAATGGGCAGCCGCAAGCTGACCAAGAAGAAAAAGAAGCCTGCCTGATTTCGGTTAGTAGTGGCAAGCACAAGAGGGCCGCTTCCCACGGGGAGGCGGCCTTTTCGCGTTTGGTTTCACCAAAATTTCATTGGCTTGGCAGTAACAGTTATCGAATGAAGACGATTAACTCTGTGCTGATCGCGCTGGTGGCATCCGTCGCCCTCACCCTCTCGGCTTGTGGTGAAACACCGCAATCTTCGATCGAGGACGCCCAGGAGGCGTTCGAAAATCGCGAGTATCGCATCGCTCGCGCGCATCTTGCGGACATCTTCACCAATGGTGAAGCGACCGACGAGGTTTACCGACTGCAAATGCGATTGATGCTCGAATTGGGCGAAGGTTATGCGGCGATGGCAGCGATCGAGAAACTGTCCGATACCGCGCTGACCCAAGATGACCGCCGGATTGCCACGGCGCACGCCCTGCTCCTGCAAGGAAAGCCTGAAGCCGCGCTGGAGCTATACGGAGACGTTGAGCCGACGGATTTTTCTTCAGAGGATTTCCGGATGACGCTCTGGGCCCTGGGACAGATCGGCCAGGAAGTGGAATTTGCGGCCGGTATGGATGAAGCGCTGCAGCGTTTTCCCGATAACGTCCACCTGAATGCCATGGCGGCTGAACATCTGATCGACCTCGATAATGCCGATGATGCGGAAGAATACGCGCAAGTCGCTTTAAAGAACGATCCGGAGAATTTCCAAGCCCTGGTTGCGAACGGACGGCTTGATATCGTTCAGGGTAAGCTTGATCAGGCGCTCGTTCACTACCTGCGTGCCAGCGAGATATATCCGCATCATGTCACCCCCTGGGCGGCAGCATCCGGTTTGCAGCTCGACCTTGGGCAAGTGGAGCAAGCTGGCGAGACATTGCGTGTGGCGCTTGCCAATCATGCTTCGGACCCGTTCCTGCAATGGCAGAAGTCCCGTCACGCACTGATGACGAATGACATGATCGCTGCTCGCACGGCATTGGAAGCAGCCCGCCGGGCCTATCGCGACAATGACGAATTCACGCTCTTTTCAGCGCAGGTCGAAGACAAGGCAGGAAACCGGGAACTCGCACTAGCGGAATACAAACGCTATTTGCGCGCGGTCGGCTCTGACCAACAAGTTGAAGCCCGCGTTGTGGCATTGGAGAACTGATTTGCCGATAACGATCTCGGCAGCAGGCTCCTCCCCGAACGTGGAACTTGGTTAGGTGATCGCTGAACAAGCGGGGATATGCGCCGGTGCCAGGTCTCCTACATCACCTGAGTTGGGCCGAGATCGGAGAGCTCAATGAAAGTATGAAGCCTCTACAATCCTGGATGAGGCGATGGCGATAAGTGTGGCGCAAAGCAGCCGTCGCGCCAGATATCCAAAATTGGCCCGATTGCGTCTGGCACCTGGATGAGATGGTCGTTAAGATCGGCGGCAAGCAAGTGTTCATGTGGCGGGCCGTCGACAAGGAAAGAGAGGTCCTCGATATCCTCGTCCAGAAGCGAAGGAAAAAGAGGCAAGCGCTGAAATTTTTGATGAAACAGCTCAAGCACCAGGGCTTTGTACCCGAGGCCATCGTGACGGACGGTCTCGCTTCTTAAAGAGCGGCGCTGCGCGAGTTGGGTGCCCTCGCCCGCCATCAACCAGGCCGGCTGGAGGAAAACAATCGCGCCGAAAATTCACACCTTCCTGTCCGAAGGCGAGAGCGAAAGATGCAGCGCCTCAAGTCGCAGGGCCAAGCTCAACGTTTCGTTTCCACCCACTCAGCAATCTACAATACCTTCAATACCGAGCGTCACCTCGTCTCACGAAAGACAATGCAAGCCTTCAGAGGCCGCGCTTTCGCGGGGTGGTCCAGAAACGGGTAGCGGCTCAATAGCCGTTTCTCTAATTCTTAAAACGGACCACTTTCTTGGGGGCAGGTCAGCACAATGACGCGACCTGAAGGGCTCAAAATTTGCTAACGAGCTCTCACCCTTCCGGCCCCGCCTCAGCGGGGCCATATTTTTTGGCTCGACTAGCTTCGAGGAGTCACACCGCCTCTGCGAGTTTCCTGACCTTGATCTCGTCCTCATGCGCCCGGGCTTGCGCGAGCTCATAGGCTGTCTGCATCCGCAGCAGAGTATCGGCCTTGACCCCGAATGCCTTCTCGAAGCGGATCGCCATATCTGCAGAGAGATTGGCATTGCCGTTGAGCAAAGTGCTCAGCGCCTGCCGCGAGACACCGAAGTGTGCCGCAAGATCGGTTACGCTGACACCGGCAGGCACGACAATTTCGCTCTTGAGCCAGTCGCCGACATGAACGGCGAGCGAGGGATGCATCTTAAGCGCCATGATAATCCTCCAGATCCATATCGATCAGTGCGACCTCTTCATTCACGCTAAATGTCAAACGCCAGTTGCGTGTCACAGTCATCGACCAAGTGCCTTTTCGATCTCCTGCAAGCTCGTGGAGGCCGAAGTTTGGAGGAACGAACAGCTCATCCATACTTTCAGCGGCATCTATAAAGGCAAGCATCTTGCGCAGCCTGCCCACATCCCCCACCAAGCCCTTAGCATTGCCGGTCTCGAAGAAACGGCGCAGGCCCTTGTGCCTGATGGACTCGATTTCCATAAAGCCGAAATAGCCACCCCATCTCGCAATGTCAAGCGTCACGCGACGCACGACGGTTGGCTGAATTGCCAAAATCCAAGCTGATCTTCATGGCCATAAGGCACGTCGAATATCGGCCCTGGGGGCCTTAAAGTGTGGTTTTCGAGGAAGCCCACAAAAGAGGCCCGCAAAGTCAAATATGCTGCTGATATATATACGGCTTTTTACTTTCTCAGCCCAGGGACCAAGGCCTTGGCGAACTTCGAGTTAGACACGATGCAGCCAGATATTCCGTCGCTCCGCGATCGTTCAATTTCGCTGGGGCTTGTTGGCATCCCACCGTTCAAAATGCGGCTTCAATGCATCGGGCAGCTCTTTGTAGAAGTCTTCATCTAACGGGTAATGCCGCATGGCGACCCAGACGGCATCAAGTACGGCAATTCCTTGCTTTCGGTCCTTGGGCTTCTTTTGCGGATCGCGTCCGGGCTTTTCCGCCAGCCAGAGTTTCTGCAAGGCAAACCATCGCGGATCGGGAACGACCATGCGCACGGCTTCGCCATCGCGTACACCAACCACGCGATCGACCGACCGTCCATTCAACAACCATTCTTGTTCGCTTAGCGGTGTGGGCCGAGGTCGGTCCTGCGAAACTTGTCCGCCAATGCGGCTGGGGGCCGAAAGGATTTCCACCTCGTATGCCTTCGCGTTGCGTGCCTGGAAGGGCCGCTCGGTATTCACCGAGTAGGTCGTATCGGCTTCCTTGAGCACTTTCCACAAGGTTGGTCGGTCCTCATCAGCCTCGGTTCCGGTCAGCGCCAGGTCAAGATCCAGTGTTGTGTCTGGTGCATCTCGAATGAATCCGTTTGCCTCCAGGGCATATGCGATCAAAGCGTTGGTCCCGACCACCATGACCTGATCGCCCAGAAAGCGGAGGCGGTCGGCCTCGCGCAGGATCTTGCCGGCCTCTGCCGGGAGCATTGGCAGACGCAGCGCACGGTACAGGCTCGCCTGTTCCTTGAGCGCTTCCTTGCTTCCCGCAAGGCGCTCCTTGAGCTGTGCCTTCTCGGCCTTGTATTCGTCGAATTCAGCCTGCTTTTCCTCATCGAGCGGGCCTTTGCTCTTCATCGATCCGCGTCGATCCGTAACCTCGTAAAGATATTCTCGACCAGAGACCTCCTTGATGCGCATGTTGTAGGGCATGTCGTTAAGCGCGCGCAGGGCCTCCATCCAGACCTGGTAGACCTGCTCGAGATTGACGATCACCCTCGCCTGTTCGTCGGAAAACGGTTGGAAATTCATAAATTACCCTGCGATTTTCGATTTCACGAAAATGCAGGGTAAAAGCCAGAAACGCAAGACTTACCCTGCTTTTCCTTAATCCGTACGAATTGCAGGGTAAATTGCCTAGGTCCTGTTGACAAAAGACTTTAGCCATAGGCGGATGCTTGCGAGGTTTCCTGCTCCTTAGATACAGCGATGATCTGCTCTTCACTGAACCTGCCTCACTTCATTGTCGTCCGAATCTTTTTGCTCTGCCACCTGAAAGCTGGTCCCATTTCAGGGGAGCACGTCAGAACCCGAATGGCACGAGAGCATATGAGCTAGTCCAGATGCTCCAATATGTGCAGACGGCCTTGAAACCCTTCCGCAATCGGTCCTGTCAGATCGCCCGGAAATCCATCAGGCAAGCCGTCGAGCGTTTGAGCCAGCGCAGCCTCTGCGCTTGCAGCCACTTCTTCGCATACCGCGCGTGCATCGCCCGCTCCCACCCCCGCTTTGGACGCTGTCTGGATGAAGTGAGGCGGCATGATCTCATGCATGCGGTAGTGGCGGTTAGTGCCCGCCGACATCGCAAGGCGATAGGCACTCTTCTCGATCGTGCCTGCCGCGAATGTCGGCTCGACACTCAGGATGTCATAGAGCGGTGTCATCGCGAAACGCCCGCCTGGACGCATGGCGATGCTGAAGTTCTTGGCGTGGCCATCGCTCGCTCCCAAGAGCCAAAAGACGATATTGGCTTTTAGGAATGTGGCCTGGTCAGGAAGCGGCGTATCGCTGCCGCGCAGGAAGATCAGGATATCCTCCATATTCGGACCGCCGTCGCTCTGATATTTGAGTTCGGGAGGCACTCCAAGCGCCTGACACATATCTTCCTGCGGCAGTCGCAAGATGCGCGTTTCCTCAATGCGTCGATCAAAGCGCTCAACGGCGAGTGCTGGCTTGTCGTTGAAGTAGGCAATCTCACATTTTGCGACAGGCAGGCCGAGATTTCGGCAGAGGGTCATGCAGAAATATTCGTTCTCAACGCTGTTATCGAGCGCAATGCCACCTGCCACCTGCCCTATGGGTGGCTTGATGATATGTGTCGTGGGTGTCGTTCCATGTGGCCGGAGCCATTGCCCTTTCCATTTTGTCAGCGCCGTCTTTTCCTGTGCGCCTGCGATCGAGATGCGAAAGCCTTTGTCGCGTCCGAGCCCTAGGGGCGCAGATTTCAGGTTGGCGAGGATGTCGGCAATCGCTTCCTCATCAAGCTCCTGCCCCTCTATGGCATAGAGCGCTTGAGGCTCTTCGCCTTCAGGCAGGAATTGCAGCGCGCCGACACAATCACGCCCAACGGCTGACAGGAGACTGTAGGCGTCTGTATGACCTACTCCCATCCGTGCTGCGACCGATTTCCTGATCTCGATATTGTCGGGGAGGAGGTTGTCGAAAACAGCCAGCACGGGCGCGCCGATAAATCGGTCTTCTCTTAAGGGTAGTGATAGCGAGACTGGCAATGCGTTGTCGAGCGCCAGCCAGTCTTCATCATATTTGAAAGACACCTCGCCGCTAGCGGCTTTCATCAGCTGACCAACCAGACGGCTGTTCAGATAGATGTCGAGCGGTTGGTGGGTTTTCGCGCGCGCCATTGTTTAGAGCAAATCGGATATGTCAGTTGGATCAGAGGCGCGGGCTGTCAGCTTGATGTCCAGATCAAGGATGGCAAGGATGGTCAGGACAATATCAACGCGCGTTCCGCCTTTCCCGTTCTCCAGATCTGAGATGGTGGCTTGGCGTGTGCTTGCTTTGGACGCGAGTTGGACCTGCGTCATGCCCTTGGCCTTGCGCGCGCGCGCGATTGACGCTCCTAAAATCTTCGATGACCTAATGACTTGGCTCATTTACCTTCTATACGATAAAGCGTATATGCCGTCAACATACGGTTTATCGTATGGATTTCATTTATACGCAATGCCGTATAATCATGACGTATATGGTATTGCGTATGATGTGCAAACCGATGTCTCAAAACAGCGCCTTCTGTGCGTTCGTCGGGTCGGGAATCTGATAGATTTCCCGCGCCATTCCCACTTATGATGAAGCTTGCCGCATACGCTTGGTCGTAACGTGGTTATGAATTTTGTGGCTTGCCCAAATTTTTGAGGCCAGAACCCCGGAAAGGTGATGCTGAACTCTCCTGGTCCGCTTGAGCCACCCAAGATGTCAAGCGCGTCATGAAGAGCGGCCTACAAGGCGTCAGTGCATCCCTTTGGCAATCTCATCAGCGTAGAGTCTGGCAAAGCCTAGCGCGGCCCGCTTGAACGCATGCTCGCGCCCTTGCGGGCGCAGTGGCTGCTCTACCACCTGAAAATGGACCATTTGTGGGTAGAGTTTCCTGCCATAGAGAGCCTTAAGGACAAGACGGGCTCAATGACTTGGCTATTCGACATACGCGGCAATCCAGGCCTCAACCTCGGCCTCAACCCAGGCAACAGCGTGACCGCCAAGCTGGACCGGCTTCGGAAACCTTCCTTCACTCATCCAGCGATAGATCGTCGACCGGCCAAGTCCGACACGGTGCTGCACTTCGCGCAAGCGAATAAGCCGGGTGACGCGGCGGGCTTCCGTCGCATTTTTGTCGATCTCTTCACCCACGATGGCCTCCTTCGGCAACTTCGAAGATATCGCCCATCAGGGCGTCCTTGCGTTCGAGTTCGTCGATATGGTCGGAAAGCAACCGTGCAACGCGATGCGCGGCGCCCTTGGCCCAGCGCGGTTTCACGTCGTGGACCTGGTTGCCCAGGACACGCTCGAGCGCCGAGGGTAGCTCGCAGGAGAAGAGCTCCAAGAATTGCGCGAGGTCCGATTGCAGCCATGCAATCGCGTGATCGCCGCCGCTGACAAGGAACAGGAGCAGGTGCGCATGAGGAGCGACTTGGCTTGCAGCAAGAATGCGCAAGGCTTCGCCGAGGCTGGCCGAGCGTTCGCCTGCAAGGACCCGGCGCAAGGCATCCTTATGGATCTGAGCTTCGCGCGCAATGTCGCAGCGCGGGCGTCCGCTGGCCTCGACGGCTGCCAGAAGCAGCCGGGCGAGGTCGGCGCGGACCTGTTGTTCAGCAAAGAGTGCAGTATTTCTCATCGACGATTCCTTATCTCTGGAAGTGGTCGACTCACCGGCTAACCGCGAAGGAAGCCTGTAGGAAAACAAAAAGAACATTTAGCGAACATAAAGGAAGCAGCGTCTCGACTTCCTTTGATGATTCGCGCGAATTCCGGTCGTGTTCACGCGTATCGCGGCTCGCTTCGCGCTAAACTCGGGACAGTCGGCGCTGATCCGCGATCAACCTGCGCGAATCCCGTCCATCGCACCACCCGCTGTCGCTTTTTGCTTGGTCGGCAGCGCTAAAATTCAGTTCCCGATTTCCTACATCCCTGCTCCGGGGAGAGGAAAGAACATACAGCGAACGCATCGCTGGCTGATGTTCAATCCCTCGAAAGGTTCCATCCATGACCAAGACTGCCCTTCCGGCCCGGCTGCGCACGCTCAACCGGGCTCGTGGCCGCGACTACATTCTTCCCGCCTGCGTGGCGCTGGCCTGCGCCGGTGCCGCCTTTGCCGGCGCGGACACCACCTTCGATCCCGCGCTGACCAAGTTCACCGACTTTCTCGAAGGCTCGGGCGGCAAGATCATCACCGTGCTCAGCCTTGCAGGCGGTCTGATCGGCCTTGCCTCCGGGCGCTTCTCGCTCGGCCAGGTCGCGGTGCCGGTCGGCGTCGGGATCGGTGTCGGCACCGGCGTGCCGATCGTCACCTCGGTCGTGACCGCGGTCATCTGATCAGCGGATCCGGTCACGACAGGAGGGCGGCATGGCCGACAGGTACCTTGTTCCACGGCGGCTCGACGACCCGGAGCTCATCGGCTTCTGGACCATCGACGAGTTTGCAGGGATCCTCATTCCCTTCGCCTGGGGCATTCTCTCGCAGCACATCTTCATCGGTATCGGCCTGGCCGCCGGGGCCTGGCTTGCCTTGCGGAAGGCAAAGGCACGCGGCGCCGGTTCGGCACTGGTGCATGCTGCGTACTGGTACCTGCCAGGGAGCTTTCTCGGGCTGAAAGCCACGCCGCCCTCCCACTGCCGCCTGTTGGCGGGCTGAGGGAGGCGACCCATGCGAGCAGAATTCGCGCACGAACAGGCGCAAGGCTTCCTCCGGCAACGCAACCGCTTTGCCGTGCTGGCAGGTGTCCTTGGCCTCACCACGCTGGTCAGCCTTGGCGCCGCGGTCACCCGCGACGAGCAGGTTGTGCTGGTGCCGATCACCGCCGAGCGGATCACCGTCTCGAGCGGCGGGATCGACGCGCCTTATCTCGAGCTCGTCACCCGCGACACGGCGCTGATGCTCCTAAACCGGGCACCCGAGAGCCTCGACTACTGGATGGCGAACATCCTGAAGCTCGCCGATCCCGCCGCGCACGGCCGCCTCAAGGCCGAGCTCGTCAAGATCGTCGAGGAACAGCGCGGCTCGGACATCAGCCAGGCCTTCGTGATCGCGGAAATGCATGTCGATTCCAAGGCCCTGACCTCGAGTGTCACCGGCACGCTCAAGACCTTCGTCGGCGCGCAGGTGATCGCGAGCCAGCGCCGCTCCTTCCGTTTCCGCTGGTCGAAGCGTGGCCTCAGCCTCGCGCTCGCCGGCTTCGAACAACTTCCCACCGACAAGGAGGAACTTGGCCAATGAGCCTTCTCCCATCTCCCCTCGCTGCTGCGCTTGCCGGAACCGGCCTTGCCTGTTTCGCGTGTCGAGCGACAAGGCGCACCGATCCCGGGCTCAAGCTGACCGGCCTCGCCGTGCTTGCCTTCGCGCTCGCGCCGGTTCCGGCGTATGCCGACCAGTTCGTCGAAGCGGCCGACAATGCGACCATCGACTGCGAGCTCGCCCGCGGTGAACTCACCCGGATCGCGCTCATCGATGATGGCTTTGCCAATGTCTCGAAGATCGCGAGTGGCTTTCCCTATAACGACTTCCAGGTGACGCATGAGCCGGTGCGCGGAGACATCTATATCTCCGTGCCCCCGCAATTTGCCGCTGCCCGGGTTAGCTTCTTTGCGACCAGCAAGGCGGGCTACGTCTACAAGTTCGCCTGCCGCCTCGGCGGCGAGGAAGCGACCCAGCTTTTCATCACCAATCCCGCGCTCGCTAAAGCCGCGGCTGCCGAATGGGAGACCGAGACCGGACCCGAAGACGCTGCGATCCGCCTGATCGAGGCGATGGCGAGCGATGCCGTCCTGCCCGGGTTCACTGCTCGCGCTGAACTGTCTGCTCCGCGCCGCACCGGCGGGATCGAGGTCCAGCTGGTCGCCGAATACCGAGGCGATGAACTTACCGGACAGCACTTCCTCGTACGCAACCTCGGCAAGGAGAGCCTTGCGCTTGGCTCCGAGCGAGAGGGTCCCGCAGGCGCGCTCGCCTTTGCTTATGGCCGAGATGCACTCGCTCCCGGTGAAGCGACCAGTGCCTTCCTTGTCTTTGCCAAGGGAGGGCTCGATTGATGGCCGAGGCAACACAGAAGGACGCCGAAAAGAGGCCTCTGCCGGGCTCGCCAGAAGCGCGTGAAAGCGGGCGGCGCAACCTCAATTCGCAGATCGCACAGCGCCAGAAGATGCTGCTCGCCGGGATCGGGGCCATCGCGCTCATCGGCGGCGGCATGTTCATCTTCAGTGATGATGGCGATGACACAGGCGGCGATGCCAATGGTGCCACGACGATCGACACCGGCGGCCTCGTCAATCGCAACCTCGCTAGCCGAGAGTTCGTAGCGGTCTACGGCAACCGGCTCGATGCACAGGGCCGCGCGATCAAGGATCTGCAGCAATCGCAGCTGCTACGCCCTGAAATCGAGCAGGAGCTCGAAGCCCTGCGCAGCGAAAACGCGCAGATGCGCTCCGACGGCCAGGCAGCGATCGACGCGATCTCGGCCGAGAATGCCAATCTGCGGTCACAGCTCAGCGACGCTGCGAAGGCGTCGGCCGCCGCGCCGCCGCCACCGGCCTACGACCCCGGCGTGGGAACGAGCGGGGCCATCCAGTCACCGCAGCCCGGGGCACCGGCACAAGGCGGCGAACTCAGCCTGATGAGTTTCACCGACAATGTGGGCAAGGACGGCAAGCCGCGTGCGGCTGAGACAGCGCCGGCCTTGCTGCTCGAAGCGAGCCGCGATTACCTCCCGCCCAACAGCTACGCACCGGCAACGGTCATCGTCGGGGTCGATGCCTCGACCGGCGTTGCGAGCCAGAGCGATCCGCTTCCCGTGGTGCTCCGGATCACCGGGCCGGCCCGCTCGGTCATGCGCGCGGGCAAGCTGCTCACCACCGACATTACCGGCTGCCTCGTCAATGGCGCTGCGCGCGGCGATCTCTCGGCGGAGAAGGTCTACGTCAAGCTGGTGCGCATGACCTGCGCGCAGCCCGGTGGGCGCTTCGCGGTGAGCGAGGTCAAGGGGTTCATCTCCTTTGCCGGAAAGTCGGGTGTGCGTGGCCGCGTGGTCAGCCGCGAAGGCAGCCTTGTTGCCCAAGCACTGATGGCCGGGATCGTCGGCGGGTTCGGGCGGGGATTTTCCGCCAACGCCAACGGCATCTTTACCGGCGAGGTCGGCGCCAACGGTCAGCGCGAGGCACTGTCGCCGACCGATATCCTCGCCGGTGGCTTTGGCCAGGGTGCCGGCGAAGCCGCCGACACCGTCAGCCGATACCTCATCGAACGCGCCGAACAATACCAACCCGTCGTCGAGATGCCGACCGGCATTGAGGTCGAGATCGTCTTTCTCGACGGCGTCCACGTCAGGAGCCCCTCCAAATGAACTACAATGACTCGCCGCCAAGCCTGAAGGCCCGCGCCGCCCACCTTGCCCTTGCGCTCTCGAGCGCCGCCGCCGTGCTGACGCTCGGAGTCTCTGCCGTCACCGCTATACCTGCGAGCGCTGCCGGCATGGCGAGCGATGTCGCGCAGGCACTGAAGCTGCGGCTGCCCAAGACCCCGATCGATGCGATCAGCTGCGACACGCTTGGCCCCTGGTGCGAAGTCGTCTCGGGCCACACGCTGTTCTACATCGACGAGACCGCCCGCTACCTGTTCGTGGGTCGTCTCTACGACATGGAAGAGCGGCGCGACGTGACGGCCGCCCGCCTGCTCGAACTCAATCCCGACCTGCTCGCGGCTGGGGCGGCGCGCGTAGCCAGCGATGCTCCCGCAGGTCGCGACGAAACGCCGATCCAGGCGGCTGCCAGCCATGTCGACCTCTCGTCACTTCCGGCTGCAGGCGCGATCCACTGGGGCAACCTTAAGGGCGAACGCCTGGTCGTCTTCTCGGACTTCCAGTGCGGGTACTGCCAGCGCCTGGCGGCCGAACTCGCCAAGGCCAGGGTTATGATCGAAGAGCGACCGATCTCGATCTTCGGCGCGGCAAGCCGCAAGATTTCCGAGGCCGTGCTGTGCGCCAAGGATCCGGCAAAGGCGCTCCATGCAGCCTATGCCGGCCAGGCTCCGGCGAGTGCCAAGACCTGCAAGGACGCCAAGGCACTCGATGCCAACGAAGCCTTCGCGAAGGCCAACGGGTTTGCCGGAACTCCGGTCATCGTGCGCGCCCGCGATGGGGCGGTGCTTCATGGCTACCGCGATGCCGCGGCGATCCGC
>Ga0189284_100258_pt1 | contig 47938 bp, 47 predicted proteins | sample N32C7minimetaG_FD_130314 | JGI IMG/M metagenome (GOLD analysis project Ga0189284, IMG submission 130314) | Marine microbial communities from the Costa Rica Dome - N32 C7 mini metaG | ecosystem: Environmental > Aquatic > Marine > Oceanic > Photic zone | place: Costa Rica: the Eastern Pacific...
AATAACGCCATCATTAACTGGCAGCCGGCCTCACAAAATCTGATATGAAACATTCCTTTCCTGAATTTCATCTTGCACGCGTTGCGGTTATCGGCGATCTGATGCTGGATCGCTTTTATTTCGGCAAAGCCAACCGCATCTCACCGGAAGCGCCGGTGCCTGTAGTGAACATTGATCGTCTCGAAGATTTGCCGGGCGGTGCCGGCAATGTGGCGATGAATATTGCCTCGCTGGGCGCCAACTGCAGTATCAGCGGCCTGACCGGTGAAGATGAAGCCGCTGGGGTGCTTGAACAGCGCCTGCAGGCTGTTGGTATTAACTGCCTGTTTCACCGGGCAGCGGAAGCCGGCACCATTATCAAATCGCGGGTGATCAGCAGCCATCAACAGCTTATCAGGCTCGATTTTGAAAAGCGCTTTGAACCAGCATTGACTGAACAAATGCAGGGACTGGTTGGTAAGCTCATCGATCAGGCGCAGGTGATGGTACTGTCCGATTACAACAAGGGCACATTGTCTGATCCGCAGTTCTGGATTAATGAGGCCAAACAGAAAAATATCCGGGTACTGGTTGACCCTAAAGGCAGTGATTTCAGTAAATATCGCGGTGCCGATCTGATCACGCCCAATATGACTGAGTTTGAAGCTGTGGCGGGACCGGTATCGTCTGAACAGGATCTCATCAGCAAGGCGCAGACCCTGATTAAACAACTGGATATCCAGGCGATTCTGATTACCCGCAGTGAACATGGCATGACGCTGATCCGGGCTGATCAACCCGAATTCCATCTGCCGGCCATTGCCAAGGAAGTGGCTGATGTGACCGGAGCGGGAGATACCGTTATCTCAACGCTGGCCGCTGCCCTGGCTGCCGGTGCCGATCTGGAGCATGCGGTCACGCTGGCGAATGTCGCAGCAAGTATTGTGGTCAGCAAATTGGGCACCTCAACAGTCAGTGGCCCGGAACTGAAAGCGGAGTATGAGCGCCATCAGGGGCTGCATAAAAGCGACCACAGCATTGCCGGTGCAGTTACGGTAGAACAGTTGAAAATAGCCGTCGATCAGGCCAAGCAGCGTGGTGAAAAAATCGTCTTTACCAATGGCTGCTTCGATATCCTACATGCTGGTCACGTGACTTATCTGCAGCAGGCCAGAAAGCTCGGTGACAGACTGATCGTGGCCATCAATGCGGATGAATCAGTCACCAAACTGAAAGGCGAAGGTCGTCCGATTAATACCGCGGAAAGACGTTTGACGGTGCTGGCCGGTCTGGCTGATGTGGACTGGGTTACCTGCTTTCCCGGCGATACCCCGGAAGAGCTGCTACGCCTGATTCAGCCCGATGTGCTGGTGAAGGGCGGGGACTATGACAAAAAAGGCGTGGTTGGCTGGGAAATCGTTGAAGGCTACGGCGGTGAAGTGAAAGTCATGGGATTGGTAGAAAACTGCTCCACCACGGCAATCGTTAATAAAATCAACACAAGAAAAGCCTAGGGCGATATGCGGTAAAAAGTATTTTCATCCGCAGATTACACCGATTTTCGCTGATGATTAACCGCTCTATACAGAGCTAGTACTAAAAACACCGCTGCCCTAAACAGGGCACTTGTTCAGCTCATTTCAGGCTGTTCATAAGGAATGATCACATTTGAACAAGGTTTTACTCTGTGCTTATCTGTGTAATCTGCGGATTACACTTTGTCTAGAGCACCAATTGCTTTAGCGACATTATCCTTAAGGTGAGCCGGGTTAATCGTGCCGATAATCACGCTGCTCACTGCCGGCTCACTGAATATAAAATCAAAATTGGCCTGAACAATATCCGTGGTTTCTGATGCTTGCGTCATATGCCCGCTGCCCAGGGCTTTTTTGATAAAAATGCCTTTGTTTTTTCTGGCCGCTTCATCAATGACTGCCTGTTCGTCCCGATACTGCAGGTTATGCATCACCATAGCCGCATCCGCGCGTTCCAATGCCAGCAGGCCGCCTTCCACTGTTTTGCTAGACATACCGGTAGCGCGGATCAGGCCGCGTTGTTTTAATTCATCGAGTGTGTCCAGAGCGCCATCTTGCTCAATGATCTGTTGATCGTTACCGTCTGAGTGAATCAGCACAATATCCAGTACATCACGACGTAATTGTCTGAGGCTGTTTTCAACGCTGCGAATGATCGACTCCGGGCTGAAGTCGTAATGTGATTCGCCACTGACGGGATCAAAATATTCACCGGCTTTGGTGGCGATAACCCAATCATGTGGCAGTTGGGGCAGTAACTGACCCAGCCGGCTTTCGCTATTGCCGTAGGCCGGGGCTGTATCAATCAGGTTAATGCCCAAATCCCAGGCGAGAGCCAGCAGCTCCAAAGCCTGTCTATCATCAGGAATTTTGAACCCAGCCGGATATTTAACCGCTTTATCCCGACCGAGTTTAACGGTGCCCAGACCCAGTGGTGAGACGGCAACGCCGGTATTGGCAATCTCTTTGTGTTGTGTCAGGCGGTTCATGAAAAAGCCCTATCCCATAGCGTTTCTGCCATTCCGGGGTGTGGATAATCCGGATTATGATGATCGCCGGCTTTCAGTTCGGCAGATTCCAGCGCCGCCAGCATTTGATCAGCCAGATCCGGCGCCAGCGCCAGCTTGGTCGGCCAGCAGACATGCAGATTGTGGTTGCTGCTGATAAAGGCACTGTCCGGGCGGCTCAGACTGGATTGCTTGGGCTCAGCACGGTTGACCGGATGCGTGGCCCATTCCAGATCAGGCAAGGTCACCCAGGGCAGAATGTCTGCCAATAACGCTCTGGCCTCGGCAACCAGCTGGTCATGACTTTTATTGACGCCTTCTTCGGCGATATTACCGCCGATATACCAGACCACGTTGCCGTGCTTATCTTTGTGGCTGGAAATGGTTGCAATTGGCTTGGAACCACTGCCCAGACTGTGGGCGTAGATTATCGGCAGGGGATGATCCAGTTGCTTGCTTTTACAAAGCACCATTTGCAATGGACGGCGTTGCATTTCAGGCTGCTGCTGTGACAAGCCCTGCAACAGTTTTTCATTGCCTTCACCGGCAGTGAGTACAAAGTGCTGCGCCTGAATCTCATAGTCATCGCCTATCACCAAAGATGACACGGGACCGGCGGAAGGCTGCCATTGATATTCAGCTTCCCGAGACACGGCCAGCATCCGCTGTTGCCAGGGTTTGACCAGTTCATCAAGCAGACTGACAACATCCAGCACCGGTTCATCCAGTTGATAAAGTGTGCCTTTAAAGGCTTTGTCGGCAAATATAGCCGGGCGGTTTTCTTTTTTGACCGGCTGCATTCGACTGCGCAGCGCTTTGCTGGCGAAAAAGGAGACCATCTTCGAAGATAAGCGATCTCTGGACCATAGCAGTTGATGTTCGGTGAGTTTCTTAACGCCGGATAAATCTATCTCCCCCTGACCTTCAAGACAGTTTTTCCAGCGGCTGGGCATACTGCTGATAACCTGCGATGCTTTGGACAGAATGCCGTTCAGTGCGTACTTACTGCCACCATGAATAATGCCCTGTGAGCTCAGAGTCTGGCCGCGACCGATTTCGCCGTTTTCAAGCAGCAGGGCATGAAAGCCCAGATCATTAAGCCGGCGATGAAGCCATAGACCGGCAATACCGGCCCCGATGATGACGACGTCGGTAGTAAGCTGCTGTCGACTCATGAACCAGCGAGGGCCTCGTCCAGCGCTTCACACAACCAGTGACCGATAATAATATGGCCTTCCTGCACCCGGGCAGTTTCCTTGCTGGGCACACAGATGCAGGCATCAGCAATCGTTTTCAGCTCGCCGCCATGGTCACCGGTAAAAGCACAGGTCCAGATATTGTTCAGCTGAGCGGTTTTGATGCCGTTAATGACATTGGCGCTGTTGCCGGATGTGGATAAGCCAATAGCGATATCACCGGGCTTACCCAGTCCTTCGATTTGACGATCAAAGACCGTTTCAAAGCTGTAGTCATTACTGTGTGCCGTGAGGATTGAGGTATCGGTGGTCAGGGCAATAGCACCATAGGCTTTGCGGTCACGGTGATAGCGGACAATAAATTCAGCGGCCAGGTGCTGGGCATCAGAAGCGCTGCCGCCATTACCAAAAAACAGTACTTTGTTGCCGGCCAGCAGACAGTCTTTCACCCGCTGCATCAGCTCATTGACCTGTGGCTCAAGTTCGAACAGACCGTTGATCATATCCTGGTGACGATGAATGGTGGCTTTGAAGGACACGGCTTACCTCTGTATCTGTCAGGTGGTACTATTGCGTCTGTTCTGTGAACCGCAACAATACTGGTTATAAGACAGACTCATTTTAGAGTAATGCGGTTCAAGTTGTTAGGGCTTGTCGAGCTTTTTTGATTCGGAGATTTTCATCACCATGCACTTCGCCTTTGCCATCACGGAATTCTTTCCCTACGGCGGTGCGCAGCGTGATTTTATTGCTGTCGCCAATGAGATGGCCAGAAGAGGGCATCAGATCTCGGTGATCACGATGAAATGGCACGGTGATATCCATAAAGACTGGACGCTGTATGAACTGGGTAAAAGCCAGTCGACCAACCATGGCCGTATCAAGGCGCTGTCAGGTTATGTCGTGTCATTGAAAAAGCAGGGCCTGTTTGACGCGATTATCGGTTTCACCAAACTGGCGGGACTGGATGTGTATTTTGCTGCCGACCCCTGCTTTACAGCCAATCGTTTCAAGGGATTGAACAAGCTGTTACCACGTTATCGTAGCAGTGCAAGGATTGAGAAAACGTTATTTAATAATGTTGAGTTGAAAGTCTTTTTTCTGACCGAACATCAGCGGCAACAGTATCAGCAGTGTTTTGAGATTGAAACTCAGAATCAAGTAGTGCTGCCAGTGAGCGTCGACGAAAAATTTCACTTCACGCAGGCACGGTTGGAGGCCGCGCGTGACTGGCGTCAGCAGACGCAACTGGCCGAAAACCGCATTTTATTGTTGTTCGTGGCTGCCGATTTCCATACCAAAGGTCTTGATCGCATTATTGCAGCACTGTCAGCACTGAGTTTTGTCGCGCGTAGCCAGTTTGAGTTATGGATTGTCGGCAACGGCAAGGCGGCGGCTTATGAACGTAAATTGCAGCAACTGACCGGCCTCAACTATCAATTCTGGGGCGGTCAGACTGAACTGGCACCCTTCTATTTTGCGGCCGATTTACTGCTGCATCCGGCGCGCAAAGAAGCAGCCGGTATGGTGTTAGCCGAAGCCGCTGCCGCCAGGTTACCGATGTTAATCAGCGACATCTGTGGTTATGCCTTTCTGGCCGAGCAGGAGGCTTTATCCCAAGTGCTGGACGAAAACAACTGCATCAGCGAATTGACACAGGTCCTGAACCTACACAGTAAGCAGCCTGAAGCTTTGCCGAGAACTGAACCTAATCCGCTCGTTTCAGCCGCATCACGAGCCGTATTCTGTGCCGATAAAATAGAAGCCTGGTGCAACTCATGAAAAAGCATTTCTATCTGCGTGAAGAACTTGCCCATGCCTGGCAGGGGCGCGATGTTTTTGAATTGCTGTCAACACTACCTGGCGAAGTCTTTCGCGATAAAGAAGGGCGCCGCACACTGCGTTTTGAGCTGGACGGCAAGCGCTATTTTCTGAAATACCATGCCGGTGTTGGCTGGGGAGAAATTATCAAGAATCTGTTCCAGTTCAGAAAACCGATCATTAGCGCCCGCAATGAATGGGTAGCGATAGAGCACCTACATGAACTGGGCATTGGAACTATGACGCTTGCTGGTTATGGAGAACGAGGCCTAAATCCGGCACGGCGCGAATCTTTTGTCATTACCGATGAACTGACAGAGACAATGAGCCTTGAGCATATAGGCCTGCAATGGCAGCAGTGTAAACCGACCTTCCGTACAAAGCAGACCCTGATTCGCAGGCTGGCAGAAATGAGTCGTAAGATGCATCAGGCGGGAATCAATCACCGTGATTACTATCTCTGCCACGTTTTGTTAAACGAAGGTTTTGCCGAAACCAATCAGATTACAGAGGACACGGCGCTGTTTCTTATTGATTTACATCGGACCCAGATTAGACAGCGAGTGCCGGAGCGCTGGCTGGTGAAAGATTTGGGCTCACTCTATTTCTCAGCGCATGAGGTACAACTTAGTCAACGCGATAAATATCGTTTTATCAAAAACTACTCCGGATTGAGTCTGCATCAGGCTTTGACGAAGCAGGCAAGTTTCTGGCAAAAAGTGGAAGCGCGGGCACAGAGGTTGCTGGACAAGTGGCACAAACACAATCAGTCATGAATGAATCAGTGAAGCAATTTCTGGCCGGTAAGCCGGTGACAGAGCGCTTTGAGTTGGAGGTGGATGGCGAACAATACTATTGTGAACAGGTATTGCGCTGGCTGCCGGGCAGAAGGCTGGTGGTCAGAGCGCTACATAATGGTGATCCAATATTGCTGAAACTGTTCGCCCCCAACAAAAAAGGCTGGCGCGAACTGTCACGTGAACAACAAGGCTACAAAGCTTGCGAAGCCGCTGGTGTCGCGGTGCCGGCAGAAAAGCTCATTAGCGATGACTTTGCCGGCTGTCTCGCGGTGGCTTATGAGTTCATTGCTGATGCTGAGCCCTTCCAACTGGTCAGTAGCAATCAGGCGCAGATGGTACCGGCCTTATTGCAGTTGATGGTTCGCTGTCATCAGGCAGGCATTTATCAGCAGGATATTCACACTGATAATATTCTGATGACCCCACGCGGTCTATTTCTCATTGATTTGGCTTCTGTCAGAGGCCTGCCCGGACAGGCTCTGAGTACAAAAAAAAGCCTTAGTAACCTGGCGCGGCTGGTGGCTCAATTTGTACCGGATGAGCAGCAGCTTATTCTGAAAAAGCTCAACCTTTATTATCAGGCCCGAGGCTGGTTGTATGGCCAGACCGAACGGAAAAGTTTCAAAGCCCTGCTTCATAAAGCCTGGCAAAAACGTAAAGAAAATTATCTGAGCAAATGTTTCCGCGCCTGCTCGATGACGGCTTATCACAAAAACCGTCGGCAGGAATATGCCGTTAAGCGTTCTTTTTTCAAACTGATCGGCAAGCAGGCGATCATTGATCTTGATGAGTTCGTCGAGCAGGGGAAAAAACTGAAAGACGGTAACAGCGCGACGGTCGTCATGACAGAAATGGGGGGGCGCAAGGTGGTGATCAAACGTTATAACATCAAATCCTACTGGCACTTCCTCAAGCGTTGCTGGCGACCGAGCCGGGCTGCTAATGCCTGGCGCCAGGGGAATTTATTGAGTTTGCTTGGTATCACCACCCCGGCGGTGTTGGGCTTTGTTGAGAACCGTTTGGGGCCTCTGAGGAAAGAAGCTTATCTCATTACCGAGTATGTTGATGCGCGGGAGTTGTCAGAGACATATCAAGACACTGCGCCGGCGAAGGCTGAGCTGAAACAGATTCAACGAATTTTCAGTCTGATGCGCAGTTACCGACTCAGTCATGGGGATATGAAAGCCAGTAATCTGTTAGTGACTCAAGCGGGTCAAGTGCAACTCATCGACCTCGATGCGATGCGTGAGCATCATTACGGTTGGGCCTTCAGATGGGCCTTTAACCGAGATCAGAAGCGCTTTTTGCGGAACTGGCAGGATAAAAGTTTGCGATCCACATTTAGTTCACTAATGGAGAATCTGTCTCACAAATGAGATTAGCGGTTTGTTTGTATAAATTTTTCCCCTTTGGCGGGCTGGCACGTGATTTTATGCGCATCATGCAGGCCTGTCTTGAGCAGGGCGATCATGTCGATGTCTATGTAATGGAGTGGCAGGGGAGGTTACCGGACAATATGCAGGTTCATGTGGTGCCTGTTTCAGGTTTCAGTAATCATGCTCGATTACAGACTTTTATAAATAAAGTTAAGCCTGAACTTGAACAGGGCCATTATGACCTTATAGTCGGCTTTAACAAAATGCCTGAACTGGACCTGTACTATGCTGCTGACCCCTGTTATATCGCACGTGTCAGGTCTCATCCGCTTTATGGCTTACTTAAGCACACCGGCAGAGTAGCGTTTTATGCTGATTGTGAGAAAGCTGTCTTTGGGCAGGACAGCCATACCGTATCATTGATGATTTCTGATGTGCAGCAAGCCCTGTTTAAACAATATTACGATACGCCGGACCACCGCTTGATATCTTTACCGCCGGGCATCGACCCCAATCGTAAGCGGCCGGTCAATGCCGACCAGTTACGCCAGCAAAAACGAGAAGAGCTATCTATCAGCTCTGATGAATGGATGCTGCTAATGGTTGGAACGGGGTTCAGGACAAAAGGGGTTGATCGCAGTATCGCAGCACTTGCCGCCCTGCCAGACAGTCTTCGCGACAAAGTCAGTCTGGTCATCATCGGGGATGGTGATCACCAGGCATTGCTAAAACAGGCGAATAAACTGGGTGTCGGAACCCGCGTGCGTTTTTTGGGGGGGCGCTCTGATGTACCGGCCTTTTTATTAGCCGCGGATTTACTATTGCACCCGGCACGTAAGGAAAATACAGGTACAGTGATTCTTGAAGCGATGGTAGCAGGCTTGCCCGTTCTGGTTTCAGAAGTGTGTGGCTATGCCAAACACGTTATACAGGCAAAATCCGGTGAGATATTAAAACAGCCTGACGACGCATCTCGAACAGCAACACAGCTCGCACAGATGCTCGATCCCGCGGCGCTTCAACAATGGTCGCATCAGGCGCTTTCTTATGCAGAGAGCGAAGATTTATACAGCATGCCGGATAAAGCAGCTTGGATAATTCGTAGTATGGCTGCTGCCAAACATGAGGAAAAAAATTGATTACCACAGTTCTGGTCACGGGGGGCTCAGGCTATATCGGATCTCATATTGCTGTCACCTTGCTTCAGGCAGGATTGAATGTGGTGATTGTCGATAATCTGAGTAACAGCTCTGAGGTAGTGCTAGATCGTATCGAAAAGATCACAGCGAAAAAGCCGAGTTTTTACAAAGCAGATTGTCGTGACAAGAAGGCCATGCAGGCTATTTTTAATACACATCAAATCGATGCGGTGATTCACCTTGCAGGTTACAAAGCCGTAGGCGAGTCCTGCGAAAAGCCCTTGATGTACTACAGGAATAATCTTGAGTCTACCCTGATATTGCTGGAGCTTATGCAGGAATTTGCTGTGGATAAACTGGTATTCAGTTCTTCAGCCACCGTCTATGGTGATACTGAAACAATGCCAGTCAATGAACAGGCTTTGACTGCTGTGACCAATCCATACGGTCGAACCAAACTGATGATTGAGCAAATTCTTGGCGATATAGCCAAGGCCAGCCCGGCTAGTATGAAAATAGCATTACTGCGTTACTTCAACCCGGCGGGTGCTGATGAAAGCGGCTTGATCGGGGAGGATCCCAGATCAATTCCAAATAACCTGATGCCCTATGTCAGTCAGGTGGCTATCGGCAAGAGAAAACGCTTGTCAGTATTTGGCGGTGACTACCCGACCGCTGATGGTACCGGTGTTCGCGATTACATCCATGTATCAGATCTGGCGCGGGGACATCTTGAAGCCCTAAGGTGGCTTGATACGGATGTGGGATTTCCCTGCTGTCAGCCGATTAATCTGGGGACTGGGGTTGGTTACAGCGTGCTTGATGTAATCAGTGCTTTTGAGCAGGTCTCTGGTCGGCAAGTTCCTTATGAGATTGTGGATAGAAGAGCCGGTGATGTTGCAGTGAGTTATGCTGATGTAGGGTTGGCTCAAAGTTTACTGGGCTGGAAAGCAGAAAAAAGCCTTGAGGATATGGTTCATGATGCCTGGCGGTGGCAAAGCAGCAACCCTGGTGGGTACGAGGATAACTAGGCAAGCAAGTCGGTAAAAGCCAGAATATCTGGCCGCTCTTGATAGTGGCGCTCTACAAGCGCTTTGAACTTGGCCCATTTCCTTAATATTTTCTTTCTTCCCAGCAATTTAATGTAATTACAGGCGGGAATGAAATCTGAATTGCCGAGGCTGTCAATGAGAAAAATCTTTCCCTGGCCAGTTTCGTCAAGCCTGTAAACCAGATTCCAGGGCTTGAGAGACATAGTCTGAATATTGTGTTTCAACTGATATCGCTGAAATGCCATCAATGCCTTCGCAATTTCTTTGGCATATTCATGGAAGTGCTCAGTGTCGGCCATGTATTCAGACAGAGGTAGAGCAATCTCATTATTTACATTGCGAATCAGGTCAAAAACCGCACCAGTGCCTTTATTGGTGACAATATTGCCATGAAACCTGGGCAAGGCTGTCCAGTCAGGTAAGCGTCGCTCCAGAAAACGGTAATAAGCTTGTTCGCGCTTGGTTTCCGTACTGTTACCATTGAAGACAATTTTTATGCAAAGGGCGTTATTTAAAGGGTGTTGATAACACTCACGATGGAGTCCCCGCCCAATCAGTTGCTTTGATGATAACTCGATCATTTGTTATTTGCTGACCAGAATATCTTCCATTACCAAATACTGCAGATCAGAACCGTAGAACATATTCAACGCATCGGTTGGAGTACAAACCATCGGCTCGCCGCGGCGGTTAAGTGAAGTATTCAGTACCACACCGTTACCGGTCAGCTTTTCCATTTCCTGCAACAGCGCGTAGTAACGCGGGTTGGTCTTCTCGGTGACGATTTGTGCTCTTGCGGTACCGTCTTCATGAACTACTTCGGGAATACGATCTTTCCAGCTTTCTGCGACATCAAAAGTGAAAGTCATATAAGGACTGGGGTGATCCGTTTGCAGGATTTCAGGCGCCACTGTATCAAGCATGCTCGGACAGAATGGGCGCCAGCGCTCGCGGTATTTAATTTGTGCATTGATGCGATCAGCAACCCCACTGTGGCTGGGGCTGCCCAGAATGCTACGGTTACCCAGGGCTCTGGGGCCGAACTCCATCCGTCCCTGAAACCAGGAGACCGGATTACCGTCTGCCAGAATTTTAGCCGTTTCCGCAGGCACATCGCTCATGCGTTGCCACTTAACCGGCTGGCTGTAGTTATCACAGGCATCCATGCATTGTTCAGTCGTATACTGGGGCCCGAGATAGACATGCTCCATCTTTTCAACCGGTGCACCAGCCTGCTGGGAAGCATAGCTGGCTGCGCCGATAGCAGTACCGGCATCACTGGCTGCCGGTTGCACAAACAGTTCCTTGACACCGGGCATGGCGATAATACGCTGATTGAGTTTGACGTTCAGCGCCACACCGCCGGCATAGGCAACCTTACCTGTTTCACGGATGATGTCACCGAGATAATAGTCGATGAGCTGCAATGCCGTTTTTTCCAGCAAGTCCTGAATACTCGCGGCATAATCGATATAGGGTTCGTCCTTTTCATCGCCTTCACGCATCGGCCCCAGCCAGTCGATGAGTTTAGGACTGAAGAAATAGCCCTTGCCATTTTTCTTGTACCGGCGCCAGCCAACAGTGTTAACGAGTTGGTTATTGACCTTGAAGTCACCATTTTTGCATTCGATGAGCCGCGAAAAATCAAAGCGCTTGGGGTCACCGTAAGGCGCCATACCCATGACTTTAAATTCGCCGTCGAGCATTTCAAAACCGAGATATTCGGTCAGCGCCCCGTACATGCCTCCGAGGGAGTCTGGGTCATAAAACTCTTTAATTTTGTGAATCTGGCCGTTTTCGCCGTAACCGAAAAAGGTGGTGGCATACTCGCCTTTGCCGTCGATACCGATGATCGCTGTTTTTTCCTGAAAACCGCTTAGGTGATAAGCACTGCTGGCATGAGCCAGATGATGCTCGACCGGCATGAATTTGACCCTGTCGGCACCAATCCCTAAATCGTTCAGCAGCTTCATCACGTTACGGTGGTTGCGCCAGTACCGACGGTTGCCACTGAAAAGTGCAGTCAGTGCGCGGTCAGGCGCGTACCAGTGGCGTTTGGCATAATGCCAGCGGGCGGGAGACCTGAGACCGATTTCTGCATAGGGGAATGCGACAATATCGACCTGTTCCGGTTTGATGCCTGCATATTCCAGACAGAATTTAGTCGCTTCATAAGGCATTTTGCCTTTGGCGTGTTTGTCGCGCAGGAAACGTTCTTCCTCTGCAGCGGCAACCAGCTTGCCATCAATATATAAAGCAGCGGAGGCGTCGTGATTAACGGCACCGGACAGGCCTAATACGATCATATTGGTATTTGATTCTTGAGTTTAAACAACGGGATTATAGCAAGTGGCGAGAGCAATGGACTAGCTGCGTGACAGGAGCTCTGGCAGTTTGTGCAAGTTCTTCAAGGCTGCAGAAGGATATCGGGGTTGCTTTATGAAGCCATCTACGTAATTTGAAACTCATCAAATGTAATGACACAGACCCGGCTATCCCGATTATTCATCCGCCTTCCCTGTTGCCTAAACCAGTGCACGTACTAATGACAGAGGCACCAGAATAAACTATCATTCGATGCCTTGTGCAGCGGTACTGACTGGAATTGAGAGCAGTGGGACCATTACGAGGCTTTCGAATTTCTCGATAGTATCTACTTGTTAGCAAAAGACTATAATAGCCACGATTAGGCGGGTAATGTCTGACCTGTCTGTCAGCATGGAAGCTATAAATATATTGGGCATTAACTCGGTTTATGAAGATATTTTCGTTTGATGGCAGGGCGGAACTGCCACACCTCATCAAGGCTTATTGGCTCCCGGCGCTGGTTATATTCTGGATCGCAGGCTATTTTTTCTTTCCCTCAAATAAGCTGCACTATCAGTTCTTCCTGCTGATTTTCCTTATGGGGACTGTCCGGTTATTGTGGCAGCACCGACCAGGAATTACTTGGCCTCCCAAGTCCAGTGTGCTGAAGGTGGGAGGGTTATACCTCGCTTTCTATTTTTTGAGTATTTTTTGGTCTGTCGATACCACTCTTTCAGAGCGTCTGAGCGAAATAAAAACGGTGGTCTATCTAATAATATTTACTTCGCTGATCACCTATTGTCTTCGCCGCTACCCTGACTTTCTATTCATGATGCTCAAGCTGGTTTTAATTGTGGCCGGCTTAACTCTGTTGCTAAATCTTATCCTGTTTTATTTCGTAAATGGCAATGACTTGTCTGAACGTTTTCATGGTTTCGGAAGACTATGGAGTCCGCTTTGGATGGCGGCGGTTTATGGTGCCTTAACCGTGATATTAGTGGGCATATTAACCCACAGGCCAGTGCAACTCACTGCGACACAGAAAGCCGGGTTGATTTTACTGGCAGGCTTATTCTTCATAGCCGTGTTGGCCACGCAATCAAGAATGGCGATTGCTGCCACCATTGCTGTCAGCTTCATTGCAGCGGTAACCAGTAATGTTTCCCCAAAATTCAGATTATTCAGTGTCCTTGTCATCGCGTTTATGCTGGGATTGACGATGTGGTTATCTGCCAGTGTGTTCGACAGAATGGTAGAGCGGGGCCAAAGCTACCGGCTGGATATCTGGCAGGGTGCTATCGATTTGGTCAGTGATAAGCCGATTCTAGGGTATGGCGCGGGTTCGGATATTGAAATTGATACCGCTGTTAAGAAGGTAGACGGTTGGCACCATTACCACAGTAGTTACATCGCCACGCTGGTCGATCTGGGGCTGAGCGGCTTTATGCTCAGTGTTTTGTTGATTGCTTCCGCTTTTCGAACGGCCTGGCGCTTACGACAACACTCAGCCGTTAAGATCAGTATTTGCGTCTTTGTCTATTGCCTGATGATCAGCCTGACTTTTGGTGAAGGCTTCATTTCCAGGATGAATGTTCAGTGGTTACTGTTCTGGTTACCGTTGATTATCATTGCTCATTACGAAACGAAACAACGCGGAACATCATCCCTTCAGTAATTGCTGAATCCGTGGATGAGACCAGAAAAATTCTCTGACTGCCTCGTCAGAGAATTTTTCAAGTTGCTGTCTGGAGCGAAGCGCCAGCTCTTCCGAGTCGGTTACTGGTTCCAATGTATCCAGAATAGCTTTACTTAAATTCTCAGCACTACCCATCTCAAACAGACGACCAACTCCCTCTACCACCTCACAGGCGCCACCACAGTCAGAAGCAATAACAGGTATCTCTGCTGCCATAGCTTCAAGTAAAACCATGCCAAACGGCTCGTGGTCAGAACTCAATACAAAAAGATCAAAAGCCCGGAACAGCTTCCTCGCCTCTTTCACATGGCCTGTCAAAATAACCTGCTCATTGAGATCAAGTTCAGCGATTAATGTGCGAAGTTTAGTTTCAGACTTACCTGTTCCAATAATGACCAGACGGCTATTTTCAGGCAGTTCTTTCAGGGCGAGTGAGAAACCTCTGATCAGAGTTGCCTGATCTTTGTCAGGATGCAAGCGCCCAACATTGGCGATAACGAAGGCATCGCGGGGGAGAGATAATTGCTCGCGAGCTTCATTTCTGGACAAGAGCTGAGAACGAAGGAAGCTGGCGTTCACGCGGTTATATAAGGTAAAAACCCTGTCCTCTGAGAGAAAAGGTAAGCGGGCCCGGATTTCATCTCTCACGGCATTCGACACGGCCAGAATTGTCAGTCGCTTGTTAAACACTCTGGCCAGCAACCTTCTTCCTAGGCGGTCAAAGTCGCCAAAAGCATGATGAACACTGATCACCGGTAATCTGGTTGAAATGAGAGCCAGATAGGTCGGTTTATTTCTATGGGCAATACAGACTTCAAACTGGTACTGTTTTGATAGCGCCTGTAACTCTCTGATGATGTGTGTTTTCAGGCCATCGAGCTCATCACGATGATGTTCAAGAAAAATGACTTCGTCAGCATCAGCTTCTTTGCGCACGGCAGCATCTTCCGGTCCGCATAGGAAAACAGTGACGACACGATAAGGGGAGTTCTTGAACAGAGCCGCATATTGTCGAGTGCAATCCAGGAAGGGCTGATGATAATTCTGACAAATTTGTAATACAGTTTTCACAGTCTAAGAGCCTGATAAATCAACGCTAGGGTCGAGATGGTATGAATTCCGATATGAACTAATGATCCAGACTGTCCTCTTTTAGGATTGCCATGGCATTGATTCCCCTGAGTTTACGCTGGATTTTCTTCTGATCTTTTTCGGGATTTTTGGTTGAACGACGCAACTCCGGGTTGAAGATTGACGTGGCATGATTGAGATGGTCAACATATTTGCCAAGAAATTCAGAAGGCAGGAATTTCATCTTGTAGCCAGCCTGCTGGATTTTCCGGTGCATTACTTTGCCAGCAGTATCATCGCCATCAGCGAAGCTCGTTTGAACTGTGTTAATAATATCCATTCGGTACATGGCACAGTGACTTCTAAGATATTGCGACTTAATATCGAGACGCTGAGGATTATAGCGTTTGTAACCAAAAAAACGGTGAAGCTGACGCTTCCAGAATTGTTCAAATTTTATGCCGGCACGGCGAATCGCATTCTTGGATTCCAGCTTCCACGAGCCGACACCTGCGACATCAGCAGAATCAAACTCCGCCAGCAACACTTCCAGCCAATCATGACGTTTTACAAAGGTGTCGGTATGGATGGAGAGAACGTAAGGGGTTTTTACCTCTTTCAGTGCCAGATCAAGTGCTCTTGAATGCGCCTGGACTCCGGACTCGTTGTCGCTACAGTCACGTTCTATCAACCGAACCCATTCCAACTCTCGCAGATAGTCGAGGGAAGCATCCTGAGAGTCATTGTCAATCACAATAACCTCTGCCAGGTCAGGGTTGGTATATTTCCTCAGCAGCCGCAGACAAATCGTGGTGATTTCCGGTGTTTTATAGTTAGGAACAAGAATCGTTACTTGTTTTTCAGCCATTGTGTTTCCGTCTGTTCATCAATTCTCAAAGTGGAGTACTTGCAATACTCTATCCTTATTGAGGTCACGCATACAGCGATGATGCCCGAGCGGGCATTCCCGCTCAAAGCAAGGGCTGCATTCAATATCAATCTGCACAATATGCGCATTGTCTGCCAGTGGCGGCGTGAACGCTGTTGAGGTGGGGCCGTAAATAGCGACCAAAGGTCGCTGCATAGCCGCAGCGATATGCATCAGGCCTGAATCATTGGAAATCACCCAGTCAGCGGTTCCCAGCAAATCAATGGCTTGTTCAAGTTTGGTTTTACCGCTGAGGTCAACAAACTGAGACTGATGATGGGGCTGAACCGCGGTTTCAATTTTAGCGGCAGTTTTTTGATCAGCTTTTGACCCTAGGACGATTACCTGCCAGCCCCGGTTCAGCAAGGTGTTGGCAACTTCAGCGTAATATTCGGGTGGCCATTGTTTGGCCGGACCGAACTCAGCGCCAGGACAGAGAATCAGGCGCTTCTGGCCGGGCTTAAGAGGAGGGTTGATATTATCGCTGACCGGAAAGGGGTCCATCAGTGGTGCTTGATAACTGGGTGCGGCATGAGATTGAGATGCGGGGTAGGCCAGCGACACAAAGCGCTGCACCATCATCGGCAGGGCCTGTTTATCTAATTTGCGGATATCATTGAGCAGTCCATAACGCATCTCGCCGCGCCAGCCGGTGCGGACCGGAATGCCGGCAAACCAGGGGATAAGTGCCGATTTCCATGAGTTGGGCAATACAATCGCCTGATCGTAATGATGCTGTGCCAGTTGTTTCCCCAGCTTTCTGCGCATCGACCAGCCGAATATGCCATGACTGACCGGCATCGATATCGCTTCACTGACTTCCGGCATACGCTGTAGCAAAGGACGGGTCCAGTCCATCGCCAGCACGTCAATTTGCACCGCTGGGTTATCCGACTTCAGTGCTTTGAACAATGACTGCGCCATGACCATATCACCGACCCAGGATGGCCCGATAATCAGGATTTTGTTTATCCTCGGTTCAGACATTGCTCAGTGCAGTGTGCTGTGGGTAATAAAGATAAAGATCACCCCCAGCGCAATCAGCACGATCTGCTGCAGGGTCTCACGGGGTTTGATACGGGTATGCAGACCCGGGATCAAATCGGCCACCGCGACGTAAATAAAACTTGAAGCAGCGATCACCAGAATGTAGGGCAACAAGTGCTGCATATCACCCAGTGTGAAATAAGCCAGTAGGGCGCCGACAACAGTGCCCAGGCTCGACAACACATTGAAATAAAGCGCTTTGCGCCGTGTGAAGCCGCTGTGCAGCAGAATCACAAAATCCCCCAGTTCCTGGGGGATTTCGTGAGCGGCGATAGCCAACGCCGTGACAATCCCCAGATGAATATCTGTCATAAATGCCGCGGCTATCAGGATGCCGTCAACAAAGTTGTGGATGGTATCGCCGATCAGAATCAGTGGCCCGGCTGCTTCATGATGATGGCCACCGTGATGGTCAGGGCGCTCCAACTCAGGGATATGTTCGTCACCGTGGTGACTGTGGCAATGGCGCCAGAGCACCATTTTTTCCAATACAAAAAACAGCATCAAGCCCAGTAGCAGCGTGAGTCCGATTTCGTGGGCATCAACCGCATAGTTATGCTCAATGGCATGCGGCAGCAAACCCAGAAAAGAAGCGCCCAGCAAAGCGCCGATGGCAAAGCTGACCAGGTGCGGTACCGCAATACCCCGATGATTTTCTGACAGCATCAGGAACGACGAAGCGATCGCCACACTCAGCAGGCCGCCCAGCAGACTGAAGCCGATAATCCAGTAGAGTAAATCCATAACAACCTACAAAAAAGTTAAGCGGATAATGATACCTTATTTGCGCTCAATCCAGATAAGCGATGCCATCCTGCCGGTCTCGCTGTCACGGCGGTAAGAAAAAAAGCGATCGGTTTCCGAGACAGTACAGTGATGACCGCCGTAAACAGCCTTGATACCCAGCTGGTTCAGCCTTTGCCGTGCAAGCAGATAGAGATCTGCCAGATAGTGGTCGCTAGCGTGTGGCTGGAATGCCTCCGCGGCTTCTCTGGATCTGGCCGTAAAAGCAGCAAATACCTCCGCGCCGACTTCAAATTGCTGCGGACCGATAGCCGGGCCCAGCCAGGCCAGGATGTTGCCGGGGTCACAGACAAACTGCGAGACCGTATTTTCCAGTACGCCGTTCAGTAAACCGCGCCAGCCAGCATGAGCTGCTGCCACCTGTTGCCCGGCTGAATCAGTGAACAAAACCGGCAGACAATCTGCAGTCATGACAACACAAACCTGATCGGCCTGATTGCTGTATATGGCATCAGCCTCTGTACCCGCGTGCCAGTTGTCAGCGTCAATGACCCGGGTGCCATGAACCTGTTCCATCCAAAGCGGGTTTGCCGGCAGTGCTGCTGCCTGTTTCAATCTTTCGCGGTTGGCGAAAACCGCTTTCTGGTCATCATTCACATGCAAACCGAGGTTAAGACTGTCATAAGGCGGTTTGCTGATACCGCCTGCGCGGGTGGTAGAGAAAGCCCTAACTTGTGCCGGTGCCGGCCAGTCAGCTTCAATAAAAGCTATGTCCGGGCTCACTCGACAGCCTCAGCCAGATAATGCTGCCATTGTTCAAACAGATTGTGATCAATGGCAGCATAAGTCGAACGGGGTTGCAGGCTGCGGCTGAAAGGCTGATCTCCCTGCAGAGTGGCTGCATAGCCGCCGGCTTCAGCGAGAATCAGATCGGCAGCGGCGTAATCCCAGATATGCTGACTGCCATGCAGATAAATGTGACCCCGCCCTGCGGCGAGCCAGCAAAGTTCTAATGCGATGGAGCCGAGGTTACGTTGGGAGCCATAGGGTTTATCGCTGACAATGCGCGTGGTCAGGTTTTTCGGCAGACGTTTGAAATCAATAAAAGCAATGCTTCGCTTAAGGTGTAAACCGGTGTTTTCGGCTACCAATGGTTCGTCGTTCAGCCAGGCACCCTGACCACGCACAGCAGAAAACAGCTCGTCCCGTACTGGATCCAGCACAACACCGGCTTTGACCTCACCGGATTCGATTAAAGCCAGTGATACCGAAAAAAAAGGCAATCCTGCAGCAAAGTTACTGGTGCCGTCGACCGGATCCAGACACCAGATCGGTTTACCGGAATCAAGCAGGGCTTGTTGCTGATCCGCCGTCATCTCCTCACCCAGTAACAGCACCTCAGGACAGATACTGGCGAGGCGCAGTGTCAGCGCCTGCTGCACCGCTTTGTCCGCGCGGGTAATAATGCTGCCGTCTTTTTTGTATTCCCGCTGGACGTTGTTATAGAGCGGCAGCAGTGTGTTTTGCGCCACTTCTCTGACGATGTTCTGCAGTTGCTGCCGGTCAATATCCATGTTGCGAGTATAACAGCGCCGTCAGAATTTAATTCAATCTGACACCGCCACAGGGTAAACTGCGGGCTGTTGAAACGATTTACGATTGCGGTTTGCATGCGAGTTCCACGATTTTACTGTCCCCAACTGGATCCGGATAAGGTCCAGTTCGATCTACCCGATGCGGTGCATCGTCACGCCATTCAGGTGTTACGAATGAAACCCGGTGGGGTGATCCGGTTGTTTGACGGCGCCGGCCGCGAATTCGAAGCCAGCCTGACTGAAGTAGAAAAAAGACGCTCGCAGGTAAAACTGGGTGAAGCGTGTCATCAAATCAGCGATTCGCCATTGCAAATCACACTGTTGCAGGGGATTTCACGCGGTGAACGAATGGACTTTGCTATACAAAAAGCCGTTGAGTTGGGTGTCAGAACCATCGTGCCAGTCATCACCGAGCGTTGTAACGTGCAACTCAGTCGCGAGCGTGCTCAGAAAAGAATCGCGCACTGGCAAGGCGTTTTAGTCAGTGCCTGCGAACAAAGCGGTCGCAGTTATCTGCCCGAACTGGCAGAGGTGACCAGCCTGGAGCAGGCGATGAGTTCAGTAAACGATGAGCTCAGACTGGTGCTGGATCCGGAGGCGACAACCGGCTTCCACGACTTAAGTAAACCGTCAGCCTTAACCCTGTTGATCGGTCCGGAAGGCGGTTTATCGGATACTGAAATCCAACAGGCCCAGACAGATGGTTTCACTGCCCTGCAGTTCGGTCCAAGAATTCTGCGCACGGAAACAGCAGCTACGGCGGCGTTAGCGGTCGTGCAGACGCTATGGGGAGATCTGGCGTGAGTGAAAGTACCTTTCTGTTTCTGTTTTTGGCGGTGATTGCCTGGCTATGGTGGGACAGTCGCGGTGTCGCTGAGCGAGCCACGATCTCCGCCCGGGCTTATTGTGGCAATGCCGGCGTCAGCTTTCTTAATGATACGGTTGCCTGGCAAAAAATCCGCCTCAAACGCAATCGTCGTGGCCGGATCTCGCTACAGCGTACTTACTTTTTCGAGTTTGCCAGTGATATGCAACAGCGCTATCGTGGTGAAATCGTCATGCTGGGTAAAAAAGTTGAATCGATCAGCCTCGACGCCTATCGCGTCAGTTGATCTCACCACAGAGGACTATCATGCAGACAAAATCCGCATTGGTCGTTGATGACTCCCGGGTCGCCAGACTGACTCTGAGCAAACTGTTGCAGTCTCACGGTTTCGACATCACTGAAAAAGGCAGCGCGGAAGAAGCGCTGCAATGGTTGCAGGAAACGGCCACGCTGCCGGATATGATTTTTATGGATGTGATGATGGGAGGGCTGGATGGCCTGACCGCAACCCGCCAGATAAAAGAAAATCCTGATTGGACAGCGGTACCAGTCATCATTTGTACCGGTAAAGAAACAGACGATGATTTGAAACAGGCACTGGCCAGTGGCGCCACGGCTGTATTGGCTAAACCCCCGGCTGCGGAAGCCGTTCAGAAGTTGTTGACTGATGTGCAACAGGTACAAGCTGCCGAAACAAAAGCACAGGAAAAGGAACCCGCTCAAGCAGTCACGATACCGACCGAGACTATCATCGCCGAACTTCGTGCACAGTTGATCCCGGAATTGGAACAAAGATTGAACGGGTCCATCAACGACATGCGCCAGCAACTGCTACAGCAACAACAGCAGGAAAATCAGTCGCAGAGCAGCCTCGACAAGTTGTCAGAACTGAGCCGGCAAATGAGTGAGTCGGTCCAGCAGCAGTTCGGGGAACTCAGCCAGCGGTTTTCGGCAACAACTGAACAGCGTGTGACCGAACTCTCCCAGAGCGCCATTGACAAGGCGATGGACAACTTCGGCCTTACAGACAAAATGAATCAGGTTTTGCGTAATGAAGCAGAAACCTGGCTTGATCAACAGCAAAACGAGATCCGCAATAAGCTGGTGCAGGAGCTCAGACAGACTTTGCATGAGGATATCGACAGCTATTTACAGCAGCAACTCAATCAGCGGCTGCCGGAACTGGTCGAGCAGCAACGCCAGCAGACACAGTCTGACGTGCAGGAGAAAGGTCTTGAGTCAATGCAATCGCAGCTGGCCACGCAACGCAATATCTCAATTGGGGCAGGCCTGGTTGCTGTTGCAGCGCTGATCCTGGCGCTGATTTAACTTTGCAATGATGCCTGCCATTCAGGAAGCCCGCGCTTTTGGCCTGACTGAACTCGCCGGTAGCATCAGTCCCGATGTCGATGTACAGGTGTTGCTCTGTTATGTGCTGGAATGCAATCCGACCCGCTTAATGACCGCACCGGAAGCGGAGCTGACCGACCTGCAGTGGCAGCAATTTGCAGAACTGATTGCCCGCCGGAAACAGGGGGAACCAGTTGCCCATCTGACCGGCAGTCGCGGGTTCTGGAATCTGGATCTGAGCGTTGATAACTCCACCCTGATCCCGCGGCCGGACACTGAACTCCTGGTTTCTCTATGTCTGCCCAAGCTGGAAAAAGGGATGACAGCAGTGGATCTGGGCACCGGCACCGGTGCGATTGCGCTGTCGCTGGCTTCAGAAAAGCCGGGCGTTGATATTGTGGCTACCGATCTGCAGTTTGCCGCACTCAAACTGGCGCAAAAAAATGCTGCCAAGCATGAGCTGAATAATGTCCGTTTTCTGCAGATGTCCTGGCTTGGTGGTTTCCGGTCGCGCAGTTTTGACTTAATTGTGTCCAACCCGCCCTATATCCGGGTTGATGACCCGCATCTGTTGCTGGGCGATGTGCGTTTTGAACCACGCAGTGCACTGGTATCGGGTGATGACGGCCTTGATGACATTCGCCGGATAACACAACAGGCTGTTGCTTGCCTGAAGCCAGGAGGTTGGTTGCTGGTCGAACATGGTTATGATCAGTCACAACAGGTGCAGGACTGTCTCGCTCTGGCCGGGTTTGAGCATATCAGCGCGCATCAGGACTTCGGCGGTCAGAATCGGGCGGTAATGGGCCAGTTACCGAAGATCGACTGACATGTCTTATAGCCTCAGCTGGCGTTATAATACCGGTTTGGATAAACAGAATTGCCGATGAACGACGATCAACTGCTACGTTACAGCCGCCATATTCTGCTGCCGCAGCTCGATATTAAAGGCCAGCAGAAACTACTGGATGCTCATGTCATGATTGTCGGGCTGGGCGGTCTGGGTTCGCCGGTGTCGACTTATCTGGCTGCTGCCGGTGTCGGCCGATTGACGCTGGCTGATGATGATGTTGTCGAATTATCCAATCTGCAACGACAGGTCGTGCACAGTGAAGCACAGATTGGCAATAACAAAGTCAACTCAGCCGCCGAGCGCTTGAAAGCACTGAATGCCGATGTTGAATTAAGCCTGATTGATCGCCGGCTGGACAAAGCCGGGCTGTTTGAAGCGACCCGGGATGTCGATGTGCTGGTGGATTGCAGCGATAATTTCGCTACCCGGTTTCTGCTCAATGAGATCAGTCAACAGCAACAACTGCCCCTGGTTTCCGGTGCGGCCATTCGGTTTGAAGGTCAGGTGACGGTCTACGACCCGCGTCAGCCGGGCCGGCCCTGTTACCGCTGTCTTTATGAAGACAAGGGCGAACTGGAGGAGACCTGTTCTGAGAGTGGCATCCTGGCGCCAATCCTGTCCGTAATCGGTGGTATACAGGCGGTAGAAACGCTGAAGCTTCTGGCCGGGATCGGTGACAGTCTCGCCGGCCGTTTACTGATTCTCGATGCGTTCAGTATGAGTTGGCGTGAAATCAAAATGAAGCAGGATCCGACTTGTCCTGTGTGTAATAAAACAGCAGAGTAAACAATGACAAAAACAACCGTTCAAATTCCCAGAACGCTGGCTAATCAGCTTCTCCATCAGGCGCAGTTATCGCCGTCACAGGAAGTCTGCGGCCTGGTCGGCCAGCGTGGTGAGCAATGCGAATGCTACCCGATTGAAAATGTCGCCACTGATGCCAGTGTCCTGTTTGCGCTCAATGCCAGCGAACAACTGGCAGCCTTCAAAAGCATGAGAGAAAAAGGGCAGTCCCTGTTTGCCATTTATCACTCCCATCCCAGCAGTCCGCCGCTGCCGTCACAAATCGATATCGAAGATGCCAACTATCGTGATGCGCTGTATCTGATTATTTCCCTCAATACCAAAGGCGTGCTGGAAATGCGCGGCTTTTATCTGAAAGCCGGACAAACTGAAGAAGTTGAACTGATTTTATGAGCCGAGAACTGAAAAAAACGGATCTGGAACAAGCTGCACAAATCGCGCTGGAAGAGGCAAAAAAACGGGGTGCCACCGCCGCCGAAGTCGGCCTGAGCCAGAGTCAGGGACTATCTGTGACCGTGCGTCAACAGGAAGTGGAAACCCTGGAACACAATAATGACACCGGTATGGGTATTACGGTTTTTTTCGGTCAGAGCAAAGCCTCTTCCAGTACCTCGGATCTGAGCCTGCCGGCGATCCGTGAAGCGGTGGAAGCGGCCTGCAACATCGCCCGCCATACCCAGCCCGATGAGGCTGCCGGCCTCGCAGATCCCGATCTTATGGCCAGGGACTTTCCGGATTTATCGTTGTATCACCCCTGGGATCTGAGTGTAGAAAAAGCGATTGAACTGGCCACAGAATGTGAAGCTGCCGGTCTCGATGCCGATGACAGAATCAGCAATTCTGAAGGGGCTACGGTCAGCAGTCACAATGGTAAACGTATCTATGCCAACAGCCATGGCTTTATCGGTGTCACTGATAGCAGCCGTCACAGCTTTTCTGCCAGCCTGATCGCCAAAGACGGTCGCGGTATGCAGCGTGATTACTGGTATGACATGGCGCGCGATGCTGCTGATCTGGACAGTGCTGCCAGTGTCGGTCTCAGAGCCGCGCAAAGAACGTTGGCAAGACTGGGGGCTGGTGAAGTCAAAACCGGCAGCTACCCGGTGTTGTTCTCAGCTGATGTTGCGCCATCTTTGTTTGGCCAGTTAATCGCCGCGATCCGGGGCGGCGCTTTGTATCGTAATGCTTCCTTTCTGCTGGATAAAAAAGGCGAGCAGATTTTTCCCGAATATATTCATATTCACGAGCAGCCCCATTTAGCAAAAGCACTGGGCAGTGCGGCATTTGATGCCGAAGGCGTGGCAACCCGCAACCGCGATATCGTAAAGGATGGTGTTTTACAGGACTACGTGCTGGATAGTTATGCCGCCCGAAGGCTGGGCCTTGAGACCACTGCCAATGCCGGTGGTGTCCACAATCTGACCATCGACAGTACCACTGATGCTGATTTTGAAGGGCTTGTGAAGCACATGCACAAGGGCATTATTGTGACCGAAACCATGGGCATGGGCGTCAATATCGTCAATGGCGACTACTCCCAGGGTGCAGCAGGTTTCTGGGTTGAGAACGGGGAAATTCAGTATCCGGTCGATGAATTCACCATTGCCAGCAATCTGCAGGATATGTTTATGGCCTTGCAGGCTGTCGGTAGCGATGTCGATGTGAGGGGCAAAACCCGTTGTGGTTCTGTGCTGCTGGAAAAAATGATGATTGCTGCCGCCTAGGAGCGGTAAAAGGCTTTAATCACCGCACTGATATCAGTCAGTTCCAACAAGCCCAGTAAATGACTCAACTGCTGACGGATTGAGGCCACCTTGTGCGCCCGTTGCGGTCGCCATTGCATCAGCTTCGCCATTAAATCAGCCTGTTGTTCGCTGTCCTGACTTCTGAGTTGTGTCAGTTGAGCAATAAACGCGCTGAACTTTGCCGCCGCCAGACCGCGCTGAATAAATAAAGCCTTGTCACGTGAGTTCAGAAAGTCTTCTTCAAACGCCAGGGTCCAGTTATCGCTGTTATCGGCATAGGCATATAACGCCGTCCTGACACTTCTTGGCTGGCTGCCACCGAGCTGTTTGAGCTGTTCGGCAAGCCGTAATTGTTGGGTATTCAGGGCCTGCCATAAACTATGCTCGACGCCGGCTTTGTTGTGTTGTGTTTCGCCGATCAGTTGAATTTGCCTTTGCCCCTCACTGTCAAACCCCAGAAACAGCGGCACGCTCTCCAGCGTCGGTAGCAATGCCTGACTATAGAGCCGGCTTTCTGCTGTTTTTATCTTGTCGTCCTGATTGGCGTTGAGTTTTTGCTGGTTCTTTTTGATTACCCAATCAAAGAACTGGTTCAGGCTTTCAGGACAATTGCTTTTAATGCGCTGTAATCCCAGCCGGAGTGAACCCTGCCAGAAAAGTGAGTTTTTGACCTGATAGGGAATCGCAGTCAGCTTGACCTTGTCGGTCAGGGTCTGCCAACGCTCAAAATCAATCAGCAGGCGTTGATTCAGCTTTATACCGCTGTCTGCCGGCAGACTAATAGCGAGACCGTCGGCCGATGCATCCAGCGTGTTCACGGACCATCGCTGCTCACCAACGCTGACGGTGACCGGTGTACGGATGTAATAGCGTGCTTTGTCTCGTTGAATATAAACATCCAGCGTCTCCGGTGACAGGCCGCCACAGTCGATAAACAGCTTGAGCGTCTGGAGGTTTGTAAGTTGTCGTGTAGTTACGCTGGTAGCCGGCGAGAGATGCTGCATTGCGGGTTCCAGATCGGTGACACTGACCCGGCGCTGAATGCGGCCAGCGCGGTAGAGACTTCGACGACTTTGTTCGAGATCGACTTCAGCAATAGTTGCCGCCGCAGCCTGTAAGGCTGTTTTATCGATAAAGACGGCGCGGGCACTGAGTAAAAGCAGCCGGCTACCCGTTTGTGCCAGATGCCAGTTGATGATCTTGTTGACTGCTGCGGTCTGCGCCAGTGGCGCGCTGAAGCTGGATTGCTGATCGAAAGCGGTGATGATGGTGCCAGCTCCTTTTGTCAGCGCCATCAGTGGCAGTTTCTCCAGCCAGTCAGTTTGCAGTCTCTGCCAGTTTGCCAGTTGTTCCTGGGCCGGAGGCATCATATGAAACGCCAGCAGGGGTTCCGGACTGTCAGCCTCACCCAGCCATAGCAGCGGGGCACTGAGCTGGGATAACCAGAGTCGTTGATAGAAGCCTGCCTGCAGATTGAGAATTTCATTATCCACATCCTGCTGCCGCTGTCCGGCTTGTGTGTTCAGCCACTGTTGTAACCAGTCAGCAAAGCTGTTGTTGCTGTCAGTGATGCGGCTCAGCACCGCAGTGGTGTAATTGGCATCGTGTTCCAGTTTAATCACCTGATAGATCACCGGGTCGAACTGTTCGTCTCCGTTCTGCTGCTGGAAATCAACAAAAGTGACCGACACGATGTCCTGAGGCTGCAGTGAGTAGCTGCGTCGTAAAGACACACGAATCGCATTGAGGGCAATATCAATGGTGTGACCGTGATAGACCACATCATCAAGTCGTAGTTGTACCGGGGTGCTGTAGACAATCCGTGCTTCGGCACGCTCAATAGGCTTATCCAGTGACAGCGTTTGTGGTGATGATTCGGCGGCGGCCGTTGTGTCCTGGTCTGGAGTCAGTTGTTTTAAGGCCTTGAGTAAAGCCTCGTTGACACCCACGGTGTAACGGCCGTCAAAGCGGCTCATCAGTTGTTTGACCAACAGATAAGCGCGGTCATCGAGGTAATGCACACGCCCGCCGAATTGATAGGCCTGGCATTCGCCGGCGACTTTACCCCGAAGATCGATGATACGCAGGCAGTCTTTATTAAGCCGTTGCTTTTCCAACTCCTGCAGAAATGCCTGATTTTGCTGCTTGCGGTCGGGAAGCTCGGCCATGGCGCGCGTCAGGTCTGGTGAAATTCTGCCGGTGTTTTAGCGCGAATACTCAGTGCATGAATATCGCGCTGCATCAAATCGCCGACCTGGGCATAGACCAGTTTATGCCGCCGGATCAGCGACAGTCCTTGAAAGGCTTCACTGACGATAAGCAGATTATAATGGCCGCCGCCGGTGTTACCGGCATGACCGACATGACTGGCGCTGTCATCTTCTATCTCGATAAGTTCTGGGGCGAGCGTCTGCAGCGCCTGTTCAATCGCGTCGATGGTGCTCATGGTAGTACTTTTTTGAATGGTTTCACTGTGACTTTGGCATAAACATCGGCGTCCATGTAGGGATCCGCTTTTGCCCAGGCCTCCGCAGCGGCGAGATCGGCAAATTCGGCAACAACCAGGCTGCCGCTGAAACCGTCTTGCCCCGGGTCCTCACTGTCCACGGCGGGGTGGGGGCCGGCGAGAATCAAACGGCCTTCATCCTGCAGCGCCTCTAATCGCGCCAGGTGTGCCGGTCTGGCTTCGAGACGGCGGGGCAGGCTGTCAGCCTGGTCTTCACTGATAATGGCGTAGAGCATGGCAGGTCCTACTTGGAAACTTCAACAGCGTGGCGGGCCAGATACACGGATTGGGCAATCACAAACAGGAGCGTCAGGCCGAGCATGCCGAACAGTTTGAAATTCACCCAGGTCGCTTCATCAAAGTTGAACGCCACATAGAGGTTGGCAACACCGGAACCGACAAAAAACAGAATCCAGGCCAGATTGAGACGGGACCAGACTTGGTTGGGCAGTTGAATATGTTGCGCCATCATCCGTTCCAGCAGCGATTTATCGGTAAACAGGTAGGCACCGATGAACACCAGCGCGAACAGCCAGTTCACCGCAGTCGGTTTCCATTTGATAAAGTCCGGATTCTGCAGCCACAAGGTCAGGCCGCCCAGTAGCACGACCAACACCAGGGTAATGACGTGAGCTCGTTCCACTGTACGGTGCCGCAGCCAGGTATAGCTGACCTGGAACAGGGTAGCGGCAATCATCACGATGGTGGCGGCATAGATCCCTTCCACCTGATAGATCTGACCATTGAAATGGTACTCGCCGCCACCCAATTTGTAGGCGACAAAAAACAGAACGATGGGTAAAAAATCGAAAAACAGTTTCATTGTAAATTCAGTTAATTAGAGAACAGAAACATTCTATCGTAAAATGTCAGCTATGACCCAATACGACTTACATACACATTCGACCGCGTCCGACGGTTCTCTATCCCCGACTGACCTAGTACTCCGCGCCAAAGCGCAGGGCGTGACTCATCTCGCACTCACCGATCATGATGGTACCGAAGGTTTAGCAGAGGCTGAAGATGCGGCCCAACAACATGGCATTAAGCTGATCCCCGGTGTTGAAGTGTCTGTCAGCTGGCATGGTGCCACTGTACATATTGTCGGACTGCAACTGGATCAGCAAAACGAGGTCTTACAAAATGGATTACGTTCCCTGCGTGACTATCGTCGTGAACGTGCCATAAAAATTGCGGATCGCCTCGACAAAGCGGGTATTCCCGGTGCGCTGGAAGGGGCTGGAAAGTATGCCTCAGAAACCATGCTGGGGCGGGTTCACTTTGCGCGCTTTTTGGTCGAGAAAGGCCATGCCCAGGACATGAAAGACGTCTTCAATCGCTTTCTGGTCAAAAACAAACCGGGCTATGTGACTGGCAACTGGGCGACGCTGGATGAGGCGGTCAGCTGGATTCGTGAAGCAGGTGGCCAGGCAGTGATTGCCCATCCTGCCCGTTACAAGATGACCAACAGCAAACGCCGGCGATTGCTGGCCGAGTTTAAATCGCTGGGTGGCGAGGCGATAGAGGTTTCCTCCGGTAATCAGCACCCTGAAGAAGTCCGGGTGATGGCAAAACTCGCTGAAGAATTCGACTTGCTGGCCTCCTGTGGTTCAGATTTTCACAGTCCCGACAATAATTGGATTGAACTGGGTAAGATGACCACAATGCCGCCTTTTGTCACACCGATATGGACGCAATGGCAATAAGCGTGCACGCTTAAGACAACAACCAACAATAAAGAGTAAGTAATGAGTCAGTTTTTCCAGATTCACCCAGAGAACCCGCAACTGCGCCTGATTAAACAGGCCTGCAAGATCATTCGTGACGGCGGCCTGGTGGTCTATCCCACCGACTCAGGTTACGCGCTGGGTTGCTACATCGGTGATAAATCAGCCATGGAGCGGATCCGTCGATTGCGTGATCTGGATGCGGATCATAACTTCACCCTGGCCTGCCGTGATCTGTCAGAGCTGGCGACCTATGCCAGATTCAACAATGCCGTGTTTCGTCTCCTCAAGGCTTATACGCCCGGCCCTTACACCTTTATTCTGCCGGCTACCAAAGAAGTCCCGCGGCGGCTGCAACACCCCAAGAAAAAATCAATCGGTCTCCGCATCCCGACCCATCCGATTGCTTTGGCTTTACTGGAAGAACTCAATGAACCGCTGATGAGTTCGACCTTGATTCTGCCGGGCGATGAGCTGCCGATGACCGAAGCGATTGATATTGAAGAAGCGATTGGCAAGCAGGTAGATTTAATCATTGACGGCGGAGCTTGCGGCGCTGAACCCACTACCGTGATTGAATTTATTGATGATCTGCCGGAAGTGGTGCGCGTCGGCATGGGGGATCCTGCCCCGTTTGAGGGCTGATATGGGTTGGTGGATCGCGGGATTGAGTGTCAGTCTGCTGGTTGGCGTCGGTCTGTTCCATGCACGGACAGACTGGGGCGGCGCGCATGTCAACTGGCTGGATGGCTGGACTCGTCTGATTTGTCGTTACCTGCACGGGCTGAAACCGGAAACCCGAATCAATTTGCCTGAAAGTGGCCCGGCGATTATTGTTGCCAATCATGTGTCCGGTCTGGACCCTTTGCTGCTCATTTGTGCCAGTCGGCGACCACTGCGGTTTTTGATTGCAACTGAAGAATATCAACGTCCGATTGTGCACTGGGTGTTCCGCCTGGCAGGCTGTATTCCGGTGGATCGTAAAGGCCGCCCGGAACAGGCGTTGCGCACAGCCAGACGCGCCCTGGAGCAGGGGGAAGTCATTGCCCTGTTTCCACATGGCAAAATACATCTCGACAGCGACCCGCCAAGGCCGATTAAGGGCGGTGTAGTTCGTCTCGCAGCCTGGAGCGGAGCTGCTGTTTATCCGGTTCGCATTGATGGTGTGAAAGCACAAGGACAGGTATTTCTGGCCCCGTTCACGCCGGATCATGTCACACTGACTTTTCATCCCGCGATGCAGATCACAGAGCCGGCCTCTAAAACCGGTCTGGAAGAGATTCGTCAGGCAATCGAAACCCCGGCGGACTTATCTCACTGATTTCAGTCTTGAAATTCTGAATAACCTCCCCCATTTCCTAGATAACACACTTTTTTTAAGGGAAATGAGTCATGCAGATCGATAAATTAACCAGCAAATTCCAGGAAGCGCTGGCAGCGGCACAGAGCATGGCGGTCGGTCGTGACCATCAGTTTATAGAGCCAGTGCACCTGATGCTGACACTGCTACAGCAGCAAAACGGCAGCGTGAAACCGATTTTGCAGCAAAGCGGCGTCAACGTTGCTGCCTATCAGGCGGAACTGGAACAACAGCTGTCTCGGCTGGCCACAGTAGAAGGGGCGAGTGGTGATATTCATGTATCACAGGATGTCAGCCGCCTGCTTAATCTGACTGATAAGCTGGCACAAAAACGCAACGATCAATATATTTCCAGTGAACTGTTTGTGCTGGCATTGGTGGATGATAAAACCAAAGCCGGTGAATTGTTGCGTGAGCATGGCGCCACCAAGGCCAACCTGGAAGCCGCCATTGATAAAATGCGTGGGGGAGAACGCGTGACTGATCCGAATGCAGAAGAACAGCGCCAGGCGCTGGAGAAATTTACCATCGATCTGACTGCCAGGGCGGAACAAGGCAAGCTGGATCCGGTGATTGGCCGTGATGATGAAATCCGTCGTACGATTCAGGTATTGCAACGCAGGACAAAAAATAACCCGGTGCTTATCGGTGAACCCGGTGTCGGTAAAACGGCGATTGTCGAAGGCCTCGCTCAGCGCATCATTAATGGTGAAGTGCCTGATGGCATGAAGCATAAACGAGTGCTGGTGCTGGATATGGGCTCGCTGATTGCCGGTGCCAAGTTCCGCGGTGAATTTGAAGAGCGTCTGAAAGCAGTACTGAACGATCTGTCTAAACAGGAAGGCCAGATCATTCTGTTTATTGATGAAATTCATACCATGGTCGGTGCCGGTAAAGCCGAAGGCGCGATGGATGCCGGTAATATGCTGAAACCGGCTCTGGCGCGTGGGGAACTTCACTGCATCGGTGCCACCACACTGGATGAATATCGCCAGTACGTCGAAAAAGATGCGGCGCTGGAACGTCGTTTCCAGAAAGTGATGGTCGGCGAGCCGACGGTGGAATCCACCATTGCGATTCTGCGTGGCCTGAGTGAGCGTTATGAACTGCATCATGGTGTTGATATCACCGACCCGGCGATTGTCGCTGCGGCGACGCTGTCACATCGATACATCACTGACCGCAAACTGCCCGATAAAGCTATCGATCTGATTGATGAGGCGGCCAGCCGGATCCGGATGGAAATCGATTCCAAGCCGGAATCTCTGGACCGCCTGGAACGTCGCCTGATTCAGCTCAAGATTGAGCGCGTGGCCTTGCAGAAGGAGAGCGATGAGGCATCGAAAAAACGCCTGGCAACGCTGGAAAGCGAAATGAAAAAGCTGGCCCGCGAATACACCGACCTGGAAGAAGTCTGGAAGTCGGAAAAAGCGGCACTGCATGGCAGTCAGCATGTTAAGGAAGAGCTGGAAAAAGCCCGCCAGGAGCTGGAGTCGGCCAACCGTAATGCCGACTACGAAAAAATGGCGAAGCTTCAGTACGGACGCATTCCCGAGCTGGAGAAACAACTTGATATCGCGACCCAGGCTGAAATGCAGGAGTTCACCTTGCTGCGTAACAAAGTCGGCGAGGAAGAGATTGCCGAGGTCGTCTCCAAATGGACCGGTATTCCGGTCTCTAAAATGCTGGAAGGCGAACGCGAGAAACTGCTGAAAATGGACGAAGCCCTGCATCTGCGGGTGATCGGTCAGGATGAAGCGGTGAGTTCGGTGGCCAATGCTATTCGACGCAGCCGCGCCGGCTTGTCTGATCCCAATCGTCCGAATGGATCCTTCCTGTTTCTGGGCCCGACCGGTGTCGGTAAAACCGAGCTGTGTAAGGCTTTAGCAACTTTCCTGTTTGATACTGAAGAGTCGATGATTCGGATTGATATGTCCGAGTTTATGGAGAAACATTCGGTCGCGCGCCTGGTTGGTGCGCCGCCGGGCTATGTCGGCTATGAGGAAGGTGGTTATCTCACCGAAGCGGTAAGGCGTAAACCGTATTCAGTGATCCTGCTGGATGAAGTGGAAAAAGCCCATCCGGATGTCTTCAATGTCTTGTTGCAGGTGCTGGATGACGGCCGCCTGACCGATGGTCAGGGTCGTACCGTGGATTTCCGTAATACGGTGATTGTGATGACCTCGAATCTCGGTTCCAGTGTGATCCAGGAAATGGCCGGTGAAGAGCATTACCAGGAGATGAAGTCGGCGGTGATGGAGATTGTCGGCCAGCACTTCCGGCCCGAGTTCATCAATCGTGTTGATGATGTGGTGGTGTTCCACCCGCTGCAACAGGATCAGATCCGGGCGATTGCCGATATTCAATTGGCGCATTTACGTGCCCGTCTTGGCGAGCGCGATATCAAGCTGCAATTGAGTGAGGAAGCCCTGGACCTGATTGCTGCGGAAGGTTTTGATCCGGTTTATGGCGCGCGGCCCTTGAAAAGGGTGATCCAGCACGAGATTGAAAACCCGCTGGCGCAGGATCTGCTTTCAGGCAAGTTCAAGGCCGGTGATATCGTCAATGTCGATGTGGATGGCGACAAACTGGTATTCAAGGAATTAGTACTACACTAAAAAAAGCCCCGCTGTCGCGGGGCAGGCATAAGGCAGGGTGCTCAGCCGAGTTCTGAGTGCCCTGTTTTTTTACCAGGCTTTGTATGGCAGGAATTTGCCATCCATGGTGACCACCACGCGATCCCCCTTGGGATCAGCTTTGTGTTCGACCGACATATTAAAGTCAATTGCACTCATAATGCCGTCACCAAATTTTTCCTGAATCACTTCTTTCAGTGTCGGGCCGTAGACACCGACAATCTCATACAGACGGTAAATCAGGGGATCCGTCGGTACTGCCTGATCCCAGACCTTGGTCGGATAATCCTGTAATGCCTGACTGACTTCTGCCGGCAGTTCCATAAACCGGCAAAGCGCAGTGGCTGCCTCTTCCGACATGCTGTTCATACCCAGACAGGCTGAGGTGGTCCAGACCGGTGACATGCCGATAGCTTCACCGATTTGTTCCCAGCTCAGATTCTTGGTTTTTTTGGCCACGATAATGGCCTCGGTCATGGCGACTTTATCCATGTTGACTCCTATTTTATGAGAAAAGCCGACGCTGAATCAGCGCCGGCAGACAGGGGAAATAATCAGGCTTTCACCGCGTCGGCAGAATCGCTGCTGACAACCGGTTTACGAACCTGTCCGGGTTTCAGGTGAGTGGCATACAGTACTGAACCGGTCAGTAACAGGCCGCCGACAAGGTTACCCAGGATGACCGGAATTTCATTCCAGAACAGCCAGTCACCAATAGTGATAGGGGCACCCATCATCATGCCCAGTGGGAACAGGTACATATTAACCACGGCATGCTCAAACACCAGGCCGAAGAAGATTAGAATTGGCATCCACATGGCGATGACTTTGCCACCGACAGTTTTTGAATACATGGCACCGACGACACCGATAGACACCATCCAGTTACAGAGGATGCCTTTGACGAATACGGTGAACCAGCCCGCTGCGCCATATTCTGCAAAGCCTAATGTGCGTGCTTCCGCGGCACCGGCAAACGCTTTACCTACCGCTGTAGGCTCTGCAGTAAAGGCATAGGTTAATGAGATGGCAATCAGGGTTGCAGAGAAGAGTGCGCCCAGCAGGTTGCCCAGAGCGACCAGCCCCCAGTTTTTGAACATGCCGGACGTTGTTGCGCCTGGTCGTTTATCAAACAGCGCCAGTGGTACCAGCGCGAACACACCGGTCAACAGATCAAAGCCCAACAGGTTGAGAATACAAAAGCCTACCGGGAAAATCAGCGCGCCCACGATCGGATAACCGGTCTGGACGGCTGCAGTGACAGCGAGAGCGACGGCAATGGCCAGAATCGCTCCTGCCATAAAGGCACGAATTAATACATCGCGAGGGTGCATGAATAATTTGGACTCACCCGCGTCCACCATGGTTTTGACAAACTCATTGGGTTTTACATACGACATCAGAAACTCCCATCATCAACAATAAAAGCAATCAAAAAATGCTGCTTGCTGATAATGGGCATATACTATGCCAAATTATAAAGTTCAATTAAAACAGTGGTGTAGGTGTTTTCTGGTTTTGTTGATGGACTGATATTGCACCAAATTGAAGAGCGCTCCGGGAAGCTGTGCACGATTATGACGCGCTGTTTTTGTCCTGTTCATCGACAATGATGAAGCGCGTCTCTTCTTCAAGCGGCTGCCAGTCTGCGCTTTTCAGAATGCGGGCTTCCGGGCGACCGATATGGTAGCCCTGCGCGTAATCGACACCATATTGGCGCAGCAGTGTGAGGATATCCTTGTTTTCCACAAATTCAGCAATGGTTTTACGACCCAGCCCTTTGGCTACATCGATCAGCGCTTTCACGAATAACTGGTCATCGGCATTTTTGTCCAGATCCTTGATAAAGATGCCGTCGATTTTGATGATATCGATCGGGAGTTGACGCATATAGCTGAAAGAAGCGAAGCCCACCCCGAAATCATCCAGCGAGAACTGACAGCCCAGAGCCTTGATGGCAGTCATCATTAGTTTCGCCTGCTGCAGGTTCGATACCGCTGCGGTTTCGGTAACTTCAAAAATCAGCTTGGTGGGATCGACCTCGTATTTTTTGATGACCCGTTTCAGAAACGGTAATAACACCGGTGCATCGACCATCGAGCCTGACAGATTGATGGCGAATTTGACGTCTTTACCTTCTGATTGCAGTTTGCTGAGCTGCCGGATGCTTTGCTGAATCACAAACTGGTCGATGCTTTGAATCAGGCCTACCTCTTCTGCGATCTGGATGAATTTGCCGGGCATCCGCATTTCGCCACTGCCCGGGTCGCGCATCCGGATCAGGACTTCATAGTGCTGAATCGTGCTGTGTTCGATATTCAAAATAGGCTGGTAATGAAGCACAAAGTGATTGTTTTCGAGTGCTTCTTCGATTTTATGTTTCCAGAACACGCGGGTTTCCAGCTGTTCGCGCGTCTGATCGTCGGCGGAGAACAGGTGATAAGTGTTTTTGCCGGCGGATTTGGCTTTGTACATCGCCAGATCAGCAAAGCCCATCAGTTCATGAATGGTCGCATCATGCAGGGGAAAACCCACCACGCCAATACTGGCTGTTACTTTGTGTTTAACCGTGCCGTATTCCAGTTGAATCTTGTTGAGTTCAAGCAGGATTTTTTTTGACAATGTGACAGCGCCCAGCTCATTGGTCTCAGGCATCAGCACAGCAAACTCATCACCGCCCAGTCTGGCCACAAGATCGGTATAGCGCACGACCTGTTTAAGCGTTTTGGCCACCAGTTTAAGCAACTCGTCGCCGGCACGATGGCCGCTGGTATCATTAATGTCCTTGAACTGGTCCAGATCCAGTAACAAGAGAGTGTTGTTATGGCTGTAACGAAGTGCGGTACGTAAGGACTTTTCAAATTCCTCGACAAACTTGCGGCGGTTACAGAGATCAGTGAGTGGATCGTGTTCAGCCATCCAGACAATGCGTTTTTCCGCTTCTTTTTTCTCGGTCATATCCAGACCGACCGACATCAATACGGCCTGATTGATGTTGTTTTCAATGCGCGAATGCAGCCAGGATATATCACGGATATGGCCGTTTTTATCAATCAGCTCCGATTCCTGCTGGGCAATATGCAGATTACCGGCGGAGAGTTCTCTGAACAAAGTCTGGGCTTCAGTCCAGTTTCCGGCAGGGAAAAAGCGTGCGACATCGGAATTGAGGACTTCGGCTTCACTGAAACCGGTGATTTTCTCGCCATAATCATTGAACATGGTGAGTTTAAAATCAGTATCAATCGTAAGAATAATGAGCTGCGCCGTATCCAGCAGATTTTTAACAAAATCGCGTTCGCCGCGTAATTCCTCATTGGCTGCATGCAGCATTTTGGAACGCTGGCTGACATTCTGGTCCAGCTGTTCAAGCACGCTGGACAGTTGCTTGGAAGCTTTAAGCAGATCATTGATCTCCAGCAGGCGGGTGTGCCCGTCGGTAGACTCGAATATTTGCCGAGCTTCATCGTACTTCTTGGCTGATAAAAGCGGCAAAGTCTGGGTAATTTGATCCAGGTTTTCAAGCGGATGCGTCAGCGTCTGATAATGGCGCGCGGCAAACAGGGCAGCAAGAATGACCAGTACCAGACCGGCCAGTGCGTAATAAAGCACCGCGCTGACAAGATCTGAGTGGTCCGGGAGCGCGTTGGTGTGGAACAGATAAGCAAAAACAATTAATGCGATTAAGCCAGCAATCAGCACGCTGCTGAATGTCTTGGCGGCAGCAACCCACTGCAGACTGTTACGTGAAAAGGAGCGCATTAGTCATTATCCGCCTTCGCATAACCTTATATGTGAAGAAATAGGCGCCCTCAGGCACGTTTCTCACTATCAGACACTTTTCTCAAAAACCAGTCAAGCGCCCGTACTGGCAGCAGCCTTTTGAGAACAGCAAATAAATAGGTCGGGAAAGTCACGTAATAGCGTATTTTTGGCCTTGCAGCTTCAAAAGCATGCAGACATTTTTCCACCACGGCATCCGGTGGCAGGGTAAAGGGGGCAGCCGGCCCGGATTTCTGAAGACGGGCTTCCATCGCTTCATAGGTTTCAAAATGGGCGCTGCTGTTGATATCAATATGCTGTTGATAGCGGGCAAAAGCATTCGCACGGAACTGACTGGTGATGGGCCCGGGCTCGATCAGGCTGACACTGATGTTGGTGTCTGCCAACTCGAGGCGTAAAGTGTCCGCCAGTCCCTCAATTGCATATTTACTGGCATTGTAGGCACCCCGATAAGCCATCGAGACAAAACCGAGTACGGAGCTGTTATAGACAATCCGTCCGAACCCCTGCTTGCGCATCTGGGCAATGGCGAGGTTGGTCAGCTGCTGGGTGCCGAACACATTGGTTTCGAATTGTTCCCGCAGTGCCTGCCGGCTCAGATCCTCAACTGCGCCAGGCTGGCCGAAAGCGGCATTATTGAACAGGCCGTCCAGTCTGCCATTGAGGAGTTTCAGTGCCTGTTCAAAACCTTGATTGATACTGCTCTCATCAGCCAGGTCCATCAGAACGACTTTGATATTGCGCTTCTCCAGCATGACCTTGTCTTCCGCTTGGCGTACAGTGGCAACCACATTAAAGCCACGTGCCTGCAGCATATCAGTTGCGCGCAGGCCGATGCCGCTGGAGCAGCCGGTCACAAGCACGTTTCTGACCTTCGATTTTTGCGATTGTTTTTTCATAAGTTTGTCAATCTAACTAATATTAAGGTAAATGTTTAAGCATTCTGACCGATAAATGCTATATATTCTTAGACTTTTTCTGCCAGGCCAACATGCAGCAAACCCAAGAAATCAGCACTTTTGATTACCAGCGCTTTCGACAATTTCTGGAACAGGCCTGCGGTATTCTGCTGGGTGAAGGTAAACAATACCTGATTGTGAGCCGTCTGACCCGGTTGATGCGGGAAGAAAATATTGCCAACCTGTCGGCGCTGATGCTGGCTATTGAAAAAGGCCAGCCGCGACATCTGCGTGATGCGGTGATTGATGCCATGACCACTAATGAAACGTCGTGGTTTCGCGATGGGCAGCCATTTGAAACCCTGGGGCAGGTGGTTTTGCCGGAGTTGGAACAGCGCGGCAACGGGGCACTCAGGATCTGGTCATCGGCCTGCTCCTCCGGTCAGGAACCTTACACCATCAGCATTATATTGAGCGAATATCTACGCAAGAACCCGGGTTCAAAGCTCAGCAGCAGCCAGATCATCGCCACCGATATTTCCGCCTCAATGCTGGTTCAGGCCAAACAGGCCGAGTACGAAAATGTTGCTCTGGGCCGCGGTCTGTCGGACAGCCGACGACAGCAGTTTTTCAGTAAGGTCGATGAACGCTGGCGGGTGATTGATGAAGTACGCAACCGGGTCAGTTTTCGGGAGCAGAATCTGTTGCAGGGCTTCAGCACCCTGGGCAAGTTTGATGTGATTTTCTGTCGCAATGTACTGATCTATTTCTCGGGTGAGCGCAAACAGGACATTCTCAAGCGCATGGCTTTGTCACTGAACAAAGGCGGTTTTCTGTTTCTGGGCGCATCAGAAACAATCAGTGGTTACAGCGATGCTTTTGATCTGGTGCGTACCCCGTTCAGCACGGTTTACCGTCGTAAGGACTGAGTTTACAGGCACTTATCAGGCCTGTTTTCAACTTGTGCCGGATCAGTTTGTACTGGTGGCGACTCTGGCGGTGGAGGCGGTTCACACAGACCCAGCCAACTGCCCACGCGTCGAAATAACGCCTTAATCAAACGCCACAATCTCGGCAACAGCCAAATCATCAGCACTACAAAGACGGCCAGCGCAATCAAAAACAGTACCGGGTGATTCAATGCCGTCCACAGACCGCCGATCACCAGTAAATCTTCAGTGATAGAAGCGCCCCAGTTGGTCAAGGGTTCCGGTGAGGTATTGATCAACAGCCGGCTGCCGGCTTTGGTCGCATGACTGCCTGCTGCTAAGGTGCCGCCCAGCAGTGCGGCACTGAGTTCTACCGCAGGAGTGACATCACCGACGGCACTGGCGGCGAGCATGGCGCCGGCAGGAATGCGAATAAAGGTATGCAGACTGTCCCAGCCGCTATCGACGCCGGGCACTTTGTCGGCAAAGAATTCGACACAATACATGAAGCCGGCTGCCGTCATCACCAGCGGATCACTCAGAATCTGTAGTTCTTCCGGCAGAACGAAATTGCCGGTCAGCCCCATATAGCCGAGCATAAAAATGGTGGCGTAAAGATTGATGCCACTGGCCCAGGCAGCGCCCATACTGAGGGCGATAATATTGACGGCTTCCATCGCTTTCGTCTCCGTTTTGCTATAGTGGCGGCTAGTCAGGGACTTGAGATTGAAACCCTGCTAAGGCCACAGTCTGGCTATGCGTTCAGGCTGGCGTCATCACCTTCATCTGAATGATGAAACTCATGACAGGACAGGAACTGATTTGATGATAACCCGAACAGCGCTTCTCGCCTATATCGACGAAACTCTGGAGCCGGGCCGCTTCAAGGATTATTGCCCCAATGGGCTACAGGTCGCAGGAAAAGAGCATATTGAAACCCTGATTTCCGGTGTCACCGCCAGTGAGGCCTTTATCGACGCGGCGATTGAGGCGGAGGCTGATGCCGTGCTGGTGCATCACGGCTATTTCTGGCGTGGCGAAGACCCCCGTATCGTCGGCATGAAGCAGCGTCGACTTAAACGACTGCTGGAACACGATATTAACCTGATTGCCTACCACCTGCCGCTTGATGCGCATCAGACGCTGGGAAATAATGCGCAACTGGCGCTCAAACTGGGGCTGGAAATTGATGGCCGCATTTCCGGAACCGGTGACCCGGCGATTGGGCTTTGCGGTTGTCTCAGCGAGCCACGTTCATTGAACGATTTTGCCGTACACCTTAGTCAGGTTCTGGGGCGGGAACCGCTGACAGTAAAGGGGCATGACCGGCCGATCACTACCATCGGCTGGTGTACAGGGGCCGCGCAGGGCTTTTTGCAACAGGCAGCGGATCTGAAGCTGGATGCGTTTCTGAGCGGTGAGATTTCTGAGCCTACCACGCATATGGCGCGTGAACTCGGCATTCATTACATCGCTGCCGGCCACCATGCAACCGAACGCTACGGGGTACAGGCGCTGGGTGAAGATCTGGCACAGCGCTTCAATATCCGTCATCATTTCATTGATATAGACAACCCGGTCTGAACTGATGATGCAAAATTACCAGAGACAACTGGAAGCCAAACTTAACCAGCTCAAGTATTTCTTTAAAACCGGTTTGTGGCAGGATATCCCGCCGGAGACCAATCCTTTGTACAGGCTGTGGCTGAATTTCCAGCGAGTCAGCTTTATTATGGGGCGGGAACTGGCTGCCGGTGAGCTCAACCTGCGCGCCATGAGCCTGGTTTTTACCACCCTGCTGTCGCTGGTACCCCTGATTGCGGTCGCGTTTTCCGTGCTCAAAGCCTTTGGCGTGCACAATCAAATGGAACCGGTACTGCTGGGGCTGTTGGAACCGCTGGGCGAGCGTGGGCCTGAAATTACCGATAACATCATTGGCTTTGTGCAGAATATCAAAGTCGGTGTTTTGGGCTCGGTGGGCCTGGCGATGTTGTTCTACACGATTATCGCGCTGGTGCAGAAAATTGAAAACGCCTTTAATTTTGTCTGGCGGGTCAAGCGCTCACGCTCTATTACTCGGCGTTTCACCGATTACCTCAGCGTTATTATGATTGGTCCGGTACTGGTCTTTTCTGCACTGGGCGTGGCCGCCACCGTGCTGAATCACGAGGTCATTCAGTCATTGAGAGGCATTGAGCCCTTCGGCACTTTGATTGTTATCGGTACCAAGTTGTTGCCCTATGTGATGATCATTCTGGCCTTCACTTTTCTCTATAAATTTATCCCCAATACCAAGGTGAAGCTGTCACCCGCATTAATCGGAGCCACAGTCGCCGGTATTTTATGGATCGCTATCGGCACGCTATTCGCTTCTTTTGTCGCCTCGTCTTCCAACTACACGGCGATTTATTCCAGTTTCGCGATTCTGTTCTTTTTCATGATCTGGTTGTATCTGGCCTGGTTTATTCTGCTGACCGGCTCTCAGGTCGCTTTCTACCTGCAGCATCCCAAGCTGGTGAAACTCGCCGGTAAACCCTTGACCCTGAGTCCGCGTCTGCGTGAAAAAGAAGGACTGTGGCTTATCACGGTCATTGCCAAACGTTTCTGTAAAAAACAGCCACCTTTGACGGTTCAGGAGCTGGAGGAGCAGACCGGGTTGACCAACAATGCGATTCAGGATCTGCTGGGGACGCTGGAAAAAGGCGGCTTGCTGGTCGAACTTGCAGGTGATGAGACTCGCTATGTGCCGGCTCAGGATGTCGAAGCTATCAGGGTGGCAGCCATTCTGCATTGCCTGCGCACGACCGAGGAAAATGCGAACTACACCCTGAAAAGTCTGGCCGATGACGGCGTGGATGGTTTATTGAATGCCATCAGCGATGCCCAGGCTGAGGTGGTGGGCGATATGACGCTGAAACAACTGGCAATGGGGAAAGCAGGATCATGAACGACAGCCCCTTGTTCGGCAAACAGATAGTGCTGGGTGTCAGTGGCAGTATTGCAGCTTATAAAAGCGCTGATCTGATACGGCGCCTGCGTGATGAAGGCGCCGAGATTCGCGTGGTCATGACGCGCGGTGCAACCGAATTTATTACACCACTGACTTTACAGACCTTGAGTGGTCATCCGGTGGCGATTGAACTGCTGGACGCCGACCAGGAATCGGCGATGGGACATATTGCGCTGGCCCGCTGGGCGGACTGGGTACTCATCGCCCCAGGCAGTGCCGATACGATTGCCAGACTGGCGCAGGGACGCGGTGATGATTTACTGACTGCTTTGTGTCTGGCGACCGACTCGCCGATGGCGGTCGCGCCGGCGATGAACAATAAAATGTGGGCGAATGCCCAGACTCAGCAGAATCTGGCACATTTGCGACAACGCGGCGTGCAGATTATTGGTCCAGCCAGCGGTGATCAGGCCTGTGGTGAACAGGGTGAAGGCCGCTTGCTTGAGCCGCTGGATATTGCGGCGGAGATGAAACGACTGGTGGTGCCGGGCGCATTAGTCGGCCGCCATGTGCTTGTTACGGCGGGGCCCACCTATGAACCTATTGACCCGGTGCGTTTTATCGGTAACCGCAGCTCTGGCAAGATGGGATTTGCTCTGGCACAGGCCGCCAAAGAAGCAGGCGCGGAGGTGACACTGGTGGCAGGGCCGGTTTATTTGCCGACGCCGAGCGGCGTCAGACGTGTTGATGTGGAGACCGCTGAACAGATGCACGAAGCGGTGATGCGTGCGGTGACCGGCAGTGATATTTTTATCAGCTGTGCCGCTGTGTCGGATTTCCGTCCGCAAAGCCGGGAAAGCGAGAAAATTAAAAAAACCACCCATGATCGACTGCTGCTGGAACTGGAGCCGACCACCGATATCGTTTCTGCCGTTACCAAAGAGGTAAACCAGCAGACCTTTGTGGTGGGATTTGCTGCGGAAACACGCCATGTAGCTGATTATGCCCGTGATAAACTGATGCGTAAGAACCTGGATATGATCGCTGCCAATCAGGTTGGCGATGGCCAGGGGTTTGCCGTTGATGATAATGCGCTGCAGATATTCTGGCGTGATGGTGAAACCATGCTGCCACTGGCGTCCAAGACGCAGCTGGCACGGGATTTAATGACTCTAATCATAAGACAATTCGATGCAAAAAATTCAACTCAAAATTCTTGATCCCCGCCTGGGCGATTCCATAGAACTGCCCAATTACGCTACAAACGGTTCGGCGGGTCTCGATCTGCGAGCCTGTCTGGATGAGCCGCTGACGCTCAACCCCGGTGAGACTTTGCTGATTCCCACCGGGCTCGCCATTCATATCGATGATCCGGGTCTTGCTGCGGTGCTGTTGCCACGTTCCGGTCTGGGTCACAAACATGGTATCGTGCTCGGCAACCTGGTTGGCCTGATTGACAGTGACTACCAGGGGCAGGTGTTTGTCTCCTGCTGGAATCGTGGGAATACTGCATTTGAAATCAATATCGGTGAACGCATCGCGCAGATGGTGTTTATCCCGGTCGTCCAGGTCGGTTTCGAGCAGGTTGATGAATTCACCACCTCGGAGCGTGGCAGCGGCGGTTTCGGCCATACCGGCCGGCACTGACGGAGTCCAGGGTGAAAAAGCAGGCACTGACAAACCTGACCGGCAGCAAAACGGTGAGTTTCGTCCTGCTGATGCTGGCGGCAATTCTGCTGTTATTAGGCCTGCAGTTTTATCAGTACCAGCAGCAAAGTCAGGTTGCCGCAACGACGGCAGCATCTCAGCAGCAACGTTTTTCTGCCATTCAGCGCTCTCTGCAACAGGCGGTTGCCCGTCAGCAGACCAGGCTGGCGGCACTGGCGGACTCGCCGCAACTTACCTCGCTACTTAATAGTGGTGACGCGAAAGCGATTCAGGACTGGCAGACCCAGATAATACCGTTATTGCCTGGCGTGTCGCATCTATGTGTATTGCTGAGTCTGCCTGATGCGCCCGGCAATAACGGTTGTCTTGATATCAGCTATCTGACACTCGATAGTCTGCGGCAATTACAAAACAAACCGCAGTCAGACATCGCCATGGCGATGCCGGGCAGCGAGCAGGCGCATATTCTGCTCGCCCAGAAAATACCTTCCACAGATTTGACCGATAGCGCACTGGTGATGACGATCAAAGCATCATGGCTGGATCAGCAAATTGATGACAGTCTGGTAGGCTCAGGCTATCTGGAGATAAGCCAGGGGCAAAAAGCAGCCAGCAAGCTTTCCGGCTTTGGTAATCCCAAATTTAAACAACACGCACCCGTGTTCTCGGCGGCGATTCCCAACACACACTGGACCCTGCAATACTGGCCTGAGCAACGCGGTGCAGCGCCTGGGTTTATGTTGCTAGTCTGGGCTCTGGTCTTTATCCTGATTGGCTTGTGGTGGCTGCGTGACTTTTATCATCAGCGTTTGCTCATGCAGGACAGCGATACGCTCAGGCAACAACTGGATGATTTACAGCACAATAGTCTCAAACCGGAATATAAACTACGTTTAACGGCACTTGAACCGGTTTCGCTCGATATCAGTCATCTGGTGGTGCCTAAAAAAGCGGAGCCGCCAAAACCCGTCATCGCTGAAGCACCAGTTGAAGAGCCGGTTGAGGAAGAATTCCTCTTGTCTTCAGATCCGGAAATGATCGTCGAACATGCGCTGACGCAGGCTTCCAAAACACAAACATCTCAACCCGGGGAGCAAAGTAAAACCGTGCAGACTCTACCCGACAAAGCCATTTTCCGTCATTACGATGTGCGCGGTAAGGTCGATAGCCAGTTGACGCCCACGGTGATGGAACAACTGGGACAAGCGGTTGGCAGCGAAGCGCTGGCGCAATCACAACCCCGGCTGGTGTTGGGGCGGGATGGCCGTCTCAGCAGTGATGGACTTGCCCAGGCCTTCATTAAAGGCGTGTTGAGTACCGGTTGTGATCTGATTGATGTCGGCCAGGTCCCGACCCCGATGGTTTATTTCGCTTGCGAACACCTTGAGACGCACACCGGGGCGATGATTACCGGTAGCCACAACCCGACCGATTACAATGGCCTCAAGATCGTCATCGGCGGCAAAACGCTGTTGGGTGAGGGCGTCAGCAGATTATATGAACGGATTAAGGATCAACAGCTCAAACAGGGGCAGGGACAGCTCAGCCAGGAAAATATCAAACAGGCCTATATTGAACGCATCGCGGGTGAAATCAAACTGAGCCGACCGATGCGAATTGTCATTGACTGCGGCAACGGCGTGGCCGGCAATGTCGCCGGAGATTTGTTTGATGCGCTGGGCTGTCAGGTCACCGAACTGTTCTGTGAAGTTGATGGTCGTTTCCCGCATCATCACCCTGATCCGGGCCAGCCGGAAAATCTGCAGGATTTGATTAAAACCGTTATAGAACAGGAAGCGGAGTTGGGGCTTGCTTACGATGGTGACGGTGACAGACTGGGTGTAGTCGATGGCGACGGCAATATTATCTGGCCGGACCGGCTGTTGTTATTGATGGCGCAATATATGCTGGTGGATCAGCCGGGTGCCACGATACTGTTTGATGTGAAATCGACCAGTATGCTGGAAGAAGTGATCAGCCGTGCCGGCGGTAACCCGATCATGACGCCGTCAGGTCATTCGGTGATAAAAAGTCTGATGGCGGAGCATGATGCGATGCTGGCTGGGGAAATGACCGGTCATTTCTTCTTCCGTGACCGCTGGTATGGCTTTGATGATGCTTTATACTCGGCAGCCCGCTTGCTAGAATTGCTCGCCGCTGATCCACTGGAGCGCACGCCGACCGAGGTGTTTGCAGCTTTGCCATCCAGAGTCAGCACACCGGAAATTATCGTCGAGATGGCGGAGGGCGAAAGCCATCGCTTTATTGAGCAGCTAAAGGCCAATGTTGAATTTGTCGGCGGCAAGCTGTCGACGGTGGATGGGATCCGTGTGGATTACCCTCAGGGCTGGGGACTGGTTCGCGCATCGAATACCGTACCCGGTTTGACATTACGGTTTGAGGCGACCAGTAAGGAAGAGCTGCAACATATTAAACAGGCCTTTATTGAGCAGATGCTGCAGATTAAGCCGACCCTGTCATTACTATTTTAGAAGAACAACATCATGAGTCTGAACACACAACGTGCCACCCACATCGCTCAGGTTCTGACTGAGGCGCTGCCCTATATCCAGCGGTTTTCAGGTAAGACCCTGGTGATTAAATATGGCGGCAATGCCATGGTCGATGAAGATCTGAAAAACAGTTTTGCCCGTGATGTGGTGCTGATGAAAGCGGTCGGCCTGAACCCGGTCATCGTGCACGGCGGCGGTCCGCAAATCGGTGATTTGCTGCAACGTGTCGGCAAGCAAAGTGAGTTTATCAACGGCATGCGGGTCACCGACAGTGAAACCATGGATATCGTGGAAATGGTGCTGGGTGGTCAGGTCAACAAAAGCATCGTCAATCTGATCAACAGTCATGGCGGTCGCGCTGTGGGGCTCACCGGTAAGGACGGCAGTCTGATTTATGCCGAAAAACTGCATGTGTCCAAGGGCAGCGATGATCCGGCCGTTAAAGCACCGGAGATGATTGATCTGGGCCATGTGGGCAAGGTGTCCAGTATCGACACCAGTGTGATTGATATGCTGATTCACAGTGATTTCATTCCGGTGATTGCGCCCATCGGTGTCGGTAGTGATGGCGAATCCTATAATATCAATGCCGATCTGGTGGCCGGTAAAATTGCCGAAGTGCTGCAGGCGGAAAAGCTCATTTTATTGACAAATACGGCCGGACTGCTGGATGCTGACGGCAAGTTGCTGACCGGCTTAAATGCCAGACAAGTCAATGAATTAATCGATGAAGGTGTAATTTACGGCGGAATGCTGCCGAAAATCGGCTGTGCCCTGGATGCGGTTCAGGCGGGTGTGACCACCGCACACATCATCGATGGCCGGGTACAGCATGCGGTATTGCTGGAACTGTTTACTGATGAAGGGGTTGGCACCCTGATTCGCGGGGGCGCACGATGAACGACAATGTAGAACCGACACGGGCAGAAGCGAAAAGCTCGCGTCGTCAGCAGATTCTGGAAGCTTTAGCCAGCCAGCTCGAACAACACCCCGGCGAACGTATCACTACAGCCAAGCTGGCAGCCAGCCTTAATGTCTCGGAAGCGGCACTTTATCGTCATTTTCCCAGTAAGGCACGCATGTTTGAAGGTCTGATTGGATTTGCGGAAGATACGGTATTTGGTCTGATCCGCCGGATCGTCGAAGAAGACCAGAATGCCCTGTCGCGTATTGAAAAAATCATGACACTGCTGCTGGGTTTCAGTGCCAAGAACCCAGGCATTACCAGCGTGCTGGTTGGCGCAGCATTGACCGGTGAAACCGAACGTTTGCGTCAGCGTGTCAGCCAGTTTTTTGATCGGCTCGAAACCCAGTTCCGTCAAATCCTGCGTGAACGTGAACTCAGCCTGACCGAAGCCGGTGGCCGCCCGGTCAATGAAACGGCCAACTTGCTGCTGACTGTCATTGAAGGCCATATGCAGCAATACGTTCGCAGCAGCTACCGACAATCACCGTTGACCGGCTGGGAACAGCAATGGCGTCTGGTCGCCAGTCTGTTGAGGCCTTACGCATGATTAAAGTCTGTCTAATCGGCGAGGATATCGCTAAAGAAAAGGCACTGCTTGAGAGTCAATCCGGCATCACGCTGCATACCATTGCCATAGCTGAGACTGATGTCATGCTTAAAACTATCTGTGATCTTCACCCCGATATTCTGGTCTTATCAGATGTGGGCAGTAAGCTGCCAGCCGATGAAATCTGCATGCATGCCTATTTGCGGGCGCCCGATATTAAAACCCTGATTATCTCAGAGCATGAAGCCGACTATGCCAGGCTGGAAGCGACCGGCTTCAGTTGCAAAGGCTTTATGCTGCATCAGCAGCGCCACGCCATTGTTCGTGCCGTCCGGGTGATGTATGACGGTGAAGCCTGGTTATCCCGTAAGTTAGTAACTACCGTGCTGGACCAACTGGCCAGCAATGCAGCCTCAGCCAAACCCCGCCCCAAACTAGTCAATAAACGCTGAACAAATCCCCCCTCCTCGCCATGCTCTTCGCTTGAAGAGTTGAGATGTATAAATCGTAAAAAACGATTAAAAAATAGTTATTATTCGTTTTTAATGCCAAAAAAGCTGAAAATTAGTACCACCGTACAATAGT
>Ga0189284_100259_pt1 | contig 47535 bp, 42 predicted proteins | sample N32C7minimetaG_FD_130314 | JGI IMG/M metagenome (GOLD analysis project Ga0189284, IMG submission 130314) | Marine microbial communities from the Costa Rica Dome - N32 C7 mini metaG | ecosystem: Environmental > Aquatic > Marine > Oceanic > Photic zone | place: Costa Rica: the Eastern Pacific...
CACGATCACGCCGCCACCTTCGCTCACAGGACCTCCTTCTGGAGTCCAGAAAGAACTCCGTTCAGGATCCGTCCTTCACCGTCCAGCGCCGACCGCGCAACTCGTGGCTGGCCGGACGCTTACTCTGTTTCGACGGGACCTGGAACAAGTTATTGCCCGACGTCGCGACCAATGTGGTCCTGACCGCGGCAAGCATTGACCGTGTTGATCCGGCGGGCGTCCCGCAGGTGATCCATTATGACGAAGGCGTCGGAACCGGCGACCTCGAGCAGATTCGTGGCGGGATGTTCGGCTACGGGCTTATGGACAATGTGCGCGAGGCCTATCGCTTCTTGGTGTTCAACTACGATCCTGGCGACGAGATATTCGTTTTCGGGTTCTCGCGCGGTGCTTTCAGCGCGCGAACCTTCATCGGTTTCATCAGACACGTCGGCCCATTGCACCGTCTCCATGTCGGTCGGATCGACGAAGCGGTTGGCCTCTACGAAGATCGTCTGAAGGGAAAAGATGGCTCTGCCGAGGCCATGCGAAAGTTTCGCTCAACATATTCCGACAAGGTGTGCATCGGACAAGGTGATGAAGATTGGCGCTGTTCGAATGTTCCTGATTACATAAGTGGGAGCGCTCCGCTCATGACCATCAAGTATCTCGGCGTCTGGGATACGGTCGAGGCCATGGGCATTCCCGAGATCATTCCCGGAAGCGACTGGTTCAATCGCGAATACGATTATCATGACGCATCACTGGACACCTTCGTCGAGAGCGCGCGCCATGCGGTTGCGATCGACGAACGTCGCAAGCTCTTCCCTGTCGTTCGCTTTGACGATGTTGATCAGCTTAATGCGAGCCGCGGCTTCGATAGCAGCAGCGACGACGCTCCTTATCAGGAGCGGTGGTTTCCGGGTGTTCACGGATCGATCGGTGGCGGTGGCGACATCCGCGGACTTTCCGATGACGCTCTCATGTGGGTCTTGACGGGTGCGAAGAGAGCCGGACTGCGATTGGACACCGCCCGTGGAACCAGAATTCACGGCTTGCGGCCAGACCCTTTCGCGCCGTTGGTCAACGAAGCAGATCCGGAGTTCAGTGTAACTGGGTTGATAAAGGGCGACCGTGACGGTCCGCAGCATCTATGGCAGCTATCCAATAGCGCCATCCGCCGCTGGCGAACTCCCGCTAGTGCATTAGGTGGCGAAGCCTACCGACCCGGCACGCTCGATAATGTGAAGCAGGAACTTAACGCTTTGGGTCCTTGGAGCTTCGAGCCGCCCACCGACCTAGTGACGGAAGAAAAAGTGGGTATCGGCGATTCCCTCAGCAAGTTTGCCCATAAGCACTATGGCGATGCCGAGCTATGGCCCGAGATCTACGAGGCCAACCGAGATCGCATCCTCGACGAGGACGAGATATTTCCCGGTCTTTCAGTCCGGATACCCCATCGCTCACCAAGCTGACGCAATTTAGAAGAAAGGCCCCTCATTCTGCAAAAATGAGGGGCTCTTGGTGCAATATGATAGGAAGGTGGAGGCCCGAGCCGGAATCGAACCGGCGTATACGGATTTGCAGTCCGCTGCGTCACCACTCCGCCATCGGGCCGAGCCGCCCTGAAACAGAGCGGAAGCGGCGCACTACCGATTCGGCGACAGAAAGGCAATGTGGCTTTTGCGTTGCGCGTTATGTCAAAGCCGGACCGGCCTGTTTTGCGCTACAGCGCCGGACCTTACGCAACGTCACTCTGGACCGCGCGCATCCTATTGGGCAGATGCGCTGGCATGACCATTGCCAGCCTGTTGGAACCCATAACCGGAAAGCCCGGTCCCGCCCGCCTCGACAATGCGAGCGACTGGATGCAAGGGCGCACACTCTATGGCGGGGCTTCGGCGCTTGTCGCCTTCACCATGGCCCAGCGCGCCTTTCCCGACCTTCCGCCACTGCGCGCCGCGCAAATCGGCTTTGTCGCCCCGATCGGGGAGGAAATCGAGCTTTCCGCCGAAATCGTCCGCGAAGGGCGCAATGTGACCCAGATCCGCAGCGAAATCCGGAACGAGAAAGGCGTGGCGCTAACGGCGTTCTGGTTGTTCGCAGCCGATCGGGAGGCGAACGCCCTGCGTCCTGCGGATCCCCCGGAGAACTGGCCGGGCGCACCGTCGGACAATGCGCCTGCGATGCAAGGGCAAGGGCCCAGCTTCATCCAGAACAATTTCGAACTGCGTTTCGGACAGTCAAAGGACGCAGATCATGGCGCGACGATCCGGCGCTGGGCGCGTCTGACAGAGGAACACGATCTCGATCCTGTCAGCAAGCTGGTGCTGATGGGTGATGTCATGCCGCCGGGCGCGATGCGCATCATGCAGCGGATGGGGCCGATCAGTTCGATCAACTGGTCGTTCAATGTGCTTGATCCGCACACGCAATCCGACGGAGGATGGTATCTGGCGGAAAACGCCAGCCAGCACGCCGATGCTGGCTATTCGTCGGAGCGGCTGCGGATGTGGGACACGAATGGCCGTCAGGTTCTGGACGGCCTGCAATGCGTCGCAGTGTTCGGCTGACGCTGAGAGCGTAGCTCTACTCCGCATCCTCGAATTTGGGCGCGCGTTTTTGCATGCCCGCCATCACCGCTTCCATCTGGTTGGGGCTGCGCATGATCGCGTGCTGTTCAACGCTCTCTTCCAGCAGGATCGCATCGGTATCGAGTTCCTGCATCGCGGCGTGCAGCCGCTTGGCAGCGCGGATCGCGTGCGGATTGCGATTGGCGATTTCGGTTGCGATTGCCGTCGCGCGGGCCAGCGGATCATCGTCGACAAAGGTCGCAAGGCCCAGCGATTGCGCCTCGGCCCCGGTGAATTCGCGATTGGTGTAGACCAGTTCGCGCAGCACATCGTCACGCACGAGGCCGCGCCACAGGGCATAGCCGCCCATGTCCGGCACAAGACCCCATTTCAGCTCCATGATCGCCATGCGCGTTTCCGGATGCGCGACGCGGATGTCAGCCCCGCTGGCAATCTGCAATCCGCCGCCAAAGCACACACCGTGCAAGGCCGCGATCACTGGGACTTGAAGCTTGCGCCAGATCATTGCGGCTTCCTGCGCGCGGTTGGTGTTGCCATGGGTGCGTTCGGGCAGAGTCGGTTCACCTTCGCCCTGGGTGCGCGAAAAACTCGCGGTGTCGAGGCCAGCACAAAAGGCTCGCCCCTCGCCTGAAAGCACCACCACCCTGACGCCCTTGGCCCGCTGGAGGATCGTGCCCGCCTCGATGATCGCGGCGAACATTTCCGGATCGAGCGCATTCATCTTGTCAGCGCGAATAAGCCGGACCTGGGCGACGCCGTCTTCGCCAAGCTCGATTGAAACGCGATCATTGGCCGGCATAAGCTGGGTGTGCGACATGCTGTTCCTTCAATTCCCTGTCTTGATGGTGCGAAACTGGCCGAACCCACCAAAGCTGTCCAGCCGCGTTTCTGCCAGCCTTTCCCGCCAAGCTCCGACTAGGACTTGCCAGTCAGCTTGAAACTGTCGGTCTGGACAGGAGCGTTGAGGTAATACCCCGCTTCGGGATGGGTAGCGAGGATTGGCGCAAGGCCGAATGGTTCGAGCTTGCTGCGAATGCGCGCGACGTGAACGGCGACGCTGTTGGTTTCGGGCTCAAAATCGATACGCCAGACATCACGCAGCAACTGCTTGCGCGTTACGGGCACCCCGGGCTGTTCGGCCAGCCGCCACAGCAGCTCGAATTCGCGAGGATGGAACCCGATCCAGCGATCATCCACCCGGCCATCGCGGTGAAACAGGTCGAGAGTGACGTCGCCAGCCTCGCGAAAGCGCGGGATCATCGTGTCGTCCCGGGGTGAAAAGTCGGATGCGGCCGAAGAGTTCACAACTGCCCTCCCGCACGCATCGAATAAACCGCATGTTGTGTGAAAATCAGATGATCAAACAATTCGATATCCAGCGATCTGGCAATCGAATTGAGCCGCGCGGTTGCATCGATATCATGCTGGCTTGGCCGGCAATTACCAGACGGGTGATTGTGAGCGATGATGAAACCGTGCGCATCCATCGCCAGCGCCTTGCCGAAGACCTCGCGCATGCGCAGCGTGAGGCTTCCGACGCCACCCTGGCCCAAAGGGGCATCGCCCAGAAACGATCGGTCCCGGTCAAAGAAGACCGCGTGAATGCGCTCGATCGACAGCGGATTGCAGATCACCATCGCCTTGAGATAATCGATCATGGCGCGCTGGCGTGCTCCGGCATCGACGCTCCGAGCATGGCGCTTGCTGAGAAGTTCGATCATTTAAGATTGTCCCGCCAACTGGTTTGCGCACTCTTCAACACCATCCGTTCCGCCGTAGAACCAGCGGTGGGCGGCGCCAGGCCTGGCGGAGGCTGGGACTTGCGCCAGTCGCGATACGGGCCGTACTTGCGTTTGCGGGAGGCGTGCCGTGCCAGTCCGAAAGCGAGTGCAAAAAGCTGGAACCATCCCGGCGCCACAATCATCACCACATAAGCGATAGGCAAAATGGACTCGACCAGTCCCCGCGCGAGGTGAGCCGAAACGGCCAGCAATTGCATCGCCGCGATCCACAAGGGATAATTCCGATTGGCGTAAAGCGCGATCCATACAAATACGATTCCCGCCACGATATCCGTGGAGGCAAGAAAGACATCGACTTCCATCAATTGGAGAGATTGCGCGAAGAAGGTTTCCCTGACGAAGGAAGAAACCTTGAAGATGATGACCCACGATGCGGCAACTGCCCGTTCCGGCCCGCCACCCCAGATGAATGCGGCAGCCAGCAGCATGATCGCCAGAAGATCCTGTGCGATCATGCGATATTCGGAAGCGAGCAGTTGCAGCATAGGCCTTTCCGGATCAGGCCACCAGTGTCTCGACCGGCAAAGCCTCGGAGGATTCTGCTATGGAAGCAGCCGGAATTTCCGTGGGAACAATGTCGTCGGCCATCTTCTCCCGCGCGACCTTGCTCAGTTCGTCGTGAACTCGAAGAAGGTTGGTGGACATCGCCAGCGCCTGCGCCTCTGCCTGATTCAGCCGCATCAGCGCACGCTGTCCGGTGTGCACATCCACCAGCGGGTTCTGGCGGGCGGTCAGCATCGCTTGTTTGAGCCGGGCAAATGCAATCATGGATTCGTCGGCAAGCGCTTCTGCCTCCCGCATCAGCTTTTTGAGGTTGTGAGCGTCGTTGAGCATACGTTCAGACATGGTAGGGACCCTTTATGCAAAGGCCCTTCCCCACTCGTCAGGAAAAGCCCTGTTCGTCAACCGAGATCGCTGCACGCCCATCCAGTGCCTCGCTGATCGTGACAGCGGCTGTCACGGTAAGGACGACGGCGGCCAAAACTCCGAACGCAATCCCGACAATGGCAGCGAGGCGATACCAGACGGCGTTTTCACCATCGAGTGCCCGGGGAACGACCCGTGGCTCGCCAGAATTCAGCCAAGGCGCCTGATATTCTAGGGGCATCGAATCGCTTATGACGAGTTGCCCCGGATCGTTTCCGAAGCTTTCATCGGCATTTGCGCGATCAGATGGCACCTGACTTTTGCTGTATGCAGGTTCGCTCAACCCCTTCAGGTCGGCTTCGGAATTGCCATTCGCGGCAGCTTCAGGCTCCGGGCTCGCTTGCTTTTTCGCGCGGATATCAGCGCGATAGCAGTCGACCAGATCACCGAGATTATCGGCTTCGTAAATGTCCTTGAGCGCACGAATATGCTGGTTGATGCGCGTCTCGGAAACACCAAGCTCCTGCGCGATCACCTTGATCGGGACACGCCGATCGATCCGCTCCATCACGGAGCGTTGTCGCTGAGTCAGGGGCCGAGACCCTATGGAAGACATTGAATCCTCCATTCAAACAAGAACCACATCAACTAACGCAAGTTGGGCGATTTTTCTCCAGCAAATGGAACCCGCACAACCATGCATTCAAAATACTCTCACGCTGCCGAACTGTTCACACCCAGCGACGAAAGATACCGCTTGATGTTTCGCGCCGCCTGCCGAAGCCGCTGTTCATTCTCGACCATGGCGATCCGAACAAATCCTTCGCCCTTCTCGCCATATCCCACACCCGGAGCCACTGCGACTTGCGCTTCGGTAAGCAATTGCTTCGAAAACTCGAGGCTGCCCATGTCCTTGAGCGCAGGCGGCAGCGGCGCCCACGCGAACATGGAAGCTGCCGGCGAAGGGATATCCCATCCGGCACGCCCGAATGCCTCAACCATGACGTCGCGACGCTTGCGATACAATTGGCGGTTAGTTTCGACGATGTCCTGCGGCCCGTTCAGAGCCGCACACGCCGCAGCCTGAATAGGGGTGAATGCCCCGTAATCAAGGTAGGACTTCACCCTAGTAAGCGCCGCGATAAGCTGCTTGTTGCCGACTGCGAATCCCATGCGCCATCCCGCCATGGAATAGGTCTTGCTCATGCTGGTGAATTCGATGGCGACATCCTTGGCACCCTTGACCTGCATGATCGAAGGGGTCGGATTGCCGTCATAATACAGTTCGGAATAAGCAAGGTCGGACAAGACCCAAACCTTGTTTTCGCGCGCCCATGCGACCAGCCGTTCGTAGAACGCCAGATCGACGGTTTCTGCGGTTGGATTGGACGGATAACTCACCACCAGCACGCTCGGCCGCGGCACGGTGAAATTCATCGCGCTTTCGAGCGAGCGCCAATATTCCTCGTCCGGTGTCGTGGGGACTGATCGGATTGTCGCCCCGGCGATGATGAACCCAAACGTGTGGATCGGGTACGACGGGTTGGGAGCGAGCACCACGTCTCCGGGCGCTGTGATTGCAGTCGCAAGGCTGCCCAGCCCCTCTTTCGAGCCCATGGTGACGACAACTTCGGATTCCGGATCAAGCTCCACCCCAAAGCGCCGCGCGTAATAATTGGCCTGAGCCCGCCGCAGGCCGGGAATACCCTTCGATTGCGAATACCCATGCGCGTCAGGTTTCGCCGCAACTTCACACAGCTTGTCGATCACATGCTGAGGCGGCGGCTGATCGGGGTTGCCCATCCCGAGATCGATAATGTCCCTGCCCGCCAGACGCGCCGCGTGCCGCATCGCATTCACTTCTGCAATAACGTAAGGCGGCAGCCGCTTCATGCGGTAGAATTGTTCGTCCATTGGGTTCCCTGACCATTTGTTCGCGACCGATGTAGTAGCGGACAGAGGCGGTATTGTAGGGCATAAACGGTCGATGTGAAAAGCCGTTTGCGTTAGATCAAGGCTTGCTAAATGAGTCGGACAGGCAACGAACGAGGGAATAGGCGCTACAATGGCTGACAAGGACAAACCGGGTGCTGGCGCTGATAACATTTTCGAGACCCTGGCCCCGATAACCGACTTCCTCGCAATGCAGGGCAAGGCCATGCAGGATTTCCTTGGGCAGGCGTTTGCAAGCTCAGATGCAAGCGGCGCGTCTATCCCGTCGGGTCCATTTCCAAAGGGCATGGATGCAGGCGAGATCGCCGATTGGGCTAAAGCGAGCGGCGAACTCCAGCAAATGTGGCTCGAATTCGTGACGGGACAGGCGCAAAAGGCCGCCGAGAACTCGACCAAGGGGAAAAGCCTGATCGATCCGGCGCAATGGCTGGTGATTTCGCAAAGCATGATGAAGCAATTGCCGACCGGGCCGATCGAAGCGCAAACCCGGCTGGCTCAGGAGTCCATGGCTCTGTGGAAGGGCGTTTTCGACCGCTTCGTCACTGGCCAAACTGCGTCAGACGCAGATGCACCGGCGCTGCCCCGCTCGGATCGGCGCTTTGCCGACCCGGCATGGCGCGAGCATCCCGCATTTGCCCTTCTCCACCAGAATTACCTGATGCTGGCGGAGTATTTCCGCGAAGCGGCCGCTTCGATGGACGAGCTCGACAGCGAAAAGAAGAAGCAGCTTCAATTCGCGATCAGCGCATTGTCGGAGGCCATGAGCCCGGACAATTTTCTGCTGACCAACCCGGTCGTGATGAAACGCACTGTCGAAACGCGCGGGCAAAACCTCGTGCGGGGCATGCGCCACCTGATCAACGATCTGAAGCGCGGTCAATTGACCCACACGGATCCTGATGCCTTCAAGCTGGGCGAGAACCTGGCGGCGTCGCCCGGCAAGGTGGTTCACGAGACACCGCTGTTCCAGCTGTTGCAATACAGCCCGTCGACCAGCGATGTTTACGAAGTGCCACTGGTGATCTTCCCGCCGTGGATCAACCGTTTCTACATCCTCGACCTGACCCCCAAGAAGAGCTTCATCAAATGGGCCGTTGATCAGGGCATCACCGTGTTCGTGGTCAGCTGGAAATCGGCCGACGAGAGTATGAAGGATGTTGTCTGGGACGATTACATCCGGGCACAGATCGAGGCGATCGATTGCGTTCGCGAGCGACTCAAAGTCCCGCAGGTCCACACCATCGGATATTGCGTCGCGGGGACAACGCTGGCTGCGACGCTGGCAGTGCTCGCCCGGCGCGGCGAAGATCACAAGGTCAAGAGCACGACCTTCTTCACGGCTCAGGTGGACTTCGAACGCAGCGGCGATCTCAAGCATTTTATCGATGACGGCCAACTGGAGCTTATCAGTCAGTTGTCGCCCGAAGGGTATCTGGACGGAAGGTACCTAGCCGCGACGTTCAATGCGCTGCGAGGCAAGGACCTGATCTGGAACTATGTCGTCAACAATTACCTTCTGGGCGAGGACTATCCCGCGTTCGACCTGCTTCACTGGAATGGCGACGTCACCAATCTGCCGGCAAAATGGCACAATGATTACCTGCGCGACCTTTACCGGGACAACAAACTGGTCGTTCCCGATGCGCTGTCGGCGGACGGTACGCCGATCGATCTGACAAGGGTGACAACGCCCAGCTATGTTCAGGCCGGGCGCGAGGATCACATTGCTCCTGCGGAAAGCGTCTGGCGCGTTACCGATCATTTTGCCGGGCCGGTGGACTTCCTGCTTGCCGGCTCCGGACACATTGCCGGTGTGGTCAACCCGCCAGCAGCGAACAAGTACCAATACTGGGTCGGCGACAGCAAAGCCGCATCGCTCAAGGAATACATCGCCGGAGCAGAAGAGCACCCCGGCAGTTGGTGGCCCCATTGGCTGGCCTGGCTTGAGCGCCAGTCTGACACCCGCGTCCCGGCAAGTGGCAAGCGCAAGCCGGGCGGCAAAGGAGACACTGTTCTGGGCGATGCGCCGGGGAGCTATGTAAAGACCCGTTAGGCGATAAAATTGCCTTCCGAGTTTCCCGAAACGCCACCTTTTACTGATAAACCAATGCCTTAGGCATATTTTTGTGCACTGCACAAAAAACTTGACTTCGCAGTTGCAATCACTATTTTGTGCAGTGCAACACAAAGCGAGGTTCCTATGGCTGATGCCAAGACATCATCGGAAAAGACCGTGGCAAAAATCGATGCCGCGGCCGAGAAAGCTTACGAAGAGGCAGCTGTGAAGAAAACCACGGCAAGCCCGGCCAAGGTCGCCAAAGCGGTCGAGGCAGACGCGCCCAAGCCGGCAGCCAAGGCCAAAGCTGTGAAGAAGGCGATTGCCGCTCCGGCAAAGAAGCCTGCCGCAGCCGCGAAGAAGGCGCCGGCCAAGAAGGTCGCGGCCAAGAAGACCCCTGCTGCAAAGAAGCCGGCCCCGAAGAAGGCTCCCGTCGCAGCGAATAAGGCGGCTCCAAAGGCCGCAGCCAAGACCCCGAACAACAGCCCCGTTACCAAACTCAAGGACACCATCATGGCAACTGCTCAAAAGACCGATTTCACTGCCCAGGCCAAGGAAATGGCTGCTGACGTGCAAGAGCGCGTGAAGGGCGCCTACGCCAAGGCTGGCGAATTCGCTTCGGAAGCTGGCGAATTCAACAAGGCTAACCTCGACGCAGTCGTCGAAAGCGGCAAGATCTTCTTCGCCGGCGCGCAGCAGCTCGTCCGTGAGAACGTCGAAACCGGCAAGACCGTCGTCGAGACCGTCACCGAAGACGTCAAGAAGGTCGCTTCGGTCAAGTCGCCGACCGAACTGATGCAGCTGCAGGGCGAAATCGCTCGTCGCAACTTCGACGCCGTCGTTTCGTTCGGCTCGCAGCGCACCGAAGCTTGGGTGAAGCTCTACAACGATGCTTTCGCCCCGATTTCGAACCGCGTCAGCGTCGCTGCCGAGAAGATCTCGAAGGCCGCCTAAGCGCCGATACAAGTTTCTGGACCGGGCCTCTCCTCTCTCTCCCAATCCCGGTTCACGAAAGCGCGCGAAAGCGCATGGGCCGGACAGACCGAATATGGTCTGTCCGGCCCTTTACGTTTTGCATCGACTTTGCAGGCATTGGTCGCGAGAGACGACTTGCGAACCCGCATATGAATCCCATAATGGAAAGCCCATGGCCACGCCTTTGCCCTCCCGTGTTGTTGACATCCCCGTTTGCGGGATCGCCGTCGTTCGTGCGGCTGATGACAACAAGACGCCTGGCACCGATGGCGAAGTCGGGATCGCGACCAAGACTCGCGCAAAGCCAAAGAAGCCGAGCCAGTACAAGGTTCTGATGCTGAACGACGACTACACCCCGATGGAGTTCGTCGTCATGGTGCTCAAACGGTTCTTCAACATGGATCTCGAACAGGCGACCCGTGTCATGCTGCATGTCCACCAAAAGGGGGTCGGCGTTTGCGGCATCTTCCCGTACGAAGTGGCCGAGACCAAGGTGAACCAGGTGATGGATTTTGCACGGCAGAACCAGCACCCGCTGCAATGCACTCTCGAAAAGGCATAATCTGCCGGTGAGCCTGTTCGGCGGCCATCCGCAGCCCGATCCGGTCAAGCCCGGACAGGAAAGCGTCTGGAACTACCCGCGCCCCGCGATCTGCGATCCGACCGAAAGGCACATCCGGATCATACACCAGGGGGTCGATCTGGCAGACACCCGAAAGGCCTGGCGCACACTCGAAACGAGCCACCCGCCGACTTACTACATCCCGCAATCCGACGTCGCGATGGAGTATCTGGTCGCCAATCCGCGCCGCACACTGTGCGAATGGAAGGGGCAGGCACGATATTTCGATATTGTTGTCGGTGATCAGATGATCGTTGCAGGTGCGTGGAGTTACCCGTCACCCACAAAGTCCTTTGCCCCGATATGCGATCATCTGGCTTTCTATCCCGATCCGCTCGATCAATGCCTTGTCGATGGCGAACAAATCACTCCCCAGCCCGGCGGGTTCTATGGTGGCTGGATCAGCCAATACGAAGCCGGGCCTTTCAAGGGTGGGCCGGGCAGTCGGTTCTGGTAAAACAGGCCTGTAGATGCGCTGATAACGCGTTGGGGCATGACGCAGCCGACAATTCGCGCTAGGGGCTGGGATCAAGAGGCTTCTGACGTAACGTGTTCAACTTCATTCCCAGCATTGACCGTTATATCTTCCGCTTGGTTGTCGTGCCAATGCTGGGCGTGTTCGCGCTCGCGGCATCACTGCTCCTGCTCGACAAGATGCTTCGCTTGTTCGATTTTGTCGCGATCGAAGGTGGCCCGATCGGGGTCGTCTTCAAGATGCTAGGCGCGCTGATCCCCGAATACGCCAGCCTTGCGATCCCGCTTGGCCTGCTGCTCGGGGTTCTGCTGGCCTTTCGCAAGCTCGCGACCACCAGCGAACTCGACACCATGCGCGCAGTCGGGCTGTCATACTGGCGGCTGCTCAGGGTTCCCTATGTGATCACGCTGGTGCTGGTCGCGGTCAACGTCGCCCTGGTCTTCTACGTCCAGCCGCTCAGCCGTTATTACTACGAACAGATGGAATACGAGCTACGATCGGGTGCGCTTGGTGCGTCGATCAAGGTTGGCGAATTCACCACGCTGGCGGACCGCATGGCCCTGCGCATCGAACAGAGCGAGGATGAAGGGCGGCGGCTGATTGGGATTTATGCCCGCGTGTCAAATGATCGCGAACAGACACTCACCATCAGCGCGCAGGAAGGCGCGTTCCTTGCAACTTCTGACGATCCCGACACGATCATCCTCCGCCTGACCGAAGGCACGATCATTCAGGACACCGGAAGCGAGACGCCGCGCGTGCTGTCATTCAGCCGGCATGACTTGCCGATCGACCTTCCCAAGATCGAGGAGTTTCGCGCTCGCGGCGACGCCAGCCGGGAATATATCCTCCCGGAATTGCTCAGCATCGGCTGGGCCGACAAAAGCTCGACCAAGTCGGAGCGCGATGCCAGTCAGGCGACTTTCAACTATCGCCTGGTCGAAGTTGTCATGATGCTGCTTATGCCACTGCTCGCGGTGGCGCTGGCGATACCGCCGAAACGATCCACCAGCGCGCTGGGGGTGTTCGTCTCGATCATCCTCGTGGTCGCCTATCACAAGGTCAATCAGTACGGAGAAGACGTCGCCACGTTAGGCCGGATCGATCCGATCGTGGCGCTTTGGGGGCCTTTCTTCCTATTCGCCGCTCTTATTCTATGGATGTATTACCGTACGGCGCACGTCCCCGGTGGCCAGGCGCTCGGTGCGCTGGAAACGCTGTTTGCCAAGCTCTCCAAACAAGTGAGCAAGCTGTTCGCGCGTCGCAAGCCACCATCGCTTCTGGCCGATCATTCCGCTGATCAGGCAGCCGAAAAAGACTCTCGGCTGGCTCCTGCCGAATAGACGAAAGGCGCACACACGGTGCAGCTCGACTTTTTCCCTTCCCGCTCGCTGACATTCTATCTCGCGAAGATGTTCGTGGTGCGGATCATCGCGGTCCTCGTGATGCTGGTTCTGGTGCTTCTCGCGCTCGACCTGCTCGGTTCGACGGGCAAGATCCTCGAACCGCAGGGCAATGGACAGGCTGAGATCCTGAAATATGCAAGTCTCCGTGTCCCGCAGTTGATATCGCGGTTCCTGCCGTATTCGGTGCTGCTCGCCACGCTGATCACGCTGGTGACGCTGAACCAGAATAGCGAAGTTGTGGCGATGAAGGCGGCGGGGCTGTCCGCCCATCAGGTGCTGTCACCGCTGCTGCTGACGGCGGCAGTCATTTCCGTCATCAGTTTTGGCTTTAACGAAAGGATCGTGACCCGCGCGAACGCGACGCTGAAAGCGTGGGAGGCGGTCGAATATGGTGCAATTCCGGCGGATTCGGGTGTGCGCGCCAACATCAACCTGACGGACGGTCGCAACATCCTGTCGGCGTCATCGCTGACCGGCTCTGGCGAAGGAATCGTGCTGACGAATGTCACTTGGGACGCTCGCGGGCCGGGCGGCATCGTGACGGAGCAAATCCGGGCAACCCGTGCCACCTATGCCGCGCCGGGTTGGAAGCTGGAGAACCCGCGCCGCTTCGATGTCGGAGCCACCGAGGTTGAGACGCTCGACACCGTGATTGTCGGCGAAGGGCTGACACCGGACCAGATCGATCTGCAATCAGTCGACGTTGACGGACAAAGCTTCTGGGAACTGGGCGCAACGACAACTGCGCTGGAGTCGGTGGGGCGGAGAACCTCGGAGATGCGGGCCAAGTGGTGGCACCGGATTTCAGGCCCCCTGTCGGCCTTGCTCATGCCATTGCTGGGTTCGGTCGCCGCCTTCGGCCTTGCGCGATCGGGGCAATTGTTCGTGCGTGCGATCATCGGGATGGCACTGGGGTTCGCCTATTTCGTGGTGGACAATGCCGCCCTGGCGATGGGCAGCTTTGGCGGATATCCGCCCTTCCTCGCGGCATGGGCACCTTTCTTCCTGTTTTTGCTGGTCGGTGAGACGGTTCTGATCAGGACCGAAGAGTGAGCGGATGGTCGCTCCGCCTTGCGCGGCCCGAGGATGCCGAGCATTTTCCTGCGATCGAACAAGCGGCAGCGCGCCTTTTTGAGACTATTCCCGAACTCGCTTATCTTGCGAGCGGTGATGTCATCGCGGTGGAACGCCACTCGAGCCTGATCCGCAAAGGACATTGCCTGACCGCACTTCATGGCGACCAGTGCGTAGGCTTCATTGCGACGGAGCCATTCAGGCGTGAACTGCATATCTGGGAAATGTCGGTCCACCCCGACTTTCAGAAGCTCGGGATCGGTGCGGGCCTGCTGCGGGCCAGCATCATTGATGCGCGCAATTCTGGCTTCCGGGCGCTGACGCTCACGACATTTCGCGACGTGTCGTGGAACGCACCTTTCTATGCGCGGATCGGTTTCGAAGAAGTCACGGCGCTTGATGCGCACCCCCGCCTCGCTGCCGAACTGGCGCTGGAGGCGGACAACGGCCTGCCGGCGGATCGCCGCTGCGCGATGATCTGTTTCCTCGATTGATCGCGTCGGGCTATGCTGGCGCATCACAAAAGAGGATCAAGCTCATGAAAGTCGCGCCCGCCCTCGCAACGATAGCGTTCTCGCTCGCGCTCGTAGCCTGTCAGAAAGAGCCGGAAGAGGCTCCCGACATCACCGAGGTCATCCCAGCCGACGAAGGGACAGACGCAGCGGCTGAAGGCGCCGAGGCCGAAACCGGCGATGATGCAGGCATCGAACCTGCGGCGCCTGCAACAATGGAAAGCGGCAGCAATGACGACGGCGGGCGGGCGATCGATCCCGAACGCAACAAGCTGCTTCCAGCCGACTGAAGCCTAGCGGGGCACCATGGTGCTGCGGGCGATCCGGGCAACCAGCGTCAACATGCCGGGGTGGTTCGCGCCTTCATAGGTCGAACCATCGCCCAGTTCCTTCGCCAGCCGGCGGTGCGCTTCGGGCAGGTCGTGATAGGGCATCGATGGCATCAGGTGATGCAAGGCGTGATAGCGCAGCCCAACCGGAGCCCAGATTTCGGCAGCGATGCCCGGCGGCGGCACGTTGACGCTGTCGAGGAATTGCGCGGTCACCGTCATCGGCTCGCCCTCGTTCTCCCACAGATGCGCGACCAGCGTACGCAGCTGGTTGAGCAGGGCAGTGAACGATACGATCGCGAGCGCGATCAGCAAAGGCCGCCATCCAAGCGCAAAGGTGCTGGCGATCAGAGCGATAGCCCAGATGCTGGCTCCGGCTTCCTGCCAGAACACCATGCGGGCAAAGTCGCCGGTTGGCGGCTTGCGCCGGAAATCGGGGTTGATCGAAAGCGCCGAAAATCGCTCCCACGTGAACTTGCGCAGGGGCGGAATGATCGCGCCAAGCGGAACCAGCACACCGAACCGGATCAGCAATGCGATAGGGGCCAGCAATGCAATGATGACGAATACCGGCAGGCTCCAAGGCTTCATCAGTGCCAGCGGCAGGTATTCCGGATCTTCCACCGTGCCGTACTGGGTGCGCTTGTGATGGATCACGTGCACACCTTCGTACATGAAGCTAGGCGTGAGCATGGGAATGCCGACCAGCAGGTTCCAGCCGGCGCGAAATCCGGGCAACGCGTCGCGGTGGATGTGCGTCAATTCGTGAATGAACATGAGCGCGCGATACAGCGCCAGCGATGCAACAAGACCGGCGGCGATAGCAATCGCCAGATTTTCAGTCAGGATCGCGGCAGCAATACCGCCATAGCCCAACGCAGCCGATATCAGCATGTCCGGCCAGTAGATCGCACCGCGCGCTTCACCCAGATCCTTGGTCAGATCGCGGGCAGCGCGCAGCATGTCCTTGTCGTCCGCAGTCTGGAAATCAGCGCGGGTCGCGCGCGGCTTCGTGGCGGATGGGGAAGTGGAAAGTGGCTGGTGCATGGTCATGTTGGTTGTTTCGACAAAGGGCCAATACCGCATTTGCAGCGGTTACGGCAAACCCGCTTTGCTCATAAGTGTGATCGACTGGCTTGCGCCTTAGGCCAGCAAGCCGCAAGGACGCTTTGACATAAAGCAATACGGGACAAATCCCTTGGCAGACGCACAGATAAGCATTGAGGCCATCACCGACAAGAACGGGCGCGAACGCTTCGTCGATCTGGGACGGGCCTTTGCCGCTCAACTGGAGCATTCGGTGCCGCAATTGCGCAGCGAGCAATTGGAGCTTGTCGATCCGGCAAAGAACCCGTTCTTCGGCCATGCACGCGCGCAATTGTTCATCGCCCATCGCGACGGAAAGCCTGTCGGCCGTATCTCAGCGCATATCGATGAACTTGCCTTGCAAATGTCGCCTGAACAGGGATTTGGCCCCGGCGCGGGAATGTTCGGCTATTTCGACGCGCAGGATGAAACTGTTGCCAGCCAATTGCTCGAGACTGCCGAGAACTGGCTGCGCGATCAGGGGATGAACCGCGTCGTCGGCCCGATCTCGATGTCGATCTGGGAGGAGCCGGGTCTGCTGGTGAAGGGGCATGACCATTCGCCGGTCATCATGATGGGCCATCACCCTGCACACTATGCGGGCTGGATCGAGGCGGCGGGATATACGCGCGCCAAAACGCTCTACACATACGATCTCGACATTACGAAGGGCTTCCCGCCGCTGGTGCAGCGGATCGTACAATCGGGCGAACGCAACAAGCGGATCAATGTCCGCCCTGTCAGAAAGAAGGACTGGGACGAGGAAGCAGCCAAGATCCTCGCCATTCTCAACGATGCATGGTCGGACAATTGGGGCTTTGTGCCGCTGACCCCGGCAGAGGTGGCTTATACCGGGGTGAAGCTGAAACCGATCATCCACGAAGACCTGAACATGATCGCCGAGGTGGATGGCCGCCCGGTTGCCTTCATGCTGACCTTCCCCGATATCAACCACGTCCTGAAGAAGACGGGCGGAAAGCTCTTCCCGTTCGGCTGGTTCCATCTGCTCCGCTGGCTCAGGAAACCTTCGGGTTCGGACATGCGCGTACCGTTGATGGGTGTGCTCAAGGAATTCCAGAATTCGCGCATGGCGAGCCAGCTGGCTTTCATGATGATCAGCTACATCCGCGACAATGCAGCCGCCCGGTATGATTCAGATCGCGGGGAGATCGGCTGGATCCTCGAAGACAATCAGGGAATGGTGGCGATTGCCGACACCATCGAAAGCACGATCAACCGGGAATACGCGGTCTACGAAAAGTCGATTGGCTGAAACCATAGCTTTCTTGCCAAAATGCGATGCCCGCCGCATGGCTGACTGATGGCCATTGGCGCACACTTCCGTTCAAAGCGCCCCCGCCGCGTCATCGTTGTCGAAGACGATGCCGTACTGGGGCTGACAATCGAACAAACGCTGCTCGATCACGGGTTTGCCGAGGTTTCCATCTGTCCTTCCGCATCGTGCACCCTTGGAAAGCTTCGCGCAGGCAATTTCGATGCGATGGTTCTCGACGTGCATCTTGCCGACAGTGATGACGGCTGGGAAATCGCCGAGCTGGTCAATGCGCTGGGAGATGCGCACACGAGGATAGTCTTCCAGACCGGATCGCCGGGCGATATTCCCGAACACATCCGGCAATTGGGCCCGGTATTGGCAAAGCCTTACGATCCGGCAGAACTTGTTGCCGCGCTCACGGAAAAGCCACGTGCAGGTCTGCTCGCCTTGTTGAAACGGGCATAAAAAAGGCCTCCACACCAATGATGTGGAGGCCTTTCGGGATCGTATCACCAGCCGCTTGGACGGGAGGGGGGTCTCGGCGGTGACAAACTGATAATGCGCACACGAGAAAGGCGTTCCCGTCGGGATCAAATTTTTCTGAAAAATATTCCATATGCAGGTAAGCCGAGGCCACACGGCCGCAATCAAGCAGGAGAAGACAATGTCACTGGGTCAGCAAATCGCGACGAATCTTCCCTTCCTGCGGCGGTACGCGCGCGCTCTTACCGGGTCGCAAAGCACCGGTGATGCGTTTGTCCGCGCCACGCTTGAAGCGGCGCTGGCCGATCCTGCTCTGAAGGCATCCCTCGAGGGTGGCCGCATCCCGCTTTACCGGGCGTTCAACGCGGTATGGTCGAGCGCAAACGTCAATATCGAGCCGGTATCGTCGCAGGCTGGCGAACACGAAGCCGGAGCGCAGAACCGGTTGGGAGCGATCACCCCGCTCAACCGTCAGGCTCTTTTACTGACCACACTCGAAGACTTCTCCCCGGCTCAAGCGGGGCAGATCATGGGGTTGGAAACCGCACAGGTCGAATCGCTCGTCGCCGAGGCGGTCAGCGAAATTGATCGCGAACAGTCGACTTCGGTGCTGATCATCGAAGACGAACCGCTGATTTCCATGCAGTTGGAAGACCTCGTTACTTCCGTCGGCCATGAAATCTGCGGCACCGCCGCAACGCACACTCAGGCGCTCGAAGTGGTCGCAGCCAAGCGTCCTGGCCTTGTGCTTGCCGACATCCAGCTTGCCGACGGATCATCAGGTCTGGACGCGGTGGATGATATTCTCGCGATCGACAGTGTGCCGGTGATCTTCATCACCGCCTATCCCGAACGCTTGCTGACCGGGGACCGGCCCGAGCCGACCTATCTGGTGACGAAGCCGTTTCAGGAACAGACGGTGCGCGCCGCGATCAGCCAGGCGCTGTTCTTCGGATCGAGCAAACCGCTCTAGAGCCCCTGCCCCTTTGCGGGCACCTTGCGCATCTGGAACTCGCTTCGCCTGCGCACCGGTACGCAGATCACGCAGCGCACGCCTTCGGGTCTGAAATCCAGTTCGACCTTGTGCTTCAGTTCGTGGGCGACGATCTTCTCGATCAGATCGGTCCCGAAGCCCCTCTGGCGTGCTGCCTGCACAAGCGGCCCTCCACTCTCGCTCCACTCCACCTTGGCAAGGCAATCACTCTCAAGCGACCAGCGGATGCTGACCATCCCGCCTGCCACGCTCAGCGCGCCGAACTTTGCAGCATTGGTGGCCAGTTCATGGATCGCGAGACCGAATGACAGCGCATCATTGGGGGCCAGTTCCACTGCGGGGCCTTCCAGCACCAGTTCCGCCGCATCGCCCGAAACGATGTGCGACAGTTCTGCCTCGATTACCGAACGGATCGGCGTCGTACCCCAATCTGTCCCGGTCAGGAGGTCGTGTGTCGCCGAAAGCGCGCGGACGCGTCCTTCCAGACTGTCGGCGAAATCATCGAGCCCGCTGGCTCTGCGGCGCGTGAGCGACATGATCGAAAGCACATTGGCAAGCGTGTTCTTGACCCGGTGATTGAGCTCCTGCGACAGCGAATTTCGGATCGAATTCTGCTCTTCGAAAAAGGCAATCCGCTCCTCGTCCTCGCGAGCCTGACGGGCCAGCAGACGCAGGATCAGCATCAGCAGGCTCGCCAGCGAAATCCCGAACATCAGCGTAACCATCGAAAGCGGCGCCAGACCGCGTACGTCTGCAGAATCGATCACCAACACAAGATCGCGGTTGGCGATGTTCACCGGCAGCTCGAACCTGTCGGTGCCTGCTGCCCCTGTCGACCGCGATACCAGCAAGTGCCTGTTGGCGGTCTCGGTATCGTAAAGCCGCACACCCAGTTCGGTCGGCGGCGAACGCTCGATCGCTTCGTCAAGGAACTGACCTGCATTGAACGAGCTGAAAATGTATCCTGCCAAGGCTCGATCCCGCGTCGGCGATTGAGGCACAGAACGGTAGACAGGCATGAAGATCGCAAATCCGGGAGCCTCGCCAGCGCCTTCCTGCGACAGCACGATGCGACCAGACGCCGTCGGCATCACGGTCCGCCTCGCTTCTTCCATTGCAGCAGCGCGCACCGGCTCGGAATACATGTCAAACCCGAGCGCCCGGCGATTGCGGGAAGTGTCAGGCGAAAAATAGGTGACGGGGGCGATGACCTCTCCAGCTTGTGTTACTTGCGGGCGAATATCCGGGAATTCGGGTTGCGATGCCCTCACGCGCGCGAGGTAGGCGTTGCTGCTCCCCGGCTCGATCACTTCGATCCAGCCGATACCCTCTGCACCGCGGTAATTCTGATCCAGCCGCAGCTCGGCGACGAACTGGCTGAAAGTCTGAGGGCTTACTTCATCGATGCTGGCGAACAGAGCGGCGCCCGCGCGAAGGTAGGAGGAGAAATTGTTGCCGCGCCGTTCCAAGGCGGAAGCGATCGACTGGGCGTAATCGCGCACTTCGGCCCGGCTGCTTTGCTTGGCATTCGTTTCGATCGCATAAACGCTCAAGGCGGTGATCGCAGCAATGGCGAGGAAAATCGCGGCGGGAATGGCTCTAGGATAGCGCACCAGCAGGGATCTCGCCTGCCAGGCACGCGCAAGTGCACCGGCCTCTGCAACTGCTTCAGGGCCTGGATGATCAATAGTAGGCCTGCCCGATGCGCTGATGATCTTCTCTCCCAAGCTTCCTGCCACGGTCTTCGTAAGGCCTGAGCACGGAACAAAACAAGGCGCGCATCGTTCCCAAATCACAACGTCACGCGATCCGATTTGGCATAGCTTGCTCAAACGGCCTATGATCGCGTGACGAGTGGGATGGGAAATTTCTGCGCATGGCAGCCAATGGCAAATCCGATGATGACGGCGACCGGCAGGGCAAGCCGAAGAACGCTGCGCAATCGCCTGCGTGGGCAGACGGGCTGAAACAGCTTTACGACACGGTCGTCGACGAACCGATCCCCAATTCGTTCAAGGATCTCCTCGCTCAACTTGACGCATCCGATGGCGAATGCGGCGCGTCGGGAAGCGGGGGTGAGGCCTGATGGGACAAGCCGACAACCCGCCAAAGCGCACTGCGGATCAGAAGGCTGATTTCAGGCGCGAACTCGAAGAGGTCATTCCCCATCTGCGCGCCTTTGCGCGCGGCTTGTGTGGCAGGCCCGACATGGCTGATGATCTGGTGCAGGAAACCATGCTCAAGGCATGGGCTGCCCAAGACCGGTTTGAACCAGGCACCTCGATGCGGGCGTGGACCTTTGTCATCCTGCGCAACGCCTATCTCACCGACATGCGCCGCAACCGTTTTCGCGGCGAATATGACGAAGGGGTCGCGGAACGTATCCTGACAGCGCCCGCCGGACAGGAAGAACCGATCCACCTGTCCGACATGCACCGCGCCCTTTTGACTTTGCCGCCGGAACGCAGAGAGGCGCTGCTGCTGGTGGGCGCAGGCGGGTTTTCCTATGAGGAAGCGGCGGAAATCTGCGGCTGCGCGATCGGCACGATCAAGAGCCGGGTGGGACGGGCCCGGGCCACGCTCAACACCATGCTGGCCGAAGGCACCATTCCGCAGCGTTCCGTCGATGACGACATCGCTCACAGCGCTATTCTCGAAGAGTTGGACGATGTTGCCGCGGGCAGAGGCGTAGCGACTGCCAAGAGCTAGAACACTTGGCGAAGCCGCTCAGGCTTGCGATAAAGGCGCAAACCGTGAGTGACACCCTGCCATGAACAGCGAAGCGCCAGAAGAACAGCCACGCAGCGACAGCGCCCGCCAACGCAATCAGCGCAGGCTGATTCTGGCGGAGCAGGAATTGCGGCTGATGTCGGCGCTGGTGCTGTTGATCGGCCTCGGACTGTTCCTTGCTCTCCCGTTTGTTCTGTCGATCGGGTCGGTGGTTTTCCTGCCGCTGGTCACCGCGATCCTGTTGACCATCCTGCTTTCTCCTCTGGCCGATCGGCTGGCGCAGCTGGGCCTGCCCAATGTCCTTGCCTCGCTTGGCGCGCTGACGGTCTTTCTCGGCATTCTGCTTCTGGCGCTCGCCCTGATCCTGCAACCTGCGCTGGACCTGTTTGACGAAATCCCGGCCATTGCAGCCACTGTCGGCCAGCGATTTGCCGATCTGCGAGAGGAATTCGCGTGGCTCGCCATGGCGAATGAGGAAATGGCCAAGCTGATGGGCGACAGCGGCACTGTCGAAGTGGTGCTGGCAACCCCGAGCCTGCTGGAAGAAATCGCCTATTCCACCCCCAGCGTTGTGGTGGAGGTGCTGATCATGTTCCTTATGGCGTTCTTCATGATCGAAGCGCGTGTGCGCATGCGGCGGCACCTGTTGTTCGATCGCGCCAGCTTCGGCTCCAGCGTGAAGGCAGCGCGCGCCATGCGCGAGGTGCAGGACAAGGTCGCAGCATACATCATCACCGTCGGCTTCATCAACGCAGGGGTTGGCGTGGTCGTTGCGCTGGGTGCCTGGGCGCTGGGTGTCGACGCCCCGATCATGTGGGGCGGGCTTGCCGCGATCCTCAATTTCATACCCTATGTCGGGCCGCTGGCGATGACGGCGCTGCTGGCGCTGTTCGGGCTTGGCACGGCAGAGACGGTATGGCTCGGTCTGATCCCGGCCATCGCCTATATCGCGCTTCATACGGTAGAGGCGAATGTAATCACCCCATCGATCCTGGGCGCGCGCTTCACCATGAGCCCGGTGATGATCCTGATCGCGCTGTCCTATTTCACCTGGATATGGGGTGTGCCGGGCGCGCTGCTATCGGTGCCGATCCTGCTGACGCTGACAGCGCTGTTCGATCACATCGGGCGGCCCAATCTGGTCGGTTTCATATTCGGCGAACCCTTGTTCAAGGGCGAGGTGCTAGAACGCGGCGTGAGCGACGATCAGGCCTGATCCCGGCTGCGATCCACCGCGCTGGCGACTGCCACGTTCATCGTCACATTTCCCAGCGTCCGCATGATGTCGGGCAGCATTTCCACCGCCACCAGCAACACCAATGGCTCGATCGGTACGCCCATCGCCAAGGCAATCGGCCCGATCGAGACGACGAAGCTGATCGATCCGGGAAGCGACACCGATCCGATGCTGATCACCACCGCCACGGCGATCCCCACCAGCATCAGCGCAAACGGCACCTCGATCCCGGCCAGTGCCGCGACATAAAGCGCGACCGCAAGGTTCATTGCCACGCTGGTCGCGCGGAAGATTGCGACGGCCAGTGGCAGCACAAATTCCGAAGTGCTCGCACGCAGGCCCAGTCGCGACGCGCTGTCGAGCATGGCCGGGAGGCTGGCAAGTGAGCTTTGGGTCGACACCGCCACCGCCTGTGCGGGCAGGATTGCGCGCGCGAACTTTGCTAGGCTGACCCGGCCAAGCACCACCGCCACTGCATAGGCGAGCAGGAAGATGAAGCCCCCCATTGCCGACACCACGAGGATGTAGTGGCCCAGAACGGCAAAGGCGCTTCCCCCGCTGCGCAGCCCCACTCCGAATGCGAGCGCGGCCACGCCAATCGGCGCGATCCACAACACCCAGCCGATGATCAGCAGCATGGCATTGGCAATGGCGTGGAAAAAACCGAGAAGGCTTTCGCCCTGACGTTCGGGCAGACGGGTGATCGCAATCGCGAACAGTGCGAAGAAAATCGTCAGCGGCAGCATGTTGGTTTCCGCAGCAGCCGCGATGATATTGGGCGCGATCAAGGATTTCAGAAAATCGAGGATGCCCGGCACCTCCTGCCCTTCCCCCGCGCTTTCAGCGATGAAACCCGCCGCATCGGCAGGGATCTGGAACACGTCGAGCAGCCAGGGCAGGGTTACGGCAGTGAACAATCCCCCGGTGATCGCCACCCCGATCACCAGCAGCAGGAAACGCCGTGCGGCCCGCCCGGCACTGGCAGCTTCGACCATTTGTGAAAGGCCCAGCACCAGCAAGGCCGCTACCAGCGGAATGATCGTCATCTGCAAAGCGCGCAGCCACAAGGTCCCGATCAAGGCGATCGAATCCTGCAACCACATAGCCAGATCAGCCGATGAAAGGACGACGCCTGCACCAAGTCCGAGCACCAGCGCGGCGAAGGTCGCGACGACAGGCAGACGGATCGTGACCAGTTCAAACCGGCTTTCGATCGACCCGGAGCTTGCGCCAGGAGCGGCTTCTGAAGATGGATTGTCCAACAATTCGGTTCCCTTTGGGCGCTCTCACCCTTCCCTTCCGGCGATAACCGCGTCAGAAGCGCCTGACAAATGGTCGCAGACAATCATGGGGTTTGAATAGCAGGCATGGCACGCAAATTCTTCGGCACGGATGGAATCAGGGGTCGCACCAATGCCGGGGTGATAACCGCCGAAACCGCGATGCGCGTTGGCCAGGCGGCGGGCAACTATTTCGTGCGCGGTGGCCACCGTCACCGGGTGTTGATCGGCAAGGACACGCGGCTTTCCGGCTACATGATGGAAAGCGCGCTGGTTGCAGGCTTCACCAGCGTCGGCATGGACGTGATTATGTCGGGGCCGCTGCCCACGCCTGCAATCGCGCTGCTGACCCGTGAAATGCGCGCGGACCTCGGCGTGATGATTTCGGCCAGCCACAACCTGTATGCAGACAACGGCATCAAGCTGTTCGGCCCGGACGGGTTCAAGCTTTCGGACGAAGCCGAAGCCGAAATCGAGGCTTTGCTCGAACAGAAGCCGCAGCTTGCCATGCCCGAAGGGATCGGTCGTGCTCGCCGGATCGAGGATGCGCGCGGGCGCTATATCCATGCGATCAAGCAATCGGTGTCGAGCGAAGTCAGCTTCGACGGGCTGAAGGTGGTGGTCGATTGCGCCAATGGGGCAGCCTATCAGGTTGCGCCCTCCGCCATCTGGGAGCTTGGCGCGGAGGTCATAACGCTCGGTGTCGAGCCGAATGGCACCAATATCAACGACGGGGTCGGCTCCACCGCGATCGAGGCACTGCAGGCCAAGGTGGTGGCCGAAGGTGCCGATATCGGGATCGCGCTCGATGGCGATGCCGACCGGCTGATCGTGGTCGATGAAAAAGGCAAGAAGGTCGATGGCGACCAGATCATGGCGCTGATCGCGGGCCGCATGCTGGAAAAGGGCGCGCTAAAGGGCGGCGGCGTGGTCGCCACGGTCATGTCCAACCTCGGGCTTGAACGGCACCTCGCCGGCAAGGGACTGACGCTGGAGCGCACCAAGGTCGGTGATCGCTATGTGCTCGAACGGATGAAGGAAGGCGGCTTCAACGTCGGCGGCGAACAGTCGGGTCACATGATTCTGCTTGATCACGCGACCACCGGGGACGGATCGGTGGCGGCTCTGCGAGTGCTGGCCAGCCTTGTGCGGTCTGGGCGTCCGGCAAGCGAAATCCTTCACCAGTTCGACCCCGTGCCGCAATTGCTCAAGAATGTCCGCTACGAAGGCGGCGCCCCGCTGGACGATGCCACAGTGCGCGCGGTGATCGCCGATGCCGAAGGCGAGCTTGAGGGCAAAGGGCGACTGGTCATCCGTCCTTCGGGCACCGAACCGGTAATCCGTGTCATGGCAGAAGGTGACGATGCGGCGCAGGTCGAACAAGTGGTCGACCGGATTTGCGACGCCGTGCGCAGCGCGACCTGAAAGGACTAACACCATGCTTGAAATGCGCCCCGATTGCGAACGCTGCGGCACCGATCTTCCTGCTCAAGCGCCCGGTGCGTTCATCTGCTCTTTCGAGTGCACCTATTGCGCCGAATGCGCCGAGGAACTCGACGATGCCTGCCCCAATTGCGGCGGCGAATTGATGGACAGGCCGACACGCGCGGCAAGTCTGCACGCCAAATTTCCGCCCAGCACGGAGCGGAAGTTCAAGGGATGACCAAACCTCCCCCGCGCATCCTCTCCATCGCCGGATCGGATTCATCGGGCGGCGCTGGAATTCAGGCCGACATCAAGACGATAGCCATGCTGGGTGGCTATGCGATGACGGCGATCACCACCGTCACAGCGCAAAACACCGTCGGCGTTCAGGCGATCGCGCCGATGTCCGGCGAAGTCGTGGCGCAACAGATCGCCTCGTGCATCGAGGATATCGGGGTCGATGCGATCAAGATCGGGATGCTGCACGATGCCGACATCATCACCCATGTCGCCGATGCGCTGACAGGAGTGAAGGCCCCGATCGTGCTTGACCCGGTGATGATCGCAACCAGCGGCGCGGCTCTGATCGACCCGCAAGCGATTGCGATCATGCGCGAACAGCTGTTCCCGCTTGCGACACTGGTCACCCCCAACCTGCCCGAGCTTGCGCACCTGCTCGAACGCAACCTGACCGATTCATCGCAAATGGCTCAGGCGGCGGAGGAACTCGCGCATATGACCGGCGCGGCGGTGCTGGCCAAAGGCGGCCACACCAGCGACGCGCGGATCATCGACATCCTGTATCAGCCGGGCGAAGACGCCCGCGCGGTGCAGTTCGATCACCACCGGATCAACACGCCGCACACCCACGGCACGGGTTGCACCCTCTCAGCCGCCATTGCGACCCTGCTGGGCCACGGTCAGCCGCTTGAGCATGCCGTGCGCCTAGGCCGGAACTTCGTCCGCGCCGCAATCGAGCACGCTCCCGGCTTTGGCGCCGGCAACGGGCCGCTCGGCCACCACGCGGTGCGGCGGCTGGATTAGCACTCCAACTGGTAGAAATCCGCGATGTGGCACCATGCCTCTTCGGCGGTTTCGCACCACTGGAACAGGTCGAGGTCCGATTTCGCAATCGTGCCTTCTTCGGCAATGGCTTCGAAATCGACCACGCGGGTCCAGAAATCCTTGCCGAACAGCAGGATCGGGATCGGCTTCATCTTGCCGGTCTGGATCAGGGTCAGCAGTTCGAAGAATTCGTCAAACGTGCCGAAGCCGCCGGGGAACACTGCCACGGCCCGCGCGCGCAGCAGGAAATGCATCTTGCGCAGGGCGAAGTAATGGAAATTGAGCGAAAGGTAAGGCGTCACATAGCCATTGGGCGCCTGCTCATGCGGCAGCACGATATTGAGACCGATAGATTCGCCCCCTGCATCGCTGGCACCGCGGTTACCCGCCTCCATGATCGAAGGGCCGCCGCCCGTGGTGACGACAAACTGGCGCTTGCCGTTTTCGATGATCGCCTTTTCGGAAACCAGCCGGGCAAGCTTGTAGGCTTCGTGATAATACTTCGCCTTCGCCGCGAGGTTTGCCGCGACCTTCTGTTCGTATTCGCTGCCGTCCTTGGCCGCGTCGATCTTGGCCTGCGCCTGCTCAGGCGACGGGATGCGGGCAGAGCCGTACATCACCATGGTCGAACCCACGCGCGCCTCGTCGAGCAGCATTTCCGGCTTCAGCAATTCAAGTTGGAAGCGGACCGGGCGCAATTCGTCGCGCAGCAGGAATTCGGTATCGCGGAACGCCAGCTTGTAGGCTGGATGCATCGTTTGCGGGGTGCGTTCGGGGGATTCGTCGGCGAACCGGCTTTCTTCACCGGCGCGGTAGAACTTGCGGTCTGTAAGGTCTTTTTCTGTCATGCATCGGCAAGTAGGCGCGCAGCAAGTCGCGGGCAAGACAACAGTTGTCAGGAAAAAGCTGGATGCCCCGTGAGAGCATTGCCAACATCACAAAAACATAAGGTTACGTTGTCTAACCACTCCAATCTTCGAACGAAAGTCTGCGGCTCGCATGATGGAGGTGTCTAACCTTTTTGCGACAAAAGGTGGGTAATTCCTGAGTGTATTCCCCGTTAAATCGCGTCAAGCTTTGGCGAGAATTCCTCGATCGTTTCAATGATTTTGGCAACCGCACTCGCGGGAAATAGATCACTCACTCCGTTTGGATTTCTATCTGTGAACGGGGGCTCATACAGAAGTGCCGGCTCTAAGCGGCCTGATGCGGTAAGTTGATCAACTATCAGCTCGACGAAAGCGATTTGAGTCGCCGAAAGCGTAAATTCGGCAAGCGCATCATTGAACGCTTGCATGGCCTCTTTCCGATCAAGACCGACGAGCGATCGGATGAGCACAGGCAGATCCGGCATTTTCGTTAATTGCGCAAATTGCTCGCCGTTCGTGATGCCTGCCTCGATCAGAAGCGATTGCAGCTCACCAAGGTCACTACTGGTAATCGGTCTGCCCTTCCGCAGGCGCACCAGCGTCAGATTGTCAGCGTGCGCCTCGACCCATGCACGAGCCTTCCTACGGAACTGGGCAAGGGAAGAAGCGCCGCCCAGATCGGCTAGCTCGACCTCGCGCTTTTCGCCCATGCTATCGATAAGGTTGGTGTTGATGATGACCTGGCTCTCCGGATCGATCAGGCTCATCAAGCTGCGCAGGCGCCGCCGGACATCCTCCACCATCCCAACCGTTGCGTCGGTCCACCAGTCGGCGGTTTGCACATCGAGGATCAATTCCATTTCCCGCTTCACGTCAGGCACCGCTTCCTTTGCCTCGAGCTGGTGGACTTGATTGACCAGCGCCTTGCGCAACGGTTCGAAGCCAGCTTTGCGTAGAAGCGCTAGCTGGATGCGCAGGCACAGGAGATCGAAGCGCTTGGCATCGACATCGGTATCGATCTCGCTGGTCGGCAGACCTGCGACATGCTCGGTCAGTTCGTGGCTATCTTCCTCGCCAAGCTGTTCCCACGCGCTCCGATCCTGGAACTTCTCCACCCAACGCCGCTTGCTGCGAACGATGAAATTGTCGAGCGACATGCCAGCGACCTCACGCTGAAGCTGCTCGCGCACGCTGGCATACAGTTCGTCATCGCGAGGAACATCATGCACGAACTCGCCTGTCGGTTGAAGCAATCCCAGCATTTCGACCCTCGCCGCAAACAGCCGCTCGCCCAGCGGGGCCGACGCGCGTGCTTCCGCACCTTCGATCTGCGAGTTGAAGAAGTCGAGATTACCCAGATAGTCGAAGACGTAGAAGAATTCCTTGTCCGACCTCTTGCCGTCCTCGTCGACGAAGATGCCGGGGCGCAAGCGCGTCCCCCGGCCGATCATTTGCCAGAATTTGGACTTCGAGCGGACGATCTTGAAGAACACCAGGTTGAGGATGTCCGGGATGTCGATACCTGTATCCAGCATATCGACCGACACGGCGATCTGCGGGTCCTTGCCCGGCTGTTCGAACTCGTCGATCAGGCCGTGAGCATACTTCACCTTGTTGTCGATCAGCTTGCAGAAGTGCCCCTTCAATGCCGGGTAGTTGGCATCGAACCGTTCGACGATGTATTCGGCATGGCGGTGGTTTTTGGCGAAGATGATGGTCTTGCCGAGCTTGTCTCCCCCCTCGACCTTGAGCCCGTCTTCCATGAGCTGGCGCAGCATCTGGTCGATCGTGTTCTGGTTGAAAAGCCAGTCGTTCACGTCTGATGCGCCTACGCTGTCGGGCGGGCCATCCTCGCCCCAGTCGAGCGCATCCCACTCTTCCTTCTCTTCATCGCTCAGGTCGTCGTAGCGGATGCCGTCACGCGGGAATTGCAGGGGGACGTCGATGGCTCTTGGCGGCACGAGAAATCCGTCGCGCACAGCCTGCGGCAGGTCGTAGGCATCAGTAGGAACGCCTTCCTTCGTCTGCTCGTCGAACTCCAAGTTGAACAGCGTGTAAGTGTTCTTGTCGATGTCACCTTTGGGCGTGGCGGTCAGGCCCAGCAGCGGGGCATCGAACCAGTCGAAGATTGCCTTGTATTTGCGATAGACCGAGCGGTGCGCCTCATCGATGATGATGAGGTCAAAGAAGCCCGGCCCCATACGCTGCTTGCCATCCTGCCGCGCCTTCTCGATGAGGTTCATCATCGTCGGGTAGGTCGAGACGAAGATGCGCCCCTCGGCATTGGGGTCGAGGATGAGGTTGACGGTTGCCGCCGTCGACAGGTGCTTCTTGAAATTGCCGACGGCCTGCCGGACGAGCGGCACGCGATCGGCAAGGAACAGGATGCGCTTGGCGTAGTTCGCCCGCATCAGGACGTCGGACAGAGCAATGGAAACGCGCGTCTTGCCCGAACCGGTGGCCATCACGAGCAGCGCGGTGCGTTGGTTCTCGCCGCCATGGTCGCCATCCTCGAAGCGGTGGCAAACGGCGCGGATCGCCTTTTCCTGATAGGTGCGACCATGCCCGCCGGCGATCTCGCGGTTGGTGGGCACCTGGGCAAAAGGCGTGCGCGTATCGCGGCGCTGGATCAGCAGCGCCAGCTCGTCCTTGGTGCGAAAGCCCGAGACTTCGCGCGGCGGATAGCGCATATCGTCCCAGATCCAATGGTCATAGCCGTTGGTGTAGAAGATCACCGGGCGCTGGCCGAATTGCTCCTCGAGGCAATTGGCGTAGAGCCGCGCCTGTTCCTTGCCTTCGCGCGGATCCTTGCGCGCCCGCTTGGCTTCGATCACCGCCAGCGGCTTGCCGTTGTCGCCCCACAGCACATAGTCGACGAAGCCCGTGCCCTTGCCGTCGGCGCTGCGATCGTTGGGCATGCCGTGAACTTCAAACTCGGTGTCGCGCGCATCGGCGAGCGGCCAACCCGCTTCGCGCAGCAGCACGTCGATGAACTGGTCGCGGGTGGTGGCCTCGTCATAGTCGTGCCCGGCGTCGCGGCCTTCGTTGGCTTGGCGCAGCGCGGTCATTTCCGCCTTCACGGCGGCGAGTTCGGCCTCCAGCGCGGCGCGGCTGTCGGCATCAGCGAGGCGGGCCTTGCGTTCAGCCTCCAGCGCCTCGCGCGCTTTCTCGGCCTTGTCTTCCAGCGCGCGGACCTGGTCGGGGCTGGTCTGCGCGCCCGTATCGGCACGAGGCAGCAGATCGGCCGAGAACGCAAGTTCGGCAGGCGGCGGGTGCTGCGAGTAGCGGGTGGCGAACCACAGGCCGATGTGGAACAGCTCGCGCAGCGAACTGACCGCCTGGCTGGGCGCGAACTGGCCCGGGTGTGCGGCCCGGTTGCCGATCTTGCGCACCAGGTCGATCTTGGTGCGGATCATCAGGCCGGCAAGCTTCAGGAACGTCGGCTCGGCAGTCAGCGCGGCGAGGTTGTCGTCATAAGGTGCGCGCAGGTCAGTATCGTGGTCGTAAAGCCAGCGCACCATCGCCTCGACCGCAAGGCGGGCATGAACGGCGGCACCGCGTGGATCGGACAGCGCCTGCCGCTCGGCCATCTGGACGTGATCGGCCATGAAGGCGAAGGGGGTGAGAAAGGCGAACTGGGCGGCTGGTTGGGGCGTAGCCGTAGACGGCTTGGCGCCTCCCTTGATCGACAGCGTCTTGCGCGCGCCCTGTTCGTCTTGGCTCATGCGTTACAGTTCCCCGCGAAAGGCGCGATTTTGAAGAGAGGCAAACAGAGTTTCTGTTGATCGTGCCGCTTCTTCAGCAAGTTGAATTTTCGATCGCTGTTTTGCAATGACGGATGCGAACTGATCTTGCATTTCTTTGGGTGCGATGGGGACATGTAAGTCACGCAAGCGCCCCATGCTTATCCTGGCACGTGTCTGACCAAGAACCAAACTATGCGCCATCTTCTCGACAGACGGGATATTTAGCAGTGCGCACACATACTCATTTGATGCGACCTTGTCGTCGACCCTGATCTGAACGCAATCCGCCTTATTCAGAGCCTGTCCAAGCCATTCCGGCTGGATGCACGCTCGTAAGTTCGGATCACCGAGCGTTCCTACGAGGATGTCGCCGGGTAAGCACTCATGCTTGCGTAAGGAAGCGAAGTGCTCTGGCGCGATATAGGCTCTGTCATTGTCCACGAACTCATTCACGCCGATATTTTGGAGCCGAATGACACGCACGCCGTCATCGACATAGTGCGCACTTTTCAAGTTCGATCCGAAAGGACCATCGGAAAACTTGCTAGCGACATCACGAAGCGGCCGCATCCGAAAGCCCTTTGGGTTCGTTGCCGGATCGCCAAACATCTCGAAGAAGATCGCCTGCCCGAGTTCGGAGAGGCGGGAGAGGGATTGGCGGCGCAGGCGGCGCAGCGCGTCCGCCTGATCCAGGATCGCCGCAATCCGCCGCTGCTCCGGCAATGGCGGGAGGGGAATTTCTAGCTCTCTCAAGACATCGAGCGTGATCCCTTTCACTGTCGCCCCCGTCGCATATCGTTCGAGTTTTGCGCTCGAAGCTAGCAAAACGTGCAAAAGGTAGCGTGTATCGATTTTACCTTTTGGCAGTAGCGCCTTGAGATCCTGATTGATCGCCAAATCGACGGTGGAGATCGCAGCTTTGCCAACTGACATACGAGTCGGAACAATGACTGTTCCAGACGGAATCAGATTGCTCGCAGAGTTCTTCAGCCCGTCCTGCGAGATCGTGTCCCGCGTGCCGCTGAGTTCAATTGACTTGAAATCTTTGACCGAGGCCCATGGGATGCCGCCATTCCAGTAGCGTTCGATCTTTTTGTCGGGGGTTCCGCCGCCCTTGAAATCAACCAAATCTCCGAGTGGAACAAACGAAACACTCACGCCAGCATCTCCTCAAGCGCCGTCAGCCCCCTTGCGATCTCGTCCTCCAACGCGCGCAGTTCGCGGATGATGTCGGCAGGCGCAGCGTGTTCGACCTCCTCGTGAACCACCTCCTTGTAGCGGTTGATCGACAGGTCATAGCCCGCCGCAACGATGTCCTCACGCGATACGCAGAAGCTCTGCGCGGTGCGCGGGTTGTCGCATTCGGCACCGCTGCGCTCGGCCCAGCGGGCGAGCAGATCGGGCAAGTTGTTCTTGGTGTGCTCGTCCTCGCTCAGTGCGCGAGCCGGTGCGGGGCCGAGCAGGCCTTCCTCCAGTAGCGGGTTGCGCTTGTCGTCAAGGCTCCAGCCGTCGGCCTGCATATCGTAATACCAAACCTTGTCGGTGCCCCCGCGCCCGGTCTTCGTGAACACCAGTATGCCAGTGGAGACGCCCGCATAGGGCCGAAATACGCCAGAAGGCAGCGAGATCACCGCCTCCAGCCGATGCTCGTCCACCAGCTTTTGCCGCAGCCCCTTGTGCGCCTTCGACGATCCGAACAGCACGCCATCGGGCACGATCACCGCCGCGCGCCCGCCGGTCTGCAGCAGGCGCAGGAACAGCGCGAGGAACAGCAGCTCGGTCTTCTTGGTCTTGACGACGTTGAGCAGGTCCTTCGAACAGCTCTCGTTGTCGAGGCTGCCGGCAAAGGGCGGGTTGGCCAAGATCATCGAATAATGGCCCGCGTCATCGCCACCGCCTTCGGCAAGGCTGTCACGATAGAGGATGCGCGGCTCTTCGATCCCGTGCAGCATCATATTCATAGCGCCAATGCGCAGCATGGTCTCGTCGAAGTCAAAGCCGGTGAAGGCCTTGGTCTCGAAGTGCTGGCGCAGGTTTTCGTCAGCCCACAGCTCCGGATGCTCGCGCCGAACATGCTCGGCGGCCATCATCAGGAAGCCTGCCGTGCCCGCCGCCGGATCGCAAACGGTATCGGTCGGCTTGGGGTCCATCAGCCGCACGATCAGATCGATGATGTGGCGCGGGGTGCGGAACTGGCCGTTCTCGCCCGCGCTCGAAATCATCGACAGCAGGTATTCGTAGACGTCGCCCTTGGTGTCGCGGTCGTCCATCTCGATCTCGTCGAGGCCCTGCACCAGCTTGTCGAGCAGCGCGGGCTTGGTGAAGGCCAGCCGCGCGCCCTTCATATGCTGCGCCATGACGGATTCAGGGCCGCTGATGGTGCGAAGGAAGGGCATCACGTGCAGGTCGACGATCTCGAACATGCGCTCCGGCGGCTCGTTCTTGAAGCGTGACCAGCGCATCAGTTCGTAGGGGCAACCGTCCTCACCTTCGCCGGTTTCCGGATTCTTGCGAAAGCTCGGCGAGGAAATGCCGTCGGTGCCATCCGGGAAAATCTTGCGCGCCAGCGGGCGATTGAGCGCGTTGGCCTTGGCCTCCTCGCGTGACTGGATTTCGTCCAGCCGCTTCACGAAAAGGAGGTAGGTGATCTGTTCGACATTGGTGAGCGGGTTGGCAACGCCGCCCTCCCACAGGTTCTTGCGCAGCTTCTCGATCTGACTGCGTTTCTCGCCGGTAAGCATGGCTCAGGATTCTCCAGATGTGATAGGCACTTGCCACAGGCGGGACCACAATGTCTCGCGCCTTTCGGACAAGTTGGATTGATGGTTCGCAATGATCTCGCGCACCTCGTTGATCTCGTGCAATTGCTCGTCGGCTTCCGCACATTCCTCTCGGGTGGGAACCGGGATGCGCAACGAGCGCAGGGCGCTGACCGGCAGGGATTTGACCGTGCTGCCGCCGCTCATGCTCTCCAGCTTCTCCCGCACCCACGGCGCAGTCAGGATGGCGTTGAGGATTTCCGCCGAGGGGATCAGCTCGTTCGGCTTCAAGCGAACGATGGCGAGGCTCTGCGATATCACCCAGGGCTCTTCCATCACCGCAGCCAGGGTCGCACCATCGCCCACGATGCCAACACGCCCGATGTTGCCCTTGATGCTCACCAGAATGTCGCCCGCCTGTGCGGTGACGCCATCGATCCGCACCTTTTGGTCAGCCTCATAGGCCTGCTGCTTGGTTGGAATGGCGACCATCCCATCTGCCACATCCATGGGTGCGATTTCCAAGGCCCGAAGCGGTGGATCCTCGTCTGCCTCCCGCATCGGCAAAGCCGCCTTGTTACGTTCAATCGACGCCACCTCCTGCAACTCCACCGTTTGGCGTTCGTCGAGTGCACGTTCAATGCGGGCAAGGTCCGAGGACGTTACATACCGGTCCGGCAGCAAGCACCATCGGCTTGCAGCCAGCTCGTCGATAGGCACTTGCTCCATCCGCTCATCGTCTCGCGCGCGCAGACCACGAAAGTTCTCCAGGTGCTCGGCAATCACCTTCTCGTGCGCCTTTCGCGAGCCGCCCTTCTCGATCGAGCGTCCATCGATCATCAATGCACAATCCGGAAGCGCATTCTCAAGGTGGACGATGCTGGTTGCCAAACCACCGGCCTGAGCAAACATGCCAGCAGGCAGCGACATCACGGTTATCTGCCGCTGACTAGCGATGCGGTGCCGGATTTCGCTCTCACTCTTGGTTTCGCGGAACAGGAAACCGTCAGGCACGATTGCCGTGAAGGTTTTCCGCGCGCGATCGAAAAGGCGATCGAAGTGGTAGCCCTCGAATGGCATCCCCTTGGCAGGGCCCTCTTGCATGCGCATGCCGAACGGCGGCATCGACACGATATGATCGAATGCAGCAAAGGGAGGTTCGTGATCGGCACGCTCATACCCGATGCCACCTGGCATGAAGCTGCCGTCGATGGGGGTTTGCCTCGATACATGCAGATCGCGGCAGGCCGCTCGGGCGAATAGTGCCATGACGATTCCCACATCGCGGTCGGCAAAAAGCGTTACCTCCCGGTCCGCGGATAGCTGCCACGCCAATGCCGCAGAAGGCGAATATAGGCAGGCAATGGATTGTCCGAATGGAAGATCGAGCACCCGGTCAACCGCCCTCGCCAATGCCATGGATAGCCCGAAAGAGCCCATTCCGGTCTGAGATAGGGCCAAGCACTGTTCGAGCTCGGTATTCCAATCGATTGGCCCACGATGGCCGTCCAGCGCACGCAAGGCGTTTTGGCATGCATCCCACTCACGCGCTGAAAGGCCGGAATCCTGCAGCCATTCTTTCCCCGCCGTAAGGGCATCGGCGTCACTTGCAGGCTGAAGCTGCTTTGCCAACCCATCGAACAGGGCGCGAAGGTCCGTGCATGACCGGTCCTCGTTCCACGCTGCCAAAATCATGCCGGCCAGAAAGGCAGAGACATCGTTGCGCGTGCCGGAATGAAAGAAGCTGCGCTGGAGCAGGCCAATGAGTGACTTGTCCATTAGCGCCGCCCCTTCTCGACGCGATAGGTGGTAATTGCCTCACCACCAGCCTCAACAACCACCACGCCTCCTTTATCCAGCGCCTTCAAAGCAATCTTGCGCTGGCGATCAAGGTCATCGACGAACTGACGGATCACCTTACGGTCCAGAATGCACATGTCGCCGCGCCAGTAGCCATTTTCCAAAGCCAGCGCGACGAGACTCGAAGTCATGCCACGCTGGTTCATCCGGACATTCATGTGGTGGGTCATCACCGCCTCCATTTCTAGGTTTCACGACTTATGCCCAATTCGAATAAATATGCAAGGGATAATTTTGTGATACTGAAATTAAGAGTCAGCGAGCCGGGGTTGTAGCCTTAGTTTTCAGCACGCTATCGGAGTTGGACTTGTGCAAGGCCTAGCATGCGACATCGTCTTGGGGCGCAGGCTAGCCTTGCGCCCCTCTGGGCGGCAGTTTTGGAGTTCACATTGTCGATTCGAGAATGCCGTGCTCTAGTTCGACCAAAAAGTCCGCGAGTATCGGTGTCATAACATGATGCGGCCGTCTGCGAAGGAAGCCGGAGACAAGACCGATTGCCGAAGCCTCGAAGCGTAGGCCATCGCAACCCTGCGACACAAGCCATGCGATCTTGGCAAGTGCTAGCAGCAGGCAATCGAGCTCGACGTGATCACGTAAGGACGCCCATTCTGCATTTCGCTTCGGCCGCGAGACGCTTGGCTTCGCAGCAACCAGTTCTTCCGGGATGTCGAGGCGCAGCAGCACTTGGCTCAAATGAGACCATGTGCGTCCTGCTCCCTTTAAGAGCAGCGCCAAATCCAAATGCGGGCGCGGTCCCTTACGCCCCGGCTGATCGAGCAACTGCGGCGGCAACGGCAATCCGTGAGCCATACTCGCAAGCACGAGCACGGGAATATCGGTCGCCAAGCCCCCGAATGTGAGCACCGGCGTATCGGCCCGGGCTCGCAGGTAATCGAAAAGCTGTGCGACCACCGCCTGTTCGTCACCCCACCCGTGTTCGGTCCACGATGCCACTTCGCCTGTGGCGACGCGGCCCTCGGAGTCCACCGAGAACTCGAACACGGACGCGGCCATAACGCGCTTGACGGCCGTGGCCCGCCGGTTGGATTTCGGATCCATCGCTCTGTGAGCTTCATAGAGATGTTCGTCCCAATACATTTCGAGGTCCAAAGCTAGGTAAGTGTTCGTTTTCATGTGCCTTTTCCTTTCAATCAGTGTTCGGCACTTTCAACTGTCTTCAGAAAGGGAGCGGACGAGCCCGCTCGAGAACCCGCCAAGCTTCCCACGCGGCGTAAAGATTTGCTCGCTCATCGCGGTCGTGGACAAATCCGAGCGCCATCAGCCAGATCGCGGTGGCTCTCTCGGCAGCTTCGCGCTTAGCCTGCAGAAGGTCTGGAGGCCGGTCACTGACCATCAGACCATGCTCACGGCCGAGCCGTGCCAACGTTTTCTCGCGCGCTCGAATGACATGGCGCTGAAGCGGTGGCAGCTCAGCCGTTCCCGGAAGTTCCTCGTAGGTCGCGGATCTGCGCCGCAGATATCGCTCTCGATGATTGAGAGAGGACGGTCGGCATCCGATGACATAGGTGTGGCGGTGCAACAGGCAGCGGACATGCGCGGCTGGTGCTCGCCAGGCGCCGTCCGGCTCGAAAGTGACGTGGGTCGATGCGAACCGGGCCTCATCGTCACTCGTTCGCTCGACCGAGAACGTGGCGAGACAGACAATCGGTCCTGCGGAATTTTCAACCTCGGTGGCGCTGGCCATCCGCACCGTCGAAATGGCCAGCACGTGATTTGGGTGCTCTAGCATTGGTGTCTCCCCCATGCGCTGCGGGCGGCATCTCCAGAGAGACACCGCCCGCAAGCGACTGGGTTTTCAGGATGGGGTTGTGGGTTACGCGGCCACGCTGGCAGGGCCGCGTTCGAAGATCACGACCTGCGGATCCCAATCGGCGTGACCGCTTCGCGTATCTGCCAGGGCTGCATCGTAACGCGCCTGTGCTGCCCCGATGGCCTTCGGAAGCTTCGCGGCCGATGGCACCCGTGTCTCCTTCACAAGCCAGCGGCTATCGAGGCGGAAGCAGCGCGTGCGGTCCGTGGTGATCAGCTGTAGGGGTTTTGCCGTGCTGCGTTGGACGATCTCCACTGGCAGCAGCTCTGCCCCGTTCGCTGTTCGCAGAACCAAGACGGTCAAGAACGGATCGTTGGCTGCGATGCTGGCATAGCAATGGATCAGCGTATCCTGCCGATCGGCGATGGCCTTCTGGGCTATTGCGCATAGGATCGCATCGTTGGGTTCATCCACCGCTGCAAATGCCAGCCCGGTCGTGATTGGCGCCTCTTTGGGGAAGCCGAGTTCCTTGCGCAGCGCCATCATGCGGCGCTTCCGAAGCTGCACGCTGTGATCGTTCGTATTCGTCATTTTTGAAGTCCTTCGTTTGAGGTCGCAGCCGTATTCGGCTGGAGCTTTTTCCTTCCCGGATCCTGCTCACCCAATTCCCGCTCCAGCGCCTTGCGCTTTCGGCTTGACCGGCTTCCAGCGCCAATCCGCTCGATAGCGGTCGAAGGCGTTAACCGGCACGATGGACGGTTCCTTGCCGGTTAGATCGCGATACCAGACCAGCTCTTCATCGTATTCGTCTTCGCGCACAAGAAGAAGCGAGACCTTGTTGAGGCTCGAGTATCGATAGCCGCGCCGCCAAACGTCGTTCCGAAAGCGCCACGGCAGATTTGTGGCCTCGAAACGCCAGGTTTTGGCTCTAGCGCCTGCCATCGCGTGAGAGAGCACGGTCCTGCCATCCCCGACCTTGTGGGACAGCAGATTCACCAATGTCTCGACATCATCTGTCGCCCGATGCGCCCTGTCGTTAAACAAGCCCCCCTGCATGGCGAGGTATCCCTGAGCCCGGCCATCGAAGCCCAACCGACGCCACGGCACGTCCGCCATGGCGCAGATCCAGGCCATCGTGCCAGCTTCTGGCACCAGCTCCTCGAGATGCTGACGATCGAAAGCGGCATTGAAGCTGAGGCACGCATCAGCCTCCTCAATCCAGCTCGCAATTTTCGCGGGAGAGAGGCGCTGGCCTGCGACCATATCGTCTGTGATATTGGTAAGCTCGCTGATCTTGCGCTCGATGGGCCGACCAGGGTCATTGAATGCCCCCATCGGACCTTTGGCCGAGAGAATACGCCCATCGCGATCCACATCGATCATGGCACCAGCGAACTCCAAAATCTGATGGTATTGCGGATCGAAGCCTTCGGTTTCCAAGTCGACCACCGCGATCTTGCAGTGTCTTTCGCCAGCAGTCTTGGGCCACTGAGAAAGCGGGGTGATCCGGCGCAAGGTGCGCCTATCACCTGCTTGCCCGTCTATTGAAGTTACCGGGTGCTGTGTATTCATCACTATGTCCTCGCTTTTGAGTAACGAGGACAGCCGAATGCATTTTCCTTTCACCAGCTGTCCTCACGGGCAGCGGTTCCCTTCAGCCTATGCGCACCTCTTCCGGCGCGGAATTTTCCTAGTGTGGATGAATGCGAGACCGACCGTGGCGCAGTTTAGACATCGCGCCCGCGATCGTGGAGCATCGCTGCGTGACGACCCTGCTCATGGCTCGCGCTGGCGCTAGCTGCCGAAGGCTTTGCTCCCGTCACGAACCCATTGGGCGGTGCGCAAAGTGCTGGATCGGCGTTTTCGATTGCCCGCCAATCGATACCCTGTTCGGTCATCTGACGCGTTCGGCTCGCGATGTTTTCATCCAGCCACAACTCGCGCCGAACTCGGTCAAGAGCACCCCACAAGAGCTGAGACCTACTGTATATCTCAAGCGTCTTGGCTGCGTCACTGGATAGGTCGGTGGCAGTGCGCAACCACGTTTCGTCCAGTTCCTCTTCGCCCACAGCAAGATATTTCAGTTCACGTTCCAGCCGCTCAAACCGCAGCTCCTGCTCAACGTAGAGCGGCAGCAGTTTGCGCTTCGCCAAGGCACTACCAAGGTCAATCTTGCTCACCCCCCAGCTCGACGAGATCGCTGAAACCGGATGGACGCTACCATCCTCCCAAAGGCATAGCCCTGTGGGCTTATGTTGCATCGCCTCCGCGAATTCAGCGATTCGATCATTGAGAGGCGCAGCGGCGGGTTCACTGGCGAAGTCAGTCGATGTTCTTTCAAGACCGTCTGCGGCACAATTCCGGTCCCCTTCAATGTGGGATTCGTGCTCAAGCGGTGCCGTTTCGGCGCTTTCCGTGGATGGCTTACCGCTTTCGCTCAGGGCACCCAGATCGTGTATCACTTGCATGATATAAGTGCGCGAAGCAGCCACATCGGAAGGCTGCAAGGACGCAGAGCCGATGGCCTCCAACTGAGTCTTGTTCAGCACGGATTTTACATTGCCCATGACCGAGGGCTCAAAGCGCGAGGAACGCTTGATGGCTGCGAGCCGCCTTGCCTTAAGGCCAATTTCATCGAGCCGCTCACACTCGAAGGTTTTTTTCGGTCGCGCAGATGAAATCGGTGGATCGATTGAAACGTCGATTGCTCGTTCAAAGACTTCGCGCGCATTGGAACCGAGACGTCGCGGCACGGTGCTGCGGTTCGAAATTCTTGCGTTGCCAACCTGCGAGACAATACCGTCAATCCGCTCATGAACGCCAACTGCTAGGATCAACTGGCGGTCAATGCCCTCGCGGACCGCGCGAGCTTTTGCGGCAGCTTTTGCAATCGAAGAGAGCCTTGACTGGGGGCTCAATATGACGGTCCGGGCAGCAGGTATCGCAGAGGTGGATTTCGATCGATCTGCACTCGCAGCGATATCAAGAACCATCTTTCGCACATGATGCAGATCGACGCCATTCCTGCGACGTGCCCATTTGCGGGAAGCAATTGAAGATGCGCGAGAAGCCAACTGGATAGTTGCATTTCGAAAACCTGAATTGAGAGGGAACCGCTGTTGCGCCTTGGATTGCTCAGCCGATTGCAAGATAATTCGCACCACTTCAGCAAGGCGATTTTTCATCTTGGATTGAGGAGATTTCGTAGTCGTTTGAACCGCCTCTACAGCTTCTCCAATCATGCGAATTTGGTTCCTGAGCCCACCGATCCTTTTTGCCATTTTCGCCATATCTGCCACGCGGCAAATCGAAGTAGCCAGTCGCTTTTGCAGCAAGAACTTACGATGGAGTAACTGAGCCTCGACAGCAGCCTCGTTCCCCACAATCCGGGATCGGTTGCGCTCTACAACCGCCACATTTTCCCCGGCCTCAAAAGCAGCGATTCGTGCTGGGCCGATCTTTTCAGTCCGAAATGCATCGATCCCGCGCTCTTGATAGTTTTGGTGAGTGAAACGCTCATCCATTCCATTCTTCCGGCAATGGCGGTTCAACACAGCTGCGTATATTGCTCTGATGCGCTTCATCCCTTCCGGGGTAAAAAGTTCGGTAAGCTTCTCCTCACCAATAGCCCACTCATGATCTCCAACTCGGACAACGGGGCGCGTTGTTGCAAGCAGATGGAAATGAAAATTGCGCTCGTCCCCATTCTCATCCGGAAGATGGCAGAAAGCCATGTAACCCAGCCCATAACGCCCAAAAGCCAGTTCTCCGAAGTCCTCCATCACTGCGCGGCGCTGCTCCGGAGTAAAGGTATAGGGAAGGTTGCCCACTACCCGAAATTGAACCTTTGCGTTTGCCCGATAGCCTTTCTCAACTGGCTCAAGAGCCTTCCACACCGCAGAGCATTCTTGCGGCGTTTCCGCGATGTTGGAAACAGGGTTTTTACGCTGAATTTCTGGCTCCTCAAGCGCATCCAGACGCTGGCAATATTCGGCGTGATCCGCGGGTAGTCCAGGCCGCCAACCCTTCGATTTCAAACCCAGGTAAGACATCTGCAGGAACACTGCGACCCGGCCGCGAGCATCACGGATGGCTTTACGATATTTCGGCATTTTCGTTCGCCTGACCGAAGGCCGAGGTGATCGAGTGCGATCCTTGCGAGACGAGCTTTCGGGAGCCTTCCGGACCCTTATTCGATGCATTCTCCCCCAAGCTTTTGCGCCTGGAGCAAGGCCAAGGTCGCGCAGGATTTTGAGCACGCTGAACTTGTAGTCGCGCTCCGAACTTTCGGCCTTGAGTGCCCGGATTTTGGCCGAACGGGCCCTTGCCGTTTCCCTTGTTCTTTCGCTTGCCCTTAAGCGACGAACCGTGCGTTCCTCCCGCATAATGCGATCAAATGCACTGCCGGTCGCCTTGCGCCATACTCCGCGATCAAGAACCTGTGCCACTGCCTTAGCCTTCTACGGTCGGACAGGGGGTGGGGACTTTGGAGCGGGAGCGTGGTTGACTGCGCGATCAGCGAGTCAACGTTTCTTTCGCGTACCCACCCCAAATTTGTACCTCTGTCTCGTTTCGAACGCTGGCAATGTGAAGAACCCCGCTTGATTTGCTTCCGCAAACAAACGGCATTTCTGTGTTGCGACGTTGTCTGGCGACGTAACGTTTGGTCACTGATTGAGGACAGGAAGGTCGACCGCTTTGCGCCCCAAGTCCGGACATCTAGCATCGCTGATACGCTTTCCAAAAGCTCACGCTTGTTCCCGGCAATTTTCCCCGAGAAATCAAATTGCCGGGTGTGCACAGCTCGCCGCTGCTCTTACAATTTCCATTCTGTCGTAGTCAGCCACGGAGCCGCTGTAGGATATCTGGCCATGGCACGGCATTTAGAATTGGGGTTTAAAAGAAATGGCTGCGCCGCCGCACATAGATTGGATTAAGGACACGGGTGAACGTCGCCAGACGGCTTGCGGGCAAGAAATCCAAATTTGGGAACTCGATCCTGTTGACGACCAGGCCATTCTCTCGGCCTGGGCGGCACATTTCCGACATCATTACTGCGCAGACACTGATCTTCCCGCACTCGTCAACGGCACCGGCATGAGCAAGGCCGAGTTTCTCAATACGATATTGTTTCCCGATGCGAAGGTGGCACCCGGCCCGAGCCTTCGGTCAGGCGACTTTGGCGAGATACTGGTCGCCGACTTTATCGAGTTCATATTGGGATATTGGTGTCCTCGGGAGCTTCGGTATCAGGATCGCTGGAATCGACAGGATTCCACCAAGGGCTGCGACATTGTCGGCTTCAAGTTTGTGAATAACAAAGGCGAAAGCGCGAACGACGAGCTGTATATCTTCGAATCAAAGTCCGGTCTGTCAGCGACCAAAAGCAATCGGCTTCAAGATGCGGTCACGGACTCGATGAAGGACCACCTTCGCGAAGCGATGACACTGAATGCGATGAAGCAGCGCCTGCTGGTCCGCGGGGAAACCGCGCAGGTCGAAGCCGTCCAGCGATTCCAGAACGAAACTGAGCGGCCATTCCGTCGCATCAACGGGGCGGCCGCAGTGTTGGACATTGATGTCTTCGCGACAACGAAGCTGGAAGAGACTGACGCGACCGGGCACAAAAACGTCGCAAACCTGCGGCTGCTCGTGATCAAGGGACCCTCCCTGATGCAACTTGTCCAAGCCCTTTATGAAAGGGCTGCTAATGAAGCCTAAAGCAACGGCAACCCGGGTGCTTTCCACAACGCGGGCGCGGGCGAAAATGCACGAGTTCCGCGTCGCCCCGGCGGATTTCATTGAGCTATACCGGGATCCATCGACGCTATTCGATCTGGCAGTGGGTATTCTTGGTGACGTGGCCGCCGTTACCGCGAATCAGTTTCGCGAAGCCGACGGCCTGGAAAGGTTCAATCCGGATGTCGAGCCGGTGAGCTGGGATGGGGAAGAGCTTTCCGTATCGGAAGGTCTTCGCTTCGCTTCAACGTTCTTCGACGCTTACCTGAATGCAAAGCTCGACGAGACAATTTCAGTCGAGTTCTCGCTGCTTTGCGCAAGTGCTTATTATCTCAGCGACAGCGTCGGAAATGCTACTGTCATCGTCAAGAAGATGGAGCCGCCGCCCCTAGACTTTGCCGCCGGACTGGCTCGACTGGTTTATCAGATTTTGCTCAACGACTTCTCGCCAATCGATGCGGGTTCCGATCGGGTCAATGCTGTCCTCGCTGGTATGAATGATTTCATGACTTTCGCATCTGGGGTACCCCAGGTGTCCGCCGCTTGCGACGCTCTCCGGAGAGTCGCCTATCAGAACGGCTCGCCCCGCGAGCTGCTCTACGCAGATCTGACAGCGGCAGTCTGTGCAACCAAACTCCGAAACTCATCGCGCACGATCCTGCCTGAAGCTTCGGGCCTTAACGCCGCGGCGTGGCAACCTGCGCTCGAGAAATCTCATTTCCCGATTGAGCTGTGGCCTGCCCAACAACGCATTGCCACCGCAGGCTTGCTGCAAGGCCGCTCCGCCGTCATACAAATGCCGACGAGCGCGGGTAAAACCCGAGCAACAGAATTGATAATTCGCTCGGCCTTTTTATCGCAGCGGGCGTCGCTGGCCGTGATCGTCGCCCCCTATCGCTCGCTCTGTCATGACATCAGGGGCGATCTTGTAACGGCATTTGCTGGAGAACCTATTCGTCTGGATGAAGCCTCAGACTCTTTTCAGTTCGATATCCAGTTAGAGCAAATTCTTGCGGTGAACACAGTGCTGATCGTGACGCCAGAGAAGCTGCTTTACATGCTGCGCCGCGCGCCGGAGCTGGTCGATCGCATCGGCCTCGTCATCTACGACGAGGGCCATCAATTTGATGGTCTTACGCGGGGGCCTACGTATGAGCTTCTCCTCACGTCACTAAAATTGACCTTGCCAGAAGCGACCCAAGTCATTCTGATTTCCGCGGTGATCGGGAACGCCAACGCCGTCGCAGATTGGCTGGTTGGAGATCCGGAGGCCGTTATTGATGGGGCGGGGCTGCTCCCTACGTCGAAAAGCATAGCTTTTGCGAGCTGGCAGGCTGCGAGAGGACGACTAGAATATGTGAGCCCGACTGATCCCGAAGAAAGCGAATTCTGGGTTCCTCGCATCATCGACGACTTCCCCCTAACCCTTCGTGGGAAAGAGACGAAGGCCCAACGATTTCCTGACAAATCAAAGGGCGGCGAAGTTGGTTTGTTTCTCGGGCTCTATGTCGTTAGCAACGGGAGCGTCGCGGTCTTCTGCGGCAAGAAAGATAGCGTGACGACCGTCTGTCGGCGGGCCGTCGACATCTTTGATCGTGGCGCAAAGTTGCCGAAGCCCATCGATGTGTCGGATGCAGCGGAGGTCGAAAAACTCAGAAGTCTATCTGAAGCACACCTAGGGCCTGATGCAGTGGCGACTAACGCGGCGCTCCTCGGGATATTCGCCCATCATGCGGACACGCCGCAAGGCCTAAGGCTGTCGATCGAGCATGCCATGAAGGTGGGTTTGGCCAAATTTGTCGTCTGCACCTCCACGCTCGCGCAAGGCGTCAACTTCCCTCTAAAATACCTTATTGTCACGTCTACGCGCCAAAGTGCGGAGAGTATCATGGTGCGCGACTTCCAAAACCTGATGGGTCGGGCGGGCCGCGCCGGAATGCACACCGAGGGAAGTGTGATCTTTGCGACTCCGTCGATATTCGATCAGCGTGACGACTATCGGAATCGGTGGCGTTGGAATGAGGCAAAGGATCTGCTGGACGCCTCCAAGTCAGAGCCGACGAAAAGCAGCATTCTCAACCTTTTCGACGATTACAAGCAGAGGCAGAAAGGCGCGCCGCCCATAGTCCAACCAATTCAACCTCAATGGCTCGACCTGGCTTTCGCGGATCAGGCCCGGATTGAAGCGGTGGTGCAGGAAGCGCTTAATTTACAGCCGAATATCAGCGCAGCAGAGTTTCGAAAATTTATCGAACGTCGCGCACGGGCTATCCAAGCCATCGCGGCATTTCTCGTCGCAAATATGACCTTCCTGGAAGAGGAGGGTCAGGATCGTGTTTCCGACCTCGCTTCGCACACGCTGGCCTATCATCTGGCACCCGAGGAGGTTCGCCCCGCTCTCGTCGATGTTTTCCAGATGATCGCTGCCGCCATCGCTGCGAACACCGACGGTGACCAGCGGGACGTGATCCGGAAGTCACCGCTGCCGCCAGCGATCATCGCCGAGCTACAGGCGTGGCTTGTCGCGAATACAGCGGAGCTCCGGGCTGCGATCGAGGCAGACCAGTTACTGGAAGTGGCGGGCGAGAAGATCATATCCTGGAACTCTGCCCCCTCCATCCGTTCGCTGTCCAACGATGGCTTTTTGCCCGAGGCGTTGGCGGATTGGGTCGCAGGCCGCCCCTACCACCATATTCATGCGAAGATGGCGGCGCTAGACATTCGAGTCAGCCGCAATCGTGCAACCGTTGAGGACGCTGTCGCTCTCTGCGAGGGGGCCTTTGCCTATGACTTAGCGATGATCACCGCCTCCCTCTCCGATCTAGCCGAGCCGATGGACGAAACTCTCTTTAAAGGCTTCTCCACGCTCCAGAAGCAAATCAAATACGGGCACAGGGATCCAGCCGCCATCGCCTTCATGGAGTCGGGTTTTGCCGACAGGGTGGTGGCAAACTTCCTATCGTTTCTGTGGAACGATGTGCGTGACCGAGACGGAGTGCGCACGGCCTGCCGGCATGAAGCCATGCTTCCGGCACTGGCGGCCTATCCGTCCTATTTCTCATCAGTTGCAACCGAGATCGCTGGGTAGAGTTTATGGCCTACCGTCCCATAGATCTGCATCTCGAACGCACCAGACCGTACGCGCCAAAATGTATTCAAGCTTGGCCGGGATCGGTTAGGCATGCGTATGAAAGCTGCACATGGCCAAGGCGCCGTTGTCGAACGAGTCCGCATTAATCTCAAACGCGGCCGTTGCTCGATCGACCTGCAATAATGTCCGGTCTTGCGGTCTGCCTATCCGAAAGCAGTTAGTCGGCAATTGATGCTGTGGACGGCTCTCCACCCACCTGCGGTATGTATCGCAGGATGAGCTGGAAGGAGAGCTGTGATGGAAGAAGTCGTTACGATTGGTCTGGATATCGCGAAGTCTGTGTTTCAAGTGCATGGGGTGAGCAGCAGCGGCGAAGTTGTGCTGCGCCGTCAGTTGAAGCGTGCGCGGATGCTGCCGTTCTTTGCGAAGCTGCCGCCATGCCTGATCGGCATCGAAGCCTGTAACAACTCACACTATTGGGCGCGTGAGCTGACTGAGTTGGGTCACGACGTGAAGTTGATGCCGGCGCAGTATGTGAAGCCCTATGTCAAGCGCGGGAAGAATGATGCCGCCGATGCCGAGGCGATCTGTGAGGCGGTGACACGCCCGACCATGCGCTTTGTCGCCGTGAAGAGCCCGGAGCAACAGAGCCTGATGATGTTGCACCGGGTCAGGCTCATGTTGAACCGACAGCGCACACAGATATCGAACGCGATCCGTGCTCACATCTCGGAGTTCGGCGTGGCGGCACCAGTTGGCAGGCTCGGTGTCGAGCGGCTGCTGGAGGTCGTGGAAGATGAGGATGATGATCGCATCCCAGAAGATGCGCGGGTCTGTCTGAAGATGCTCGCTGCTCAGCTGGCGGTAGTGAAGCAGCAGGTGCTTGAGAACGATCGCCGGGTGCTGGCCAGCGCCAGGCGGACAGAACTCGGTCGCAGGCTGATGGAGATCCCTGGCGTCGGCCCACTTCTCGCCAGCGTCTTCGTGGCATCGGTTGCTGATCCCAAAGTGTTCAAGACCGGTCGCGATCTCGCGGCCTGGATCGGGCTTGTTCCCAAACAGAACTCATCAGGTGGGAAGGATAGGCTCGGCAGCATAACGCGAGCTGGCAATCGTTATCTCAGACAGATGCTGGTGATCGGGGCTATGGCGGTCATCCGATATGCCGAGCGGCACGGCACCAACCGACCGTGGCTGGTTCAGCTGCTCGCACGCCGACTAGCCAAGGTCGCCGCCGTAGCACTGGCTAACAAGAATGCGCGGATGGTCTGGGCGCTAATGACCAGTAGAGAGCGTTACCGCGAACCGCAGGTGAAAGCGGCGTAGAGATAAGGCGCGGGGCTACCGCGCCGACCAAGTTGGAAAGGGCAATGAGGAGTTGATGCGCAAAGCAGGTTGAAACCGCCGGATCGGGAAAACCCATTTTGGGCCGTGGCGCTTCGAGCGCGTGCTATAGGTCGGGACCCGGTTCGCGCGAAAG